>JGI24707J26582_10001349_pt1 | contig 19233 bp, 14 predicted proteins | sample BioPla1DNA1_FD_26582 | JGI IMG/M metagenome (IMG submission 26582)
TTTAATTTATCAGCGACAGCAAGAGCAGGATTTATATGCCCTGCTGTACCGCCTGCAGCAAAAATTATCTTCATAAACCACCTATTCTATTGCACTTTGTCTAGAAATATTAAGCAAAACTCCAACCTGTAAAAGCTGCATAATCAACGCTGTTCCCCCATAGCTGAAAAACGGAAGTGAAATNCCTGTATTTGGCACAGCATTTGTTACAACAGCTATATTCAACAATGCTTGCATACCGATTTGCACACTAATACCTATCGCCATTAGCATACCGAACTTATCTCTTGCCTTTACTGCTATGTAAAAACCTCTGGCTATCAGCAATACAAATAAAAGCAAAATGACAAAGCCACCAAAAAAGCCAAGCTCTTCGCATATAATTGCAAATACAAAGTCGTTATGTGCATCGGGCAAAAAATACTTCTGCCTTGAGTTTCCAAGTCCGACGCCAAAAAATCCACCCGAACCTATTGTNAGNAAGCTTTGATACGTTTGATAAGTTTGATCNCCAACATCTGCAAACGGGTCGATAAAACCGACAATTCTATCTTTAAAATAATCTATTCCATCATCCATTAAGCCAAAAACAATAATTGCCAAAGCTACAACACCGACAATACCAACAAGCAGCATATGATGAGTCTTAGCACCACCCACAAATAGAATTGNTATTGCTATAACAATCATCAGCACTGTCCCNGATAAGTGAGGCTGCTTCATCATCAATGCACATATTATACCNAAAAGAATAAAAGGTGGNACTAATCCTTTTACAAAATACCTCATCTTTCTGGCTCGATAAACGCACATAAAGGACATTGTAACAATCAAAATAAATTTTACAACATCGGACGGTTGAAAGCCCCATATCCATCTTGTAGCTCCACGAATAGGCGTACCAAAGGCTAAAACAGCAACTAACAGACCTATACCAAGTACGTACATTGACACTACAATAAATTTGTTGAAGAAAATATGATAATCAAAGTATGATGCAATGAGCATTCCTACAATACCAAGCAGTGCAAAAAATATCTGCCTTGTAGCCATGTGATAGCTATCACCCTCATATTCCTTATATGAATAAGCATAGCTTGCTGAAAACATCATTATAATCCCAATAACAACAAGTATAAGTACTAAAATAAAGTATGGAAAATCAAATTTTCCAAATCCTCTTCGCCTTTTTACAGCTGCTCTAGCAGAATTAACAGGAGTTCTGCTAATTGCCGCACTGCCACTTCCGGATTGAATAGTTAAATTTGACGTCCTTGCAGTTTTTCTCTGCTTATTTGGTTTTACAGCCATAATCTACCCTTTCAAATCCTTTATTAATCAACTTATCACATAAGTCTTTGCAAAGCAATAGCTACTACCCCAAATACTATTCCAATAAAGCAAAATAACAAAACAATGCTCGTTTCACTAAATCCTCTTTTTTCAAAGGAATGATGAATAGGTGTCATTAGAAATAATCTCTTGCCCTTAGTAGCTTTAAAATAAACAACTTGTATCATCACCGTCAGAGCTTCCCATATATACACTGCCGCCGCAATAATCATAATAATTTCCATGCCTGAGCCGACGCCAATAGCAGTTACAAGTCCTCCTAAAAATAATGAGCCTGTATCCCCCATAAAAATCTTTGCCGGATTAAAGTTCCATACTAAAAAGCCGAGCATTCCTCCGCATAAAGAGGCAGTTAGTATAGTCAGTTCATCCATTTTGACGCTGCTTAATATCACCATAAATACCAAGGCATATACAAAAGTGACGCTTGAACAAAGTCCATCTATCCCGTCAGTAAGGTTTACAGCATTAATTATATATATCATTGCAATTCCAACTAAAATATAATAGAAAAATCCAAGTTCCAAATCACCATAAAATGGAATTTTAATACTTGTAGAATTATCACCGGCTATTATATTTGCAGTGAAAAAAGCACTAACAAGCATAACCTGTAATAGAAGCTTTTGTATAACTGTAAGCCCCTCATTTTGCTTTTTCTTTATCTTTAAATAATCATCAAAAAAGCCCATTGCACCATTAAACAGAGCAAACAAAAGTACGGAAACAGCCTTTACCGATTGAGCTTTTGCAATATCGTTATTTAATCCATCCTTGCCCCAATAAAGAATAGCAATAGTACCAAAAAAGCTCATTGTTATACCTAGTATAAACATTATTCCACCCATTGTAGGTGTACCTTGCTTTTTTTCCTTATGCCATTTTGGACCGATATCTAAAATCGTCTGCCCATACTTCATTTTTTTGAAATATGGAATTAATAAATATCCGCTCAGCCATGTGATGATAAAGGCTGCTATTATTGCCGTCAGAATAATTATTGTATCCAAAATCTTTCCTCTTTTATTTGTTTTTAAAATATTCTTTTACAATCTCTCGCTCATCAAAGGGTATATAATCATCACCAATCACTTGATAATTCTCATGCCCCTTGCCTGCAAGCAGTACGACATCACCAGACCTCGCCTGCCCCAGTATATGATAAATAGCTTTTTTTCTATCGATAAAAGTTTTATACTCACGCTTTATCTCATAATCCTCAATTCCCTTGACCACTTGTGTAATAATTTGCTGAGGGCTTTCATGACGTGGATTATCTGAAGTTACAACTATATAATCAGAATACTTAGCCACTGCCTCACCCATTTTAGGCCGCTTCGTGCTATCTCTTTCACCCGCAGCACCAAAAAGGCAAAGCACTCTTCCCTCTGAAAGCGTTCTTATTGTATTTAAAATTTTATCTAAGGAATCAGTAGAATGTGCAAAATCACAAACAACAAAAAAATCGTTATTATATATTATTTCAGCACGTCCCTTTTCTCCTTCTATTTCCTCAATATTAAAGATAAGTTCTTGCAAATCAAAGCCTAATTGCCTTACCACTGCTAAAGAAATCATAATATTATCGACATTAAAATAACCTAGCAGCTTAGATATAACAGGAAAAGCTTTTTTCGATACTCTATCCATCAGCCAAAAGGAGCTGCCTGTTATACTGATTTTTACATTTTCGCTGTAAAAATCCCCCATACCCTTAGTATTTACGCTGAATTTATCCGTCTTTATCTCATCATAAAGCCTTTTACCATAATCATCACCAATGTTAACAACAGAAAATTCACTCATATCAAAGAGTGCTTTCTTAGCTTGATAATAATTCTCCATTGTCTTATGCCAATCAAGATGATCCGGAGTAAGGTTAGTAAAAGCCGAACATACAAACGTTTCATCAGCCAGCCTGCACTGGGAAAGTGCCTGAGATGAAACCTCCATTACACAATATTTCACCTTATTTTCTACCATTTCACGAAAATATCTATACATTTGCATAGGTGGAGGAGTAGTGGGTATATCCTTGTCGGATTCATACACCTTATTACCAGTATCACAACCCGTAGTACCAATACTGCCACACTTTTCGCCCATTTTCGCCAACAGCTGTTTTATAATATGAACAACCGTAGTCTTTCCATTTGTGCCTGTTACACCAATAAGCTTTAGCTTTTTAGTTGGATTTCCATAATAATTGCTGGCAAGCTTTGCAAAATATGCTCTTGAATCGCTTACTAAAATCTGCTTTTCTAAGCCTAAATCCTTTTCAACAACAATAGCTGCTACACCTTTTTTCAGTGCATCTTCAGCAAAGCTATGTCCATCAATATTTGCACCCTTTATACAAATGAAAATATCTCCCTTTTCAACCTTTTGAGAATTTTCTGTAATATTGTTTATATCAGCATTATCAAGCCCTTGCTGTTTTGCCTCGCTTGAAATCTGAAACAACTTCATCAAAATAGTCCTTTCTTTCTACAACGGAAAATTATTATCCCGTTTCATCATTAACTATAAACTTTACTTCAATTACAGTACCCTTTGGCACTTTACTGCCTGCTGAAACACTCTGACTCACAGCCTTAGCATCAGCATTGTTTACAGCTCCTCCGCTTGACATCATATTAAATCCGGCATCAGTTATAGCAATATTCGCTTCTTCCAAAGTCATGCCTACAACATTAGGTACAGTTGATTTTTGTGTTTCCTCATCTCCCATATAAATTACTACCTTACCACCCTTTGGTATACTGTCCCCTGTGGAAGGATAATATTTTGTCACCACGCCATCTCGACTTCCGACAAACTCGGCTACTAAGCCTTTAGCAGTTAAATTAGATTCAGCTCTCATAGCCTCCAGCCCTACTAGATAAGGTACTGTTGTAGCCATATCCTCAAGCTCTTCAGCAGTGTATTGAGGATGAATACCAAGATAAGGCAACCCCTCTTTAAATACTGCCGAAACTACTGGTGCAGCGACAGCACTACCGTAAAATTGGCCTCCGGTAGGCTCATCAGCAATAACAAGCATAGCTATTTCCGGATTGTTTGCAGGTGCGGCACTTGCAAAAGTAGAAACATAATACATTGTTCCTGTTTCATTTTTCTTGTCAATTTTTTCTGAAGTACCTGATTTACCTGCCAGCCTATATCCTGTAATATATGCGTTATTACCACCGTTTGCAACAACAACCTCCTCTAAAACCTTACGCATTGTTTCTGAGGTTTCCTCACTGATTACCTGACGTTTTACAGTGGGCTGAGTAGTTTTTATTACATTACCATTATTATCAATAATTTTATCTACAATATACGGAGTAACAAGCTTGCCGCCATTAACAACAGCAGCAAAGGCTGTAATCATCTGTATAGCAGTAACCTTATTAGTCTGCCCAAAGGAAGAGCTAGCAAGCTCGACAGGACCCATATCCTCTTCTTTTACATAAAGGCTTTGTGCTTCACCTGGTAAGTCTATTCCTGTTTTTTCTGCAAATCCAAAGGCTTTAAAATATTTTACAAAACTTGATACACCCAAGCTTTGCCCAATTTTTATAAACGAAGGGTTNCATGACTTTACCATAGCTTGTGTAAAGTCAAGAGTTCCATGTCCACTCGTCCTCCAGCATTTTATCCTAGTTCCTGCCACATTTTCAGAACCGGAACAATTAAAAGTACTCTCAAGACTAACCGTTTCTTCATCTAAAGCCGATGCACCTGTCACCGTCTTAAAAACAGAACCAGGGTAATAAAGCTCGGTAATCGCNTTATTNTTCCACTGNCTTTCTCTTAGCCTTGCCTCTTCACTTTCAACAAAGGCAAGTGCCTCCTCGTCCTTTGCCGCTGCTTTTAGCTGTGCTATATATTCCTTGTCCGTTTGGCTGTACAGTTCCCCAGGACTATTCGGATCAAATGAAGGAGTAGTAGCCATAGCTAAAATTGCACCCGTATTAACATTCATAATAATTGCCGTAGCACGTTCTTGCACCTTATTTTCAGTTACAGCTAACTCAAGATATTTTTCTACATAATACTGCAAAACTTCATCAATAGTCAGCTGAATACTATTACCGTCAACGGCATCATATTTTATATCATTTGCAACAGGCATTTGATTGCCATCCTTATCCTTTGCAAACATGATTTTACCATCAACACCTTTTAAATAATCGTTGTAGTAAGCCTCAATTCCATAAACGCCATCGTCATCATAATTTGTAAAACCCAAAACAGTCGACAAAAGGCTGCCATTAGGATACTCTCTTTTACTTTCTTCAATGGTATATACAGCATTTGATGCAACTGTATTTTCAGTAAGATATTGATTAAGCTTATCGATTGTTTCCTTTTCTACCTTTCGCTTGACTATGTAAAAGGCATTTTTTGTATTTTTACTTCTTTCCAGCAGATTTTCATAATCAACTTCAAGTATTTCAGAAAGCTTTTTGCATATATCCTCTCGTGAAGGTCTATCTTCTATTTCATTTTCAATATTATCCTTCTCATAGATATATAAATCTCTCGGAGAAAGGATAACCTGCCATACAGTTACACTTTGTGCTAAAACCTTATTATTACGGTCGTAAATAGTACCTCTGTGTGCTCCTATCGATATACTTTGCATCTGCTGAGAATTAGCAAGTGCCTTAAGCATATCGCTTTGGAGAATAGATACTCCAAACAGCTTTACTGCAATATATACTGCCAAAAGTACCATAAAAGGCAATACCACAAAATTCAGCTTAAACCTCATTCTCTTTGTTGGTGCTGCCTGCATAATATTCCTCCTTCGGTATTGCCCTATTCAAGCATTTTATGGAACGATAAACAAGCTACCGTTCCATAAAAATATATGTTTTAAAAACCTAAATATTCCAAAATGTTATCAAACCAATTTTTAATCTTTGTGGAGAAATTACTTTCTCCTACTTCACCACTTACTTCAATCTTTTTTACCGTATCAGTTTTTATATACTCTGTCTGCTCCTGACTAGCTTTTCTCAATCCTAATTCCTCGCTTGCCTTTTGCTCTATTGTCTTTAAAGTAACCTGAGAATCAAGCATAGCCTGCAATCTTGCATTATCCTTTGTCGCCTCTAAAATAGCCGTATTACTTTTATTTATATTGTCATTCAAAGCACTAATCTGAACCTTATTGCTAATCATAGCAAACAGCAAACCAAAGGCAACTGCAGCACACAACAAGCATTTAATTATAGAGCCTGTTTTTGACTTTGCTTCAGGCAGCGCCACAATTTCAGGCTGTTTTACAACCTGAGTCTTTTCCTTAGTTTCAAACCGAGAAAGGTCATATGCCAAATTTGTCTTATTATACTTTTGCATAACTAAACTTCCTTTCTATTAATACATCAAAGCATAAATTTATTCTGCTATTTTTTCAATAATCCTCAGCTTAGCACTTCTTGAGCGATTATTTATTTTTAATTCTTCTTCCCCTGCAACAATGGGCTTTTTGCTTATCTTCTTAGCCTTTGGGGTATTTCCACAAACACATATAGGAAAATCAGACGGACAAGTACAGCCTTTACACAGTTCATTAAACTTGTTTTTTACAATTCTATCCTCAAGAGAATGGAAGGTAATTACTGCAAGCCTGCCTCCTATATTAAGCACATCAAATGCATCATTTAATCCAATTTGCAGTACCTCAAGCTCTTTATTAACCTCAATTCTTATCGCTTGAAAACTCTTTTTAGCAGGATTCTTAGCTTTTCTATATGAAACAGGAACATTCTCCCTAATAATACTTGCAAGCTCAAGCGTTGTTTTTATCGGGGAAATCTCCCGCTTATTGCAAATTGCTCTCGCTATGCTTCTTGAATATTTTTCCTCTCCATATAAAAACAAAATTCTCGCAATTTCTTGCTCGGAATAATCATTTACAACCTCAAAGGCCGATATGCCCTTTTTGCTCATTCTCATATCTAAAGGTGCATCTTCATGATATGAAAATCCTCTTTCAGCAGTGTCAAGCTGATGAGATGACACGCCTAAATCCATCAGCACACCATCAGCTTTCTTAATACCTTCATTTTCCAGTCTGGTCTTGATATTGGAAAAATTATCATTTATAATAATGCAATTGTAGTCCTTTAATCTGTTTTTCGCAGCTTGCACTGCTTCTTCATCCTGATCAAAGCCTATTAAAGTACCTTTTCCCAAACGTTTTGCTATCTCTATGCTATGTCCTGCACCTCCTAGAGTGCAATCTATATAAACTCCATCAGGCTTAATTTCTAGTCCCTCTATTACCTCATTTAACAAAACAGGTATATGCTTAAATTCCATCATAGCTCAAGCTCCATAGCAAGCTCTTCCAGCTCATCATCGTCGAATGTGCTGTTAAGCTCATTCCAAGCAGCTTTATCCCATATTTCAGCCCTATCACTTAAACCTACTACAACTACCTCGCTAGTCAAATTAGCATAGCCTCTTAAATTAGACGGAATAAGTATTCTTCCTTGCTTATCTGGCTCAGCTGTACAAGCACCTCCAAATAAGAATCTTTCAATTTGAGCAGTTTTAGAAGATGGCTTTGATTTAATCGCCTGTACAAGGTTATCCCAGCTCTCCATGGTATAAACTCTCAAGCAGCGTGATCCTATTGTTTTAGTGATGACAAATGATTCACCAAGCTCTTCTCTAAGCTTAGCCGGAAAGTTCATCCTACCCTTTGCGTCAAGAGTATGTTGATATTCTCCTACCATTTAGTCACCCCATTTCACACAAAACAATTAATATTTAACCCCATCTCACCACTTTTAACCACTTTAATTTATTATACAGTGTTTACAAATAAAAATCAATCTTAATATTATTATAAACAGTAGAAACCATGTAGTATTTTCAATCAAAATTTTATGCATATTGCACAAAAAAGAACCCTTCTTAATAGGGTTCTTCTTTTCAATCACTATATATTGTGTATCAGCATCATCCACATACCTTATAATGTGCTTTTGTGCTTTTCCACAAAGTTTCATGCTATTTTTTATATAAATTTATTATCTTCGTACCATTTTGCTGCCATAAGCGGAGAAAGAACAACTTCCATTACCTGTCTTGCACCTTCATGAACATTATCCTCCGTCAAGGTATTATAGCTTTTGCTCTCATCCATCATCTGATAGGTCAACTGTCGTCTATAATATACCTTGCAGCTTAGTAATTTCCTGCTTATACAGCCACTTTGCTTAATAGTGTCTATCCACTCAAACGGTGTCATACCACCGATTTGTATATCTTCTATTATCCACCCAGATGCTGCTAATGCATCATTAGCGCATAGATACAGAGAAAATTTAAATTTTGTTTCCCTTTCGCCCTTAAATAAGCCCACTTCAAAATCCTTGACGACAAAGCTATTTACTATTTCAGATTGATAATTACAGCAGGTGCAGTTTCCACCATAGCCGAATAGTTTCCCATTTATATCCTTAGTAAAATAGTTTTTTCGTATACGTTTATCCTCAATCCTTGAAACCCTATCAACAACAGTGCGTAAATACTCAAANTCTTCCTCATTAATATCCATAATCGGCTTTAAATAATAAGGTATCTGGTCAATTAAGAGCTGATTAGGTTCTTCTGTACTGGAATAATATCTGTGCAAAATCCTCTTGTTTATGCCTGTTAATGCAAACTCAATAAAATTAGCAAGCTCTGATTTAGAAATATTATCCTTTAAAATAACAATTTTACTGCTGCTCTCTATTTCTTCAGCTGAAAGCTCTTCATCAAGTCCAATTATACGCTTAATNTTATTNTCACCATCAATAACAGCAATTTTATCAATCGACAAATCGCACACAAACAGCTTAGATATAACCTGCTGAATATATTCCCTGTTATTATGCTCACTATCTAACAATCCGGCAATATTACTAGCATCATAGTTATACGGAAGATGTCTATGCTCGAAATCAAAGATACGATTATTAAACATACCACAATTTATCAGCGAATATACATCGCCAACAATTTCCACTAAATCATTGTTTGTGATATTAGGAGGAATCATAAATTGTTTTCCATATGCTGAAAATCTATATCTATTATTTATATCAAGAACAAGCGACACACTGCCGCCTTGCTGCTTTATTTCACGTAAAAAAGTCAGTGCATCCTTACCATTAGTAAAGCTGTTTACCAAAATTGAAACAACCTCATTATAAATCTGGTGAGTTGCAAATCTCCTTTCACGCCTAGATACTGTTTCAAAAGCATTGTATAAATTTGTTATATCTATTTTTGATATTTCGACCCTTACCTCTTCATTTCCGGCATTAAAAAACAGCTGAAAATACCTCATATCAATTTTATAATCATCGCCGAACGTTTCATCAAAGACTTGAAGAATATTCTCCAAGGCATCTTCATTAGGAACACTGTTATCAACAGTGAATTTAGCTATCCTTAAATTTAAAATATCTTTAAAATCAACCCATAAATTGAAGCCCTGAATATTTGAATTCCCATCAGAATCAACTACATAAACCTTTCCATCATATCTAAATTCATAAATAAATTCAGTGCCTCTGTCAATCACAAGATTTTCATCCTCAGCATCTCTATCCTCCCACTGATACACTGCTGCAACAGTGAGATTGTCCATGCCCTCGGCTGACCTATGCGCCTTATCAATAGGCTCAATAATATATTTTTGTCTGGCACTTCCATTTTCATGCTCCTGCCTCGTCACATTAGCGACAACGCTAGCATATCCGTTTTCCTTTATATCATTATACGGAATACTATCCTTATGCTCTGGCAATATTAAGGAAATATTATCATTAAACTTATTTTTAACCTCTTGTGTAAGCACACTTTTTTCAATATAATTTGAGAAAAACTCGAAAACATAATGTTTAGGCCGCAAATAATACTGCTCAGAATTATTCCTCTTTGCAACCTCCAGCATAAAATAATCTCTATACCTCTCAATCATAGTCAGCAAATCAAAGCCAATTGAAGTAGCGACCTCTCTTTCTGCTATTGTTTTAATCCCCGAACGATTAGAGGTGATATGTCTATTAGGCACAGAAATAAAAAATGCCATCAGCTTTTCACGTATAAACTCCTCTCCCGTTGCTTTAATTAAACCAGTAAGCTCAAATGTTGAGAAATAATTATATTCAGCCAATAACACCTTTACCACATCCGCCCGCCTCGAACTAGCTATTGCGAATGGTGTGAGGTATACATAATCATTGTTTTCATACCATATAAACTCTATTACACTTTTTCCATTTTCATAAAATCTAACCTTAGGTACTGAATTTTCATCTGCCCGATGCATAGCCACCTTGTACAAAACCTTAGGCTTTGATTTATCAATAATCGCTATATTAAAGGTTCTTTCATGGCATTCATCTTCATCATTGCTTTTAAGATATTTTTTCTTTATAAATGCGAAAGCAAATTCAGCCATGCTGATATATACGCCCTTGCGTGAAGTAAGTGTAAGCAAGTCCTNATACATCTGCTGATAATCTTCTTCAGGAACCTTGAANACAATTTCTGTTCCCTTATATTTTACAGCAGTTAAATCTAGCTCCCTTATACGAATGATGCCACCATCATTAACAACTCTAAATCTAAAATTATTCGACCTTAAAGTAAACCACTCTACATTAAGGAAAACGCTTTTAGAGCCTAGGCCAAACCGTCCTTCCCTTCTCCTGTCACCATCATTTCTACCAACACTAAGATAGTAAAAAACCTGCTCTAGATTAAATCCGACCTCGTTATAATTTATCCTCACACGTCCTTCATCTAAAAACTCAATAATTACCTTTATATCCTTATCATCATAATCACAGCCAAAGGTATTTTGCATAAGCTCACGCAAAACGCTTTGCTTTGGATAATCAGTGATTGTAAGGTTGACGTTAAAAGAGCTTCTTCCGCAGAAAATNTCATTAAAATAATCTCTAAATGCATCACTATCAACTTCTCCAGAAAAAAGCATATTTTCTATTCTTTTCAAAGTAGCGTCCATGCCAGAACGGTTTTTTGCAGTATGATACTCATAAAAATCGCCTAGCAGGGTACTGACTTCTTCATTCCGAAAAGCTCCCATATCACGCGCCTCCCTTATTAAAATTAATGATAAATCTATCAAAACTGTAATTAACCATTTTTTGCGAAACCAAGTACTTCCATAAGCCATACAAAACGGAAAAACAAATATTGTATCCCATCTCATTTATCAAAACTGTTATCTCATCTGAAAAAATGCCATTTGAAAAATGCTCAATAAGCAGTTGTTTTACAGAGGTTTCATTGCCGAAATCATTACTCTCGCTTAATTCCGAAGCCACTCTTTTATAATTATCATTAAACAAGCAAGACCTTAGTTCATCACCTTTTATGCAGCAGAGATTCCCTCTTTTATCAGGGTAAATTAATCCACCCTTAAATTCATCAAGCTTACTGTCAATCAAGCTGATAATCTCATTTTTATTAAGATGCTTTACTCCGTCAAAATCGAGGAAGAACATATTTAAAATATCTTTAATCATTCTCGAGGTTATTCTAGCCAAATCAGCTGATTTATTAATAACAACATCAGGTAAAATACCATAATCGGCTCTAAATCTCTTTATTAAATCATAGCAATTATCAACCTCAAGCGCAAAGCTATTGATATAATATAAGTCAGTAACAGCCTCAGCAATCATTTCTGAAAATTGCGCAAAGTCAAACATTATATTTCTNGACGGAATAAAGGGCAGCAAGCTTTTAGGCAACCGTGAGGACAAGCATTTTTTAAGTATCCTCGAATCGAATAAGCCATTAGTGTCGCAAAAAACTACAAATTCCTTTTCATTAGATGCACCATGCCTTAGCATACGCTGTTCCAAAACAGAGGGATTAAGAGGAAGCTCATAATTAATTATATGCGTTATTTTATCAAGCCTCTCACCCACTGCTCCAAGCCCATCGGTTGAAATAATAATTTTAGGATAGGTCGCTTTATTATTATATAAAAATTTCCTGCCCACGTCTTTTGTGCTGTAAACACTTCCTTTTTCAATGCTTACAGAATTTACATCATTATAAAACACTACATCAAGTGCCTTTTTTATGTAATTAACAGTAACTATCTCTGTACAATAAACAATCGCCCTTGAACTATCATCATTTTTTATTTGCTCAATATAGCTCAAAAAAGCCTCAAGCTTTTTGTCCGAGCCTTTAAGTATATTCAAATCTTCAGTACTATAACTGCTTTTATAGTATATCTTTCTCTCGTCTAAGTCATATTCCTCAAAAACATTTCCTCCATATAAGTACAAAGGCAATCCAGTATTCAAATCAAGAATACGACGTGATGCTAAAACAGCTTTGTCATCCATCGTATATTCTATTATCCTAGTATTTCTTTTCTCATATCCTTGGTAAACAGCCGTATCATAATATCTCATTGCCGGCGAAGCATTTCCAAAGGTAATTATATTAGCGTAAAAATCCTCATCACTGATTTCATACACATCTTGTGCAATAAGTATTGCCCTTATCATTGAGTTAATCTCAGAAAAGTCTTGAAGCACAGGCGCAGCCGAGATAAACACCAATTTCTTAGCCTTAATGCCAATATCAGAGTATAAATTGTAATTAATTTTTTCAGTCTCTATCTCTTCGTCTATAACCACTAAATCCCAAACAATTTCTTCGTCATTAATGCAAAAGCCTTTCTGCTTATTTAGTTCTTCATACGTCTTTGGTGTCATTATAAGCAGATTAGAAATCTTATCAGAAATGAAAAATAATGCATCCTTATGAGAAGGAATTATTTTGAAATCAACACCTATATCAGTTATAAGAATTCTATACCAATTATATAATTCCTGCTGAGTACAAAGAATTAAAATATTCGCTAATTTTTCATGTTTCAAAACATGATACAGGCATATTTCAGTCTTTGTAATTTTTCGCCTGCCAAACTCATCAAAGACAAGAACATATCCATATTTATTAAGCTTTTCTAATGACACCACCTTAACAGCGTCAATATCCATATTAAGAAAAGGAACGCCTTCCAACACTTGCTTATACATATTTAATCCTCCATGTGTTTTTTGACACAAAGCGACAATTCACAAAAAGTTCATAAATTTATGAACAAAAAATTAAGGCCGGCTCATAACAATTTATACAGGTTATAAAAAAGCCATTAATACAATAATCATTTATATTATAATATATCAGGCGATTTTTTACAAGTAATTTTAATGTTTTTAATGTAAAATTCGAACCATAAAATTTGTGCATTTTGCACAAAAGCATTCTTTTAAATAAAAAAGTTTCGATAGGCACGATAAATAATTGACAAAAACCATGTACTGGTTTATAATAAATGTGTATAACATCAGTTAAGGAGAAAAAATGGCTAATAAAAATTTAAACATTCATTTTGACACCCCTGCAAAATTCGACAAGTGGGAGAGTCAAGCTCTTCCCGTCGGAAACGGTTACATGGGCGCTACTATTTTTGGCGGACTTGTTAAAGAGAAAATAGTCCTCAATGAAAAGACTCTATGGAAAGGTGGTCCTAGTAAATATCGTCCCGATTATGGGGGAGGCAATAAAAAAAATGCCTATTTAAAAGTAAGAGAGGTTCAAAAGCTGCTTGCAAACAATGAGTATGAAAAAGCTGTTGAGCTTTTGCCGCACCTCACAGGAGAAATGGACGGAATAGGACATTATTTATTATTCTGTGATGCATACATAGAATTTAAAGGTATTGACGAAACCAAAGTAAACGATTATAATAGATATTTAAATCTAAATACTGCTAGTGCCGGCGTAAGCTTTAAGTGCAATAGTATTTCATATACGAGAGAAATATTCGCCAGCTATCCCGATAGAATAATTGCTTTAAAGCTTAATTCTAGTGAAAAAAACCTTTGTTTTGAGTTATTTGTTGATAATCTGCATGACAATTGCAAAATCAATACAAGTGAAAACCAATTGCATTATTTTGGAGAACTTGACGACAATCAACTACGATATTATGGCATTTTTCGCATAGAAACAGATGGAAATATTGCAAAAAAAGAGAAGTCACTAAGTGTTGAAAATGCTGATTCTGCAACTATATACATTTCTATGGCTACTGATTATTCTGATGAGTACCCTCACTTCAGGTCGGGAATCGACCCTTATGAAATAGTCACAGCTGCTGTTGAAAATGCTGTTCAAAAAGGATATGAAAGCCTAAAAGCTGATCATATCAAGGATTTTGCAAAGCTTTTCGANAGAGTCGAGGTNAATATTTTTCAAGGNGATGAAAATGAAAGAAATAAGCTTGATAAAATNNCAACAAATAGCCTTCTTGAAAAATACAGAACTAAAGAAAGTCAAAGCCTCTGCTCATATTTAGAGGAAATATATTTTCAATACGGAAGATACTTGCTCATATCCTCCTCTAGAGAGGGTTCACTACCTGCAAACCTTCAAGGAGTGTGGAACGAAAGCAATAATCCTCCATGGGGCTGTGATTATCATCTCAATGTTAATTTACAAATGAATTATTGGCATGCATATTCTACAAATATTGCAGAAACTGCAATTCCTCTCATTCGATTTTTAGAGAGTCTTAGAAAACCCGGCAGAAATACAGCAAAAGAATATTACAACATTATCTCAGATGAAAAAAATCCCGAAAATGGCTGGACAGCACATACACAAAGCACACCCTTTGGCTGGACAACTCCGGGATGGGATTTTTACTGGGGCTGGTCAACTGCGGCTGTTGCATGGCTGATGCAAAACATCTGGGAATATTATGAATTTACTGAAGATAAAGACCTGCTTGAAAAAGAAATATATCCTATAATGCGTGAAAGTGCATTGTTTTATAAGCAGTGGCTTATTTGGGACGAAAAGCAAAAAAGATTTGTTTCTACACCAACTTATTCACCAGAACATGGTCCTGTTACAGTTGGAAACACCTATGAGCAAAGCCTGATAGAACAAGCCTTTATCGATTTTATAAAAGCTGCTGAAATACTGGGAAAAGACCAAGAGCTTTGCAATGAAATAAAAGAAATTACATCAAAGCTTTACCCTTTTCATATCAGTAAAAAAGGCTTGCTTAAGGAATGGTATGAGGAAGATGAAGAAAGCTTTGACACCGCAAAGGTGGAAAAGCATCATAGACACATATCTCATCTTATGGCTCTGTATCCCGGAAAGATGATTTCCCCTGAAAAGCCCGATATTTTAAAAGCCTCTATTGCTACTCTTAATGACAGAGGAGATGATTCAACAGGCTGGGCAAGAGCTTATAAGCTGAACCTATGGGCAAGGACGGGCGACGGAAATCGCGCATACAAGCTTTTATGGGGACAAATTGCAAGCTGCACCTATGAAAATCTCTTTGACTTTCACCCTCCGTTTCAAATTGACGGAAACTTTGGTGCCAGTGCCGGTATTTCTGAAATGCTTTTACAAAGCCAATGGGGATATATTGAGGTTCTCCCTGCTAAAACCGACGCATGGAAAAACGGCAGCTTTAAAGGCCTGTGTGCAAGAGGCGGATTTGAAATTTCAGCAGAATGGAAGAATAAGAAGGTTAATAGCATTGTAGTTTTTTCAAAAAAAGGCAATACTGTAAAAATAAAAACCGATTTGAGCAAAGTTTTATGCAACAAGAAAGAAGTAAATGCACATAGAGATGGTGACTTTTTGATTTTTAATACGAAAGCATCTGAATCCTACTGCATTTGCTAAACGAAACAGGAGATAATTATGAACTATTTAAAAGAAAAAGAGGCAATATGTGATGTTGGCCACAGACTATGGCAGCTAGGCTTTGTAGCAGCTAATGACGGAAATATTTCTATCAAGCTTGATGACGGTACTTTTTTAACTACTCCAACCGGAACAAGCAAAAGTATTTTAAAGCCTGAGATGATTATTCATATTGATGAAAATGAAAACGTTCTTGAGGCAGCTGATGGCTACCGCCCCTCATCAGAATTTAAAATGCACCTGCGTTGCTACAAGGAAAGAAGTGATGTACGTTCGGTCGTACACGCTCACCCACCTGTTGCAACAGGCTTTGCAATAGCACATATCCCTTTAGATGATTATTCCATGCCTGAGGCAATTATATTTTTAGGCTCTGTTCCAATCGCACCCTATGGAACCCCTTCCACTGAAGAAGTTCCCGACGGGATAGCACCTTTTTTACAGGACCATGACACTATACTTATGGAAAACCACGGTGCTGTTACAGTAGGTGTGGATTTAACACAGGCTTATTATCGTATGGAAACACTTGAGCATTTCGCAAAGGTAACTCTAACTGCAAGGCAGCTTGGAAAGGTATATGAGCTGAATAGAGAGCAAATTGACGCTTGTATTAAAATCAGAAAAGATTCAAACTTCCCTGGAAANCATCCGGGCTACAAAAAATATAGTAAATAACTTACAGGAGAAAAAATGAGCAGTAAAGTTTTAGTTTTTGACTTTGGNGCATCCAGTGCCAGAGCAATGCTTGTTTCATACGAAAACAGCAAATTTAAGCTTACCGAGGTCCATAGGTTTGAAAATATACCAATTCATAAAGATAGCGGAATTTATTGGGATATAGATTATCTTTTTAGTGANNTAAAGAGTTCTCTATCCATCGCCGCTTTTATGGGAGGCTTTGATGCTGTCAGCATCGATACTTGGGGTGTTGATTTTGGTTTGATAAACACCGATGGTACACTGATTGAAAACCCTCATCATTACAGAGATGAGAGAACCTTTGGTATTCCTGAAAAGCTTAAAAAACATATTAATGATTACGAGCTGTTTGTAAAAACTGGCGTTCAGCCAATGAGAATAAANACTATTTACCAATTGTTATCTTTAAAATACAATGATATAAACGACTTATTTAAAGCTGAACGCATTCTGCTCATGCCTGATTTATTTGCTTATATGCTTACTGGCGAAATCAGAAGTGAATATACAATGGCAAGCACAACNCAGCTGATTGACCCAAATATGCATGACTGGAACTATGATTTTATCGAACAGCTTGAACTGCCTTCAAGGCTTTTTCCCAAAATGATTTTCCCAGGAGAAAAATACGGTACAGTAAAACAAGAACTGGTAAGCGAGTTAAACATTCCTCAAGTACCAGTAATTGCAGTAGCAGGACATGATACAGCCTCAGCAGTTGTATCTGTTCCCTGCGAATATAATGACTTTTTATTTATCAGCTGTGGCACATGGACACTTTTCGGCACAGAGATTTCAAAGCCGATTCTTACTAGAAAAGCTTNTTTAAGTGGATTTACAAATGANGGTGGAATTAATAAAACAACAACGTTTTTAAAAAATATTATGGGGCTGTGGCTTATCCAAGAAAGCNGAAGATACTATGCCTTAAATNATAAAAAATACTCATACTCTGAGCTTGAAAGCTTTGCAAGNAAATGTGANAGCTTTAAATGCTTTATCAATCCAAATGATGATTTATTTTCAACNCCCGATNATATGCCTTTAAAAATTCAGCAGTATTGCAAGGATACCAATCAATTTATTCCTAAAACAATAGGAGAAATAATGAGATGTATTTATGACAGCCTTTCTATGGAATTTTTAAGGTCATATGAAAATATATCTGAAATCACAGGTAAAAATTATAGATTTATACATATGATAGGCGGTGGAACAAAGGACGCCTTGTTGTGCCAAAGTACAGCAAATGCCTTAGGAATCCCTGTTTTTGCCGGCCCTACTGAGGCTACTGCTATTGGAAATGCGATTTGCTCCTTAATTAGCTTGGGAGAAATGAAAGATATTAAGGATGCTAGAAAATCTCTTGCACAAAGTGATATGATAAAAAAATATGTTCCACAAAACACAGAAATCTGGGCATTAAAATACAATGACTATCTCGAAGTGAATGGTTTTTAGGTGAATTTATGAAAAAAATTGCACAATTTGAAAAAATAAGCTTAGAGCAGTTCGAAAAAGATTATGTAAAGCTTTACGGAAGCTCTAATAGCATAAACAGTATTTACAATGATATAAAATTGCCTTTGAGAGCTACTATCGGCTCTGCTGGATATGATTTTTATCTTCCTTTTGATTTTAAGCTTAAAGCAGGTGATACTGCAATTGTACCAACAGGGATAAGGGTCAAAATGCAAGAGGATTGGGTATTGCAAATTTTTCCACGCAGCTCTCTGGGGTTTAAATTCAGTCTTATGCTTAATAACACTGTCGGAATAATCGACAGCGACTACTATTATTCCGATAATGAGGGACATATTTTAATAAAGCTAACAAATAATTCCATCCAAAAGCTAAGTATTGAGCTTAATGCTGGTTCTGCCTTTGCTCAAGGAATATTCTTTAATTACGGAATTACTACTGATGATAATGCTACGCAAATTAGAAACGGTGGTTTTGGCAGTACAAACAACGCTAATTAAAATATAATTGGGGTGAGAAAATGGTTGAAGGTCGGAAAAACATTGCTCTTTGCCTTTCTGGTATTAATGATGAAATTCAAAGCCGAATTATCCATTTTATAAGCATTTATGCACAGCAATTCGGCTATAACACTGCTGTTTTCACTTGTCTTGGCAGGTATTTCAGCGGTTCTCCCCATGAAAAAGGCGAAGTAAATATTTTCAATCTAGTTAATTTAGATTTATTTTCTGCTGTTATCATACTGCCGGAAACAATTATAAATGAAAATATTTATATGTCAATTATTAAAAATGCGAAGAAAAAAAATATTCCCGTAATAACTATTAATTGTCCTATTGATGGTTGTTATAATATACTTATCCCCCATGATATTTGCATTGAAAATATTTTAGAGCATTTTATACA
>JGI24707J26582_10001350_pt1 | contig 19226 bp, 20 predicted proteins | sample BioPla1DNA1_FD_26582 | JGI IMG/M metagenome (IMG submission 26582)
TATATCAAAATAGATGTTATCATAAATGATATAAAAACATCAATTATTTCCTATTATATTTTCTACTACTTTATTAGATAAACTATAATCAAAACCTTTTCTAATAAGTTGATAATAAATTTTTTGTTTTAACTTGAAAAAATTCTCTTCTTTTTGTGAATACTTTAAATAATATTTTTGTGCCAATTCATAAGCTTGGGTTTCATAAACATCTTCTTGCTGAGAAATAATATATTGAATATCAGTATCATTTTCTAAGTAATTAAATGCCTTATATATTGAATCATGTGAAAAACCTTTTCTCATTAATCTATTGTATAATTTATCTTTAATATTTCTTATTGGCAAAGCTTGATTAGATAAAAAATATTTTTTCGCAATTTTAGTTGCTATTTCTTTTTCATTATCGAAGGAATAAAGATATAAATATTGATTTATAATCTCATCTCTTATTCCTTTATTTATTAATTCACTTATAATTAAGTTTCTGCCTTTACATGCATTTATAACGCTGTTAGATATAAAATTTTTTGTAAAATTAACATCATCGATATAATTAATATCCTTTAATTTTACAATGACTTTATTAATAACAGATTTAGGAAAGTCTTTTTTAATCAAATAATCTACAACTTCTTTTTCACTTCTTGGTTTATAAGTTAAATATCTTAGGGATAAATTAAAAGCAATTTTATATTCCTCAGTATATTGAACTTCTATATCATTAATATTCTTATCCACTTTATTTACCTCCAATATAATATATAACGATTATTTAAAATAGTAATTGATATACTGATATATATCAAGCATTTTTATGTTTTTTATACAAATACTATTATAAAGTATTACATGGAGGTTTTGTTATGGCAATCAAAGCACCAATAAAAATAGATAAAAAAACTAAGGACTTAGTCAAAAGAATTGCCAATGGAGAAATTGCAATCATTAACCATGAAGATATAGATGAAGTAGCAGCAAACTCACTAATTAACAAAAATATAATGGCAGTGATAAATTGTCAAAAATCAATAAGTGGTAGATATCCTAATTTGGGTCCAAGTTTGTTGACGAAATTTAAGATACCTATATACGATGTAATAGAAGGAGAAACATTATTTGATATATTAAAAGATGAAGATATGGTAGAAATTGAGGACAATAAATTGATATTTGATGGTAACTATATAGCTAAATTACTATTATTAAGCCCTCAAAAAATTAATAGCTTATTGAATGCTGCTGAAAAAAATTTAGAATCAGAATTAGAAAAGTTTATTGATAATACCTTGACTTATGCACACAAAGAGAAGGATTTCATTTTGGGAAAATTAAAAGTTCCACAAATAAGGACTAGTATTTTAAACAAACAGGTTTTAATAGTGGTAAGGGGACAAAATTATAAAGAAGATCTAAGTGCAGTTTTATCCTATATAAAGGAGGTAAAACCAGTTTTAATTGGTGTTGATGGAGGTGGGGATGTATTATTAGAATTTGGATTTATACCAGATATTATTATTGGTGATATGGATAGTGTTACAGATAGATGTCTAATGATATGTAAGGAAATAGTGGTTCATGCATATCCAAATGGTGAAGCCCCAGGATTGATGCGTATAAATAAACTTAATCTTAAAGCTACTTTATTTCCTGCACCAGGAACTAGTGAAGATATAGCCATGCTTATGGCTTATGAAAAGGGGGCAGATTTAATTGTAGCAGTAGGTACACATACAAATATGATAGATTTTCTTGAAAAAGGAAGAAAAGGAATGGCAAGTACTTTTTTGGTTAGATTAAAGGTGGGGACAAAATTAGTAGATGCCAAAGGTGTAAGTAAGTTATATCATAACAGTATAAAACCTGAATATATTTGGGCCCTTATTGTTGCTTCACTTATTCCTATTATAATTACTATGGCTATATCTCAACCTGTAAGGAATTTACTAAAACTTTTAATTATGAAACTTAGAATATCCTTGGGAATATAGGGAGGTTTTTATGTGGTTGTTGATATGAAACATTATATTATTACTATTGGTGTGATATTTATTTCATTAGGTATAGGAATTATTATTGGTTTTAATATGGATGGGGATGATATGTATTTAACACAACAACAATTGATAGATAGTCTTGAAGATAGTTTTATGGAATTAAGGGCAGAGGGTGATAATCTAAGAAGAAAAATAGAAGAATTAGAAGTAGAGAGGCAAAAAAGCACTGATTTTATTGAAAAATTTTATCATAAAATTGTTAATGATAAACTCACTGGATTAACTATAGGTATTCTTCAGACTACGGAAAATTATTATTATAACGATATTCAAGAAGTATTGCAGGAGGCTGGAGCCATAATACCTATACATCTATCCTATACCCAAAAAATTTCCAATTTGACAAAGGAAGAATTAGAAAATATTAATCATGTTTTGGGTTTTGAGTTTACAAAACATGAATTTATAAATCAAGTTAATAATGATGTTGTAGATTTATTAATAAACAATAAAAAATCAAATTTATTGGATTATCTTGTTGCTAATGAATTTATACGATTAATTGATTATGAAGAATATGATAATATAATGGATCAAATTATTTTGGCCACTGGGTATCAGGAACAAAATAAGGAAAATATTGATTTAGTAGACTCAGATTTAATTGAAAGGCTTCAAAATCAGGGAATAGTAATAATAGGTATGGAAAGATCTGAAGTTTCATATTCTACTATACCTTTATATGAACGTAAAGGTATACCCACAACTAATAATGTTGAAAGTTTATTAGGAAGGATATCGTTGATTTTTCTATCAAGTGAAAAAGAAGAGAACTTTGGCAAGACAATTAATAAGGGGGTCATATAAATTGGATCTTATTATTTCGGCTATTATACCTGCGTTTAATGAGGAAGAAAGAATTGTTAAGACATTACTAGCTGTAAAAAAAGTTGATATTATATCTAAGATTTATGTTATTGACGATGGATCAAAGGATAATACAGCTATAGAAGTATCCACTTTAGAGGATATCTTGTTAATTAAAAATCCTGAAAATAGGGGAAAAGGCAAAGCTTTGAGCATTGGAATTAATGCAGCTATAGATAGTTCAGATATTATTGTTTTGTTAGATGGAGATTTAGAGGAAAGTGCAATAGAAGCTATAAAATTAATAAAGCCAATATTAAATAATGAGGCTGATGTAACTATTGCAAAATTTCCACCAGCGAAGAAAAAGGGTGGGTTTGGGCTGGTTAAAAAGCTGGCTAAATATGGTGTTTATATGAAAACTAAAGTAAAATTGGATACAGTTCTTTCAGGGCAAAGGGCTTTTAAAAAGGATGTTATTAAAAGTATTAATTATAATTATGAAGGTTTTGAAATTGAATTAGCAATGACAATAGATATATTAAATAAGGGCTATATTATAAAGGAAGTAGAAGTAAATATGAAACATAATGAAACAGGTAGAAATATTAAGGATTTTCTCCATAGGGGAAAACAATTTTATCATATTGCTAAAACATTGATAAATAGAAATTTTATTAATAATTAACATGGGAGGAACCAATGTGGAAGTTTTTATAATGATTACTAGCATAGTTGTCACAAATTTAATGATACCATATATAACCAATATGTTAGTTAACACAAATTCAATGGGAAAAAATTTTAAGGGAGAAACCATACCAATGGGGATAGGAATAACCTTCATACCTATAATGATAGTAAATTTTATAATTTTAATATCTTTTATTCAAGATATAAAGCATACCACATTAGTTATTCTAACATCCTCTAGCACCATGGCTTTTGTTGGTATAATAGATGATTTATTAGGAAATAGAAAGGTTTCAGGATTTAAAGGGCATTTTAAAAGTTTTTTGAGGGGTGAATTAACTACAGGCTTTTTAAAAGCGTTTATAGGAGGTACTATTGCTTTAATGATTAGTTTAATATACTCTAGCACATTTATAGAAATTATTATCAATACTTTCATAATAGCCTTGTTTACTAATTTACTAAATTTATTAGACTTAAGGCCAGGTAGGGCGGTAAAGAGCTATTTGTTTTTAGCGGTTTTATTTCTTTTATTAGGTATAACATATTTTTGTAGAGTGATACTTTTTAGTATAATAGGCTATTGTATAGGATATTTACCCCAAGATTTGAAAGCTAGGGTTATGATGGGAGATAGTGGTTCAAATTCTTTAGGAATAAGCCTAGGCGTGATTTCAGTAATAAGTTTTTCTATAGGAATCAAATATATTATATTAATTATATTAATACTAATGCATTTTGTGGCGGAAAGATATTCTTTTTCTAAAATAATAGAAAGCAATATTATTCTTAATTATATTGATAAATTAGGACAAAATTTAAAATAAAAAGGATGTAATTATTAATGATTAGTATGAAACATGGAAAAGTTATAGAAATATTAGAAGAGTTAGATGAACGAACAAAAGTTATTGTCGAAATAGAAGGAAGGAAAGAAAAAGCAATTAATTATAACTTTTTAACTGGTAAAGTTAATGAAAATGATACTGTTGTTTTAAATACCACAGCACTAGAGCTTCAACTAGGTACGGGGGGGTATCATTTTATAATATATAATCTCAATGCTAAGCAACAGCAGTTTAAAGGAAAAGGCCATATTATGAAATTACGATATACTCCTCTTCAATTTAGAGTTTTTGCAGCAGAGGAACAGGAAAGCCCTACTCATCATATATTTAAAGAATTTGAATCCTTGAACAAGTTTCCCGTTATTGTAGGAACATTACATAGCATGTTAACTCCATTAGTAGCTACATTAAAATATGTGGAACCCCATATAAAAATTGCATATATAATGACAGACGGTGCTGCGCTGCCTATATCTTTGAGTGATAATGTATATAAATTAAAGATGAAAGGTCTTATTAATAATACCATTACTACCGGTCATGCTTTTGGTGGAGATATAGAAACAATAAATATATATAATAGTCTAATTGCAGCAAAAGGGATTGCAAAGTGTGATATAGCCATTATTATAATGGGACCGGGTATTGTGGGCACAGGTACTACCTATGGGTTTACAGGTATTGAACAAGGATATATACTAGATATAGTTAATGATTTAGGAGGAACTCCTATAGCTGTGCCTAGGATTAACTTTACTGATTCTAGAGATCGACATTATGGTATTAGTCATCATAGTTTGACTATATTTAGCAAAGTTACCAAAACAAAATCCAATATAACCATACCTTTATTAGAGATTGATAAAAAACAGTACATATTAAATCAAATACAAGATTTAGGAATTCAAAAAAAACATAATATTATTGAAGTAGATGCTGAAATCCTACCACAGGCTTTAAAATATTTTGATTTATCTGTTAAAACTATGGGGCGAGGATATTATGATGATCCTGCTTTCTTTTTAGCCTGTGGGGCTGCTGCTCTATATAGTATACGTAATAATAAATAACATTTTATTAAGGAGGTTTGTATTCTGATGATAATAGAAGAAAAAACATTAAAATCTGAAAGAATATACGAAGGAAAAATTATCAACTTAAGAGTTGATACAGTGGAACTACCCGATAAAAAGTATTCAAAACGTGAAATTGTAGAACATCCCGGTGCAGTAAGTATATTGGCTTTAACAGAGAATAAAAAAATTATATTTGTAAAACAATTTCGAAAACCAGTAGAAGAGTTTATGTTAGAAATACCAGCAGGAAAAATAGAAAATAATGAGGAACCTGAAAATTGTGCCTTCAGGGAATTAAGAGAGGAAACAGGTTACATAGCTAATAAAATGAACAAGGTAATGAAATTCTATACTACACCTGGTTTTTCTAATGAACTAATGTACCTTTATTTCGCTGAAGAGCTACAAAAGGGTATAGCTGCTTCCGATGAAGATGAATATATTGATACCATATGTCTTTCTGTAGATGAAGCTATGGAAAAAATTGAAAATGGTGAAATAAAGGATAGCAAAACTATTATAGCAATTATGGTATATAAAAATTTAATTAAGTAATATAATTAAGGACATGTCATAAAAACCCCATCTTTAGCATATTGATTTTAATATAAACATATGGGAATGGGGGGCTACTGTGTTCAATAAAGGAATAAATTTTACAAAAAAACATATAAAAGAAAATATATTATTATATTCACTAGTTATTTTATGTTTTTTAATCGGTATTTCTGTAGGAGCTTTTACTGTAAAAATAGTAGACAAACATCAAAAAGAACAATTGGTTTACTATTTAAAGGATTTTTTTCAGCTCTTTTATAATAGTGAATTAAATAACTTTGATATTTTAAAACAATCATTTTTTAATAACTTCCAATTAATAACATTTAATTGGATTTTGGGAGCATTAATCATTACATTTCCATTAGTACTATGTATTATAGGATTTAAAGGATTTATTATAGGCTTTACAGCTGCTTTATTAATAGAAGAGTTTAAGTTTTGGGGGATATTATTATTTTTGTTTGGAATTTTACCACAAAACATAATCATAATTTCAGTTTTTATTGTTGCATCTGTTATTTCCATATCTTTTGCTATTGAATTTATAAAAACAAAATTACATAAAAGCAAAAAGGTGGATTTTACTAAAATGTTCTTTTTATACAGTGGAATATATGGACTTTTCATGGTTTTAATTTTAATTTCCAGTTCAATTGAAGCTTATATTGCCTCCAAATTTATTCAATTATTAGTAAAAGGTATTTTGTAATCGTTATTGTATAGGCATATTTATTATAAAATTTACTTTTTTTGCAGGAATTATGTATCCTTTGTTGAATAGCTTTTATAGCAATGAATAAAGGGAGAATATTATTATGGAACATATTATTAAAAGTTATAGTAATTATTTAATGAATGAAAAGCGGTTATCTAACAATACCTTAGAATCATATATACGGGATATTAAACAATACTTGGATTATTTAAATGAAAAGGAAATTAATACTATAGAGCATACTAACAAAACTACGATTATAACTTATTTAGTTTATTTACAAAATAAAGGCAGAGCAACATCTACTATTTCTAGAAGTATTGCCTCCATTAGAGGGTTTTATCAATATTTGTTACAAAATAAAATAATTCCTAAAGATCCTACATTAAATCTTGCATCTCCTAAAAGTATAAAAAAATTACCTAGTATACTTACTTTGCAAGAAATAGATACATTATTAAATCAACCTGAAAAGTCTACCTATAAGGGGATAAGGGATAAGGCTATGCTTGAACTTTTATATGCAACAGGCATTCGTGTTTCAGAATTAATATCCTTAAGTGTTGATGATGTCAATTTAGATTTAGGCTTTGTAAATTGTACTATAGGAAGTAGAGAAAGAGTAATTCCTATAGGTTCCATGGCATTAAAAGCGTTAGATATTTATTTAAATGATGCTAGGAATTTTCTTGTAAAAAAGGATAATGAGAAACTATTATTTCTTAATATGAAGGGTAGTGGTCTAACACGACAAGGATTTTGGAAAATTATTAAAGCCTATACAGTGCAATCTGACATACAAAAACCTATTACACCTCATACTTTAAGACATTCATTTGCAACTCATCTTGTACAAAATGGTGCAGATTTAAAGTCAGTACAAGAAATGTTAGGACATTCTGATATATCTACTACTCAAGTCTATGCCAGTATTAAAAAAAATAAGATAAAAGATATATATAAACAAACCCACCCTAGGGCCTAGCACAGGCCCTATTTTAATATATTATATATGTTAAATTTTAAAATTTATTTATAGTTAATAGAGTATAATAAAAATAAACAGATATAATACTTTGAAACTTGTAATAGGAGAAGGAGGTATTTTATGGTTAATAGGGTAATTTTATTTGTTATTGATAGTGTGGGTATTGGAGAATTACCAGATGCTTATAAATTTGGAGATATAGGTGCTAATACTTTGGGAAATATAGTCAAACAGGAAGGAGGTATTAATTTAACCAATTTAAGGAACTTGGGCTTGGGAAATATTGATGGTGTAACAGCAATCAAAAATATAGATAATCCTATAGGCTCATATGGTAAATCTGAGGAAATATCTCAAGGCAAAGATACTACCACAGGTCATTGGGAAATAGCTGGGATTCACTTAAATGAACCTTTCAAGACCTATCCTAATGGATTTCCTAAAGACATAATATCAAAATTCGAAGAAAAGATTAATAGTAAAGTGGTAGGTAATAAAGCAGCTTCTGGAACAGAAATTATTGAAGAATTAGGTGAGGAGCATATGAAAAAGGGATATCCTATTATATATACTTCCGCCGATAGTGTCTTTCAGATAGCTGCCCATGAGGATATTATACCTTTACCAAGGCTTTATGAAATTTGTAAAATTGCTAGGGATATTATGAAAGGTGAACATGCAGTTGCTAGAGTCATTGCTAGGCCTTTTATTGGAACTTTAGGTAATTTTACTAGAACATCTAACAGACGTGATTTTTCATTAAATCCTCCAGATGAAACCATATTAGATATTGCCCAAAAACAGGGATTAGATGTTATAGGGATTGGAAAAATTGAAGATATTTTTAATGGTCAAGGTATTACTGAAGCTATTCACACAGAGGATAATATGGATGGTATAAATAAAACCATAGAATACATACAAAAAAACAATAAGGGTATTATCTTTGTAAATTTAGTAGACTTTGATTCTAAATATGGACATAGAAGAGATAGCAGGGGGTATAAAAATGCATTAGAAGAAATGGACAGAAGAATACCTGAAATACTTAAATATTTAAAAGAGGAAGATCTGCTTATCATTACTGCTGACCACGGCAATGATCCTACATTTAAAGGAACGGATCATACTAGGGAATATATACCTATTTTGATTTATGGCGCTGCTATTAAAAACAATGTAAATATTGGTACTAGGAAAAGTTTTTCAGATATTGCAGCTACAATTTCAGATGTGTTAAATATACCTAATACTGGTAAAGGGGTCAGCTTTAAGGATTTAATCATGAAGTAAATGAAGGGAATGAGGATCATGGATATTATAGAAAAAATTCATACTGCTACTAATTATATAAATACTATTATAAAGGATAAACCCAAAATAGGATTGATTCTAGGGTCGGGACTCGGTATATTAGGGGATGAAATAGAAAATTCCTATATAGTTTCCTATGAAAACATTCCCTATTTCCCTATATCAACAGTTGAAGGCCATGTTGGGGAATTGATTATTGGAAAACTATCAGGAAAAACAGTAATCGCTATGAAAGGCAGATTTCATTATTATGAGGGTTATTCAATGGAAATGGTAACTTTTCCTGTTAGAGTTATGATGGCAATGGGTATTAACACTCTCATTGTAACAAATGCTGCTGGAGCAACAAATAAACACTTTTCACCTGGAGATTTCATGATTATCGAAGATCATATTAATTTTGCATTTAATAATCCCTTAATAGGGCCCAATGAAAATAGGTTAGGTGTAAGGTTTCCAGATATGTCTAGAGCTTATTGTGATAATTTGATTGAACTCAGTGAAAAGGTAGCAAAAGATATAGAGTTAGATGTTAAAAGAGGGGTTTATGCATTTTATACAGGTCCCACATATGAAACTCCATCAGAGATCAAAATGATATCGGGATTAGGTGCTGATGCTGTAGGTATGTCTACTGTACCAGAGGTAATGGTAGCTATACATGGAGGTATTCAGGTTTTAGGAATTTCATGTATTACTAATATGGCAGCGGGTATTTTAGATCAACCTCTAAATCATGATGAAGTTATTGAAACAGCACAGCAGGTAAAAGGAAGTTTTGTTCATTATATCAAAGAAATTGTAGAAGAAATATAGAGGGGAGTTTAATTATAATGGAAAATATACTTAAAAATATTGAGGAAGCTAAGGATTATATTTTAAATCAAATAGACAATGTTCCTAAAATAGGCCTAATATTGGGATCAGGATTAGGTAGCTTAGTAGAAGAAATAGAAAGCCCTGTTATTATACAATATGAAGATATACCAAATTTTCCAGTATCTACAGTAGAAGGCCATACTGGACAATTAGTTATTGGTACACTACAGGGTAAATTTGTTTTAATCATGAGGGGTAGATTCCACTATTATGAAGGATATAGTATGCAAGATGTGACTTTCCCTATACGAGTAATGCAGGAAATAGGAATTGAATTATTAATAGTCACAAATGCTTGTGGTGGATTAAATCCTAAATTGTCACCAGGTACATTGATGATTATAAATGATCATATTAACTTTACAGGGGATAACCCTCTTATAGGATCTAATATAGATAAGTTTGGTCCCAGGTTTCCAGATATGTCAACTGCTTATGATAAGGATTTAATACAATTGGCCCATAAGGTTGGAGAAAAATTATTTATACCCACCTATGAAGGAGTATATTTAGGTATAAGTGGACCTAACTATGCATCTAAGGCAGAGCTTAAAATGTTTAGTAAATTTGGTGCTGATGTTTTGGGGATGTCTACTGTTCCAGAAGTAATTGTAGCAAGGCATGGAGGAATTAAGGTTTTAGGTATATCTTGTATAACAGATATGGCTATTCCTGATCAATTAATATCAATAAGTCATGAGGAGGTTATAGATGTAGCTAATAAAACAAAGCCCAAGTTTATTAATTTAGTCAAAGGCATACTTAATGAGGTGAGTATTTAATGAGAATATATGATCTAATATTAAAAAAAAGAAATGGGATAGCTTTAACTAAGGAAGAAATATATTATTTTGTAAATGCATATACTGAAGGCGCGATTCCAGATTATCAGGCATCTGCACTATTAATGGCTATTTACTTCCAAAACATGAATACTGAGGAGACTGTTTCTCTTACAGAAGCCATGATGAATTCAGGAGATATAATTGATTTATCTGGTATTAAAGGAACAGTAGTTGATAAACATAGCACAGGTGGGGTAGGGGATAAAACCACAATAGCCTTAGGTCCTATCGTTGCCTCTTGTGGAGTACCTGTAGCTAAGATGTCTGGAAGGGGACTTGGCTATACTGGTGGTACTATCGATAAATTAGAGGCAATACCGGGATTTTCAGTAAATATGACCAAGGAGACTTTTATTAATAATGTTAATAGCATAAAGCTGGCAATAACTGGTCAAACCGTCAATTTGGCTCCTGCAGATAAAAAACTATACTCATTAAGAGATGTTACAGCAACTGTTGATAATATTTCATTAATTGCTAGTAGTATTATGTCTAAGAAATTAGCCACAGGTGCGGATGCTATTGTTCTAGATGTTAAAGCTGGAAGTGGTGCATTTATGAAAAAAGTTAATGATGCATTTATATTAGCTAAAAAGATGGTAGATATCGGCTGTAATATGGGAAGAAATACTGTAGCTATTATTACAGAAATGAGTCAGCCTCTAGGTTATGCTATAGGTAATACATTAGAAGTGCAAGAAGCTATTCAACTTTTAAAAAATAAAGGACCTAAAGATCTAAAAAATCTTTGTATTACTTTAGGATCCCATATGTTAATGCTATCGGGAAAAGCAGATACGGAAGAGATAGGCAGAAAGATGATTAGGGATGCTATAGAATCCGGCAAAGCATTTCTTATGTTAAAGAAGTTAGTTGAACAGCAGGGTGGAGATGTATCATATATAGAAGATCCTAGTTTACTACCAAGGGCAAAATATGTATTTCCATTTAAATCCAACAAAATGGGATATATCCATAATGTTAGAGCAGATATTATTGGAAGTAGTGGATTGATTTTAGGAACGGGAAGAGATACTAAGGACAGCCAAATAGATTTGTCAGTGGGTATAGTATTAGAAAAAAAGGTAGGAGATTATGTAGAAAAGGGGGAAGTTTTAGCTTATATACACTATAATGATGAGACGAAAAAGAATATGTGTATAAGTAAATTAGAATCAGCCTACAACATACTAGATAGCAAATGTAAATCAAGCCCTCTTATATTAGGAATTGTTACTAAGNATAATATAATAGAGTTATAGCATGATTTTTTTCTAAACTCCTTTTGTATAACTGGTCTTATAGATGGAAAACCTAAGAATAAATAAGTTATGAGGAGGAGAATTTATGAAAAAAAGAAACATTATGAAATGTTTTAGTATATTTATGATTGCTGTGATTTTTGCAGGAAGTATTATTATGGGTCAAGCCGAAACCTTTGATGTAGATGCTAAGGCTGCTATCTTAATGGATGCATCAACGGGTACAATATTATATGAAAAAAATATCCATGAGTCATTACCTCCAGCTAGTGTAACAAAGATAATGACAATGCTCTTAACAATGGAAGAATTAGATAATAATAAAATTACATTAGAAGATAAAGTTGTTATTAGCGAACGAGCTGCTTCTATGGGAGGGACTCAGATTTATGTGGAGCCGGGAGAAACAAAAACTGTGGAAGATTTAATGAAAGCTATAGCAATAAGATCCGCTAACGATGCTAGTGTTGCTGTTGCCGAATATATAGCTGGTACAGAAGAACTTTTTGTTGAGAAAATGAATAATAGGGCTAAGGAACTGGGCATGAATGATACTAATTTTATAAATACTAATGGATTACCTGTTGAAGGACATCATACATCAGCTTATGATATTGCTATTATGTCTAGAGAGTTATTAAAGCATAAAAAGGTAGAAAAATGGTTAACTACATGGATGGATACCGTGGAAGTGGGAAAAGGTGCTGCTTCTACTCAAGAACTAGTAAATACTAATAAATTAATTCGAACTTATGACGGTGCCAATGGTATAAAGACTGGTTCTACCTCTGAAGCAAAATATTGTTTATCAGCTTCAGCAACTAGAGGTAATAGTACTTTCATAGCAGTTATTTTGGCAGCTCCTACATCGCCAACGCGATTTAGTGAAGCAGCTAAACTTTTAGATTATGCTTTTGCAAACTATAATACCATAAAAGTCATTGAAAAAGATACTAATTTAGGTGATGTTATGATAGAAAAAGGAAAGACATCGTTAATAAATGTTACGACAGATGATACTTTAAATGTATTAGTAAAAAAAGGAGAGGAATCCAAGATAAAAAAAGAATTAATTTTACCAGAGTCCATTAAAGCACCTATTATGAAGGGAGAAAAGGTAGGTGAAATTATAATAACACTAGATGGACGTCAAATGGAGAAAATGGATTTAATAAGTTCGGAAACTGTAAAAAAAGCATCAGTCCTTGATATATTGAGTAGAATGTTTCAAAACATGATAAATAACTAATGAAGTGGTACAGAGATGTACTGCTTCATCTTTTTTGCTTTTTGTTAAAATATATGTATGTTATAATTAATAAAAAGTGAAAAGAGAGGGATATTGTGCAAATAATTGTTAGCCATGAAAATTTGGATTTTGATGGCCTTGCCAGCATGGTGGCCTGTTCGAAAATACATCCTAAAGGGGTTTTAGTTTTTTCAGGAAGATTAAATAATAATGTTAAAAGTTTTTATAGATTCTACAAGAATATTTTATCTATCAAAGCTGCTAATGAAATTGATATTGCAAATGTTGAAGAGTTAATCATGGTAGATACCAATACTAGCAATAGAATAGGAAAGTTTAGCAGTTTGATTAATGAAAATATACCAATTCTTATTTATGATCATCATATGGAAACAAATAATACTATCGTTAATGCTATTAAAGTTATTAAGCCCTATGGTTCTTGTACTACAATTTTAGTGGAAGAGATTAAAAGAAAAGATATATTAATTACAGAATTTGAAGCTACTTTATTTTTATTAGGTGTATATACAGATACGAATTGCCTAACATATTCTAGTACACGATCTCAGGATGCTGATGTAGTAGCTTATTTATTAAGAAATGGTGCAGATTTAGAGGTAGTTAACCGTTTTATCCAAACTCCACTAACAAATAAACATGATGAATTATTTTTATCACTTTTATTAAATATAGAAAATATAGAAGTAAATAATTATAAAATTATACTATCTACTTATATAACTGAAAGTTTTATTGGTGAATTAGGATATATAGCTAGCAAGATGTTAGAGATTAAAAATTGTGATGCTGTATTTTTGATTGTTAAGATGGGAAAATCCTGTTATGTTATTGGTAGAAGTGTGCAAGATGCTATTAATATACCCTATATATTAGAAGAATTTAATGGGGGAGGGCATAGTAAAGCAGGATCTGCTACTGTAAAGGATAAAAACCCTGATAAAATCAAATCAAGATTATTGCAGATATTAGTTAATAAAATAAAGCCACAGATAACAGCTAAAAACATTATGAATTATCCAGTTAAGACTGTTGCAGAATGCATGACTATTCAAGAAGTAAGTTCTATAATGTTTAGATATGGTCATACTGGTATGCCTGTAGTAAGAGACAACAAAATTGTTGGGATAATTTCTAGGACAGATATAGATAAAGCAATTCAACATGGGCTGATAAATGCACCAGTAAAAGGATTTATGACAAGAAATGTTAAAACTATAACGCCTAATACTCCATTGAATGAAATCAATGACTTATTAGTTAAATTTAACATTGGTAGATTACCTGTTATAAACAATAAAGAGGTCATTGGTATTGTAACTAGGACAGATCTATTAAGGGTTTTGCATGGGCAAAATCATCCCTATTGGTATAAAAAAACTTATAATGAAAGTGAAGAAATGTTAAATTGTCAGGCAAAAATTCAAAATCTACCAATGAGTTTGTATAATATATTAAAGATTGCTGGTGAGGTAGGAGACTTTCTGGATAATAAAGTTTTTGTTGTTGGTGGATTTGTAAGAGACTTATTACTTAATAAAAAAAACTTAGATATTGATTTGGTGGTAGAAGGAGATGGGATTTTATTTGCCAAAGAATTAAATAATAGAATAAATGGCAAAGTTATTGTTCATCAGCAATTTGGTACGGCATCTATTAAGTTGAAAGATAATAACATTATAGACATTGTTTCAGCTAGAAGAGAATATTATGAATATCCAGCATCACTTCCTATAGTTGAAAGAGGTTCGATTTGGCATGATCTTTTTAGGCGAGATTTCACAATTAACTGTATGGCCATACAGTTAAATTCAAAAAAATTTGGGAGTTTATTGGACTATTTTGGAGGGTTATCAGATATAAAGGATAAGAAAATTAGAGTTCTATATAATTTAAGTTTTATAGAGGATCCAACCAGAATATTTAGAGCTATTCGCTTTGCTTCTAGATTTGATTTTGTTATTGAAGAAGAAACTAAAAATTTCATTGAAAAGGCCATAAATAGTGATATGATTTCAAGAGTTACAGATGATAGGATTCGGGAAGAAATTATACAGGTTCTAAATGATGAAAACTTTTATAGAAGTGTTTTGTTAATGAAATCATTTAATATTTTTGAGAAGATTCATTCTGATCTGATAATGAAAGATGAAACAATAAAAAGGCTTTCCCAAATTCAGGATTCCATTAGTGATTTTATTAAATTTTATGATGGTGGGATAGACAAGATTATTATTTTAACTATGCAGTTACTAGAATCATACCCTGTAGATAAATTGGCTGAAATAATAAACAAGTTTATTACAAATAAAAACTCTAAAGAAATTATAATAACTACATTAATGGATAAAAAAAATATTTATAACTACTTGGATAATTATGATTTAGATAAATATTCTATATACAAAATTTTAAACAAATATAAAATAGAAAGCTTAATATTTTTTTATAATAGTTGTGATAATGCTACTATAAGACATTATATTATATATTATATGTTAAATTTAAAAGATATAAAGATAAACATAACTGGTAAAGATTTGTTGAGTTTAAAGATTAAACCAGGTCCAATTTATAAAAGAATTTTAGATTCTACATTAAAAGCAAAAATACTTGGCGAAATATATGATTTTAAAGGTGAGATAAATTATGCAATGAATTTATATAAAAAAATAAAGGATGAAGAAAATGTTTAATCTAGATATAAATATGATTTTATTAACATTACCAGGTATATTAATAGGACTAACTCTACACGAATTCTCTCATGCATATGTAGCATGTTTATTAGGGGACCCTACAGCTAAGGAGCATGGCAGATTGACTTTAAATCCAATTTATCATATTGATTTATTAGGATTTTTAATGTTGATATTTTTCAGATTTGGGTGGGCAAAACCAGTGCCAATTAACCCTAATAATTTCACCAAAAAAAAGAAAGGATATTTTCTAGTATCAATTGCAGGTCCTTTATCTAATATTTTACTATCTATTATACTAACTATAATATTAGGTATAGTTATTAAATTGGGTGTTAACATAGCTATTTATGAAATACTTTATTTTGCTATATTTATCAATTTAGTATTAGCAGTATTTAATTTGCTACCTATTCCTCCCTTAGATGGTTCCAAAATACTTTTAGCTATTTTACCAAATAAATTTGAATATAAATATTATCAGATTGAAAGATATACCCATATCATTTTATTTGTATTGGTTTATTTTAAAGTAACAAACAAAATTTTGTTTCCGGTGGTGTATTATATTTTAAATATATTGACAAATTTACTAAATTTCATTATTTAGGAGGATGATAATGAAATATACTATAAAAACTAAGATTTTCGAGGGACCTTTTGATCTTTTATATCATCTTATTGAAGAAAATAAAATAGACATATACGATATTCCAATAAATGAAATCATTAAACAATATATGTATTATATATATCAAATGGAAAGTTTGAATCTAGAAATTGCTAGTGAGTTTCTATTGATGGCAGCAACTTTAATTGAAATAAAATCCAAATTATTATTACCCAGTACAATAGTGAAAGATAGTAGTATGGAAATGGATGAAATAGACCCTAGAGATGAATTGGTAAAAAAGCTATTAGAATATAAGAAATATAAAATTATAGCAGCAGAATTCAAAGATAAAGAAAAATACTATAACAAATTATATTTTAAGCAAAAAGAAGAATTAACATTTTCATTAGAGGAAGGAGAGGTGGAATTTCAAGGAGTTAGTCCTCAGGATCTAATGAATATTTTCAAAAGAATTTTGTTAAATAAACCTCAAGATACTCAAATAATATATTCTAATAATAAACATGAAATTTCAAAAGAATCTATTACAATAGAGGAAAAAACTAATATGATTATTAATATATTACATTCACAAAAGAAAGTAAATTTCAATGAAATTTTTATTGAATTGGATAATAAACTTGATATTGTGGTGTCTTTTTTAGCAATTTTAGAATTAGTAAAAATTAAAAAAATAAGAGTGTTTCAAGATGAGTATTTTGATAATATTATTATTGAATTGTTAGATTAGAGAGACAAAAGCATAGAAAGATTAGGAGTGTTAGGGATGGATAAGGAAGATATCAAATCGGTAATTGAAGCTCTACTTTTTGCATGGTCAGAACCTATATCTATTAAGGAGATAAGTAAAGTTTTATCTATAGAAGTTAATGAAACTAAGAAAATTTTACATGAGATGATAAATGATTATAATTTTAATAATAGAGGAATACAGATAATCAAAATGGATGATTATTATCAATTTTCAACAAGAGCAGAACATCATTCTTATATAAATAAGTTATTTGAGCCTAAAGATAAAAAGACTCTATCTCAAGCAGCATTAGAAACGTTAGCTATTATTGCTTATAAACAACCAGTTACCAAAATTGAAATTGAAGAAATTCGTGGTGTAAAATGTGATAAAGCTCTAGCTAGTCTTCAAGAAAAAAGTTTAATAGAGGAACAAGGAAGACTAGAAAAGGTAGGACGACCGATAGTTTACGGCACTAATATAAACTTTTTAAAAGCTTTTGGATTAACATCTATCAAAGACCTTCCACATATTAGTAAGTTTGAATCATTATTGGAAGAAGAGTAGATGGGTAAATATTATAAATAACAATGGCATTGATTTTGATATAAAAATTTTCAAGGTCAATGCTTTTTTGATTTGATTTTCTAAATCATGTCTATTATATTATAATGTGGAAAAAATAGTAACAACATGCTTTTGAGGTGATAAAATGTGATGAATTATTATGTGTTTTGGTCAATTGTTATTTGTATTGGATTTCTCATAGGAATATTATATTTACCATTAAAGATAAATATAAAATTTATTAGAAAAGGAGATGATGAAAATATACATACAAACTTTTATATGTTAAATGGATTAATAAAGCACACAATCAATATACCTTTTATAGATATAATTAGTAATATAACTGATAATGAGTTTATTAAAACATCTATACATAGTAAGACACAGATAATACAAAAGGAAGAAGACTCAACTGCTATAGATGAAAAAAAACTAAATTTAAATGAAATAAGATTACTTGTTGAAAAAATTTTTAGATTTCGTAGAAGATATTTTAAAACAATAAGATATGTTCAGGATAATATTAGAATAGACAATATATACTGGTGTACAAGAATAGGTATGGAAGATGCTGGAGACACAGCAATCTTATGTGGCATATTATGGGGGATAAAAACTAATTTAATAATGTGTTTAAAAAGAAAATATAGTTTAAATTGTATATACACTGATATTAGACCTTGTTATACTGAAAAAAGATTCGATATAGTTTTTGACTGTATAGTGGCTTTAAAATTAGGATATATTATAATTACAGGTATAAAAATATTCTTAATAAGAATTAAAGGTGGTGTAGAAGTTGAACGAACATCCAATTGAAGCTTTAATGAAAACTACCATGGAAAGTATAAAAGAAATGGTAGATGTTAATACAATTGTTGGTGATGCTGTTGAAACACATGATGGCACAGTAATTATACCCATATCTAAGGTGTCTTTTGGTTTTGCATCTGGGGGAGGGGATTATACAAATAAAGANTCTTCCAAGGAGAAGGATAACGAAGATAAAGGTTCTAAAGATAAGTTACCTTTTGCTGGTGGAGCAGGTGCCGGAGTTTCTGTGCAACCTGTAGCCTTTATGGTAGTAGGGAATGGCCATATAAAATTAATGCCTGTTGACCAAAAGGCAAATATGATTGATAACCTGATTAACTCTACCCCTAAGTTAATTCAAGGAATACAAAATATTTTTAGCAAAAATCAAAACAGCAACAATGTAGAAGATAATATTATAACCTATGAATAGAGGATATTGAGAATGTCCTCTGTTTTTTT
>JGI24707J26582_10001353_pt1 | contig 19218 bp, 11 predicted proteins | sample BioPla1DNA1_FD_26582 | JGI IMG/M metagenome (IMG submission 26582)
TCTCGATGTAGATCATCATCCGCATCTATCGTTTCATCAATCTGACTAAAATGTTGTTTTGCTTTTTGCATCCAAAAATACGTTGGTATGAAGAATAACAAGATAACTGCAATCTGAATAAACAAGCTATATTCTACTACAATATCAAAATTTATCGTAAATTTATTTATAAAGTAAAATACAATCGTTAGTCCAAAGCCAATCACCATACCTGTGAATACCTGCTTTAACAACTTTACTCCATCACTTTTCTCTTTACTCATCTCCATCCTCCTCATAGCAAAAACTTTTCCTACCGTTACACCTACACGCTATCTTTATCAAAACTCTAGCTATCAAATTTCTTTGCAAAATAGAAGTAAACAATAGATTGTAGTGACCAAGCTAAAGTGATCATTATAATTGGACCATTTCCTTGATCAAAAATAATTTTTAAAATTAAAGCGACAAACATTAATCCGATTAATGCAAACTCCATAAAGATAAATGTATGACGGCTAGCTTTGTATACTTTACTTTTCTCTGCTTCATCTAAACTTAAAAAGTAATCATTATTAAACTTCAAAGAAATTGGATCACCTTTTTTGGTTGGGTCTTGAGTTTGTACCATACGTACGACTATTATTTCATTCATTCCAGCCAACAACAGGAACACAACGTAAATTATTTGTGGGATAACCATATTGTCACTTGTTAAATCAAGACTCAAGAAAATTAGGGTTGTAAACAAAATCATAAAAAAGCGAGTAAATACTTGTGCAACATATACAAAAGTACCTGCTTTTTTCTCATGGATATCCTCTTCAACATCGATCATTTGATTTGCCTGTTTAAAATATCTTTTCGCTTTCCTAATACAAATAACACCTGGGATATACAGAAATACAATAAGAGCTAACTGGATAACGATAAGATTCTCATTAATAAAATCCATAATAAAATCAAGACTCAACTCACTAATTCCTATTGAACCAGCCCCATATCCAACAAAATATCCAAGCGGATAAGCTAGTACTCCTATTAACAATAACTTGAGTCCATCTCGTAACAATTTCTTCTTCTTACTCATTTCCATCCTCCTCATAGCTAAAAATTTCCTCTACTGTGACACCACATTCCTTAGCAATTTTCAGCGCCAACGTTACAGATGGCGAATAATCGCCCCGCTCGATTAAGCTAATCGTCTGCCGCGAGACACCGACACGTTTGCCCATCTCCGCTTGATTAAGACCTAACTTTGCTCGATACACTTTTAATTGATTATAAAGTGGCATATCATCATTCTCCTCCGACAAATTAATTAGTCATATTGACAACTTTGTTTGTCATAAATAGAATAACAGATGACAACTATTCTTGTCAATAACAAATAAAAAAAGACTTCCCAATTATCTTGGAAAGTCCATTTATTTTTGCTTCTCGCGACGATAACGATCAATAAACCGCCAAATCTCACGAATAATCGCAAGCACGAAAACACCAAATATAATTTGATTGATCAAATCACTCAAATCACCAATCAATGAAAAAGCGATGATCCCTAAAATATAAAAGCCGATCATTAACCCATGCGCAATCCGCCAGTCAAACTTATCATTCTTCATTATAAAAGACTCCACTAATTACAAATACACCCGACAAATAGCACAGTAAGTCGCCGTATTACACCTCTTAACAACATTGTTGCAACTTGAACATTGAATGTAATTGGATTCCGGACTAACTGTGCGATTTGCTCCCTTCGCTAACAAAGAACTAAATTGATTAATTGAACGAGTGTTAAACTTGAACTCAAACCAAAATAAAGTAGCAGCTAAAAATATCACGATTATGATCATCACAACAACCTCCGTTTAGGATTTTTTGCATTTCTAAGCATGATCTTCTTACTCTTATTTTAACTTATTTTCCATAATAAAGCTAGTTTATTCGGGGTTTTTTCAGTCTTTTTTTGTTTAAATTTATCTTTTTCAATAAATAGATCAGACTAAATGTCATAAGAAAACATTATACTCAACAAAAAAAGAGGGGATCAATTCCCCTCTTTTAAAATCTAATTAACCCCAGACTTTAATCCGGTTCTTACCTGCTTTAAGATTTGAAAGTGGACCTAAGACAGTCTGACCTTCTTTAACTTCACCAAGTAGGTCAGTATCAAGTACTAACTCACCGCCATGCGGCTTTTCAAACTCAACATCTGTTAGGCGGACACGGTTTAGCGTGCTTGTTGAGTGAACATCACCTTTGAAATCCTCAAAGTTTTCTGGAAGTGTAATTTCCACATAAACTTCATTGCCTTCTTCAACAAGTTGGAATTCGGGATCAAAATCTGAAACAAGATTTGTTTCCTCACGCTCAAACGCCGTCGCACCATTCAAATATGCATTATCATTAATATAAACAGGTTGCTCAACGACGTTAAATGCACTGTGATCAGCACCCGTCGTATCATGAATTTTAGAAATATACTCTTCTAATGACGTTGTATAGCCTTTATAGTGTGCAGTTCCGACTTCATCAAGTCCCTCAGCACCAACAAAGATATTGTTATACCAACGATCATCTCCACCATAAACAGGCGCCGTTCCCTTAATATCTGTGCTATGTGGCTCATGATATGGTGTCGAGCGATCAAGCATCTTACGGTGAACCATGTTTCCACGGACAATATTATTAATATAAGCCCCACCTTGAGCATGGTTATCTAACGCATAATCAGCCGTCAAGATATTATGATCAATCACGAAAGGACCACTCGTCACTTCGACAAACAAGTCACGGTTATTTCGGTAGAAAATGTTATGGCTAACTCGCGTACCTTGTAATTGCCAGTCTAACCAAATACCAAGTGATGTATCATGAATACGGTTGTTGTGAATATGCGTGTCAATCGGCGCATGTAACTTAATTCCACCAATTTCATGTCCCCAGAATTGACGCTTCATCGCAATATTATAAATATGGTTATTGTAAATTTCACTAAAAATACAACCTAAGTGTCCAACAACCCCGTTTTGACCACAATCATAAATCACATTATTTCGGACAATATGTGAACCAACTAATTCTTTGCTCCAACCCTGCTTATGAGCTGCAAAAATTGTTTCGATCTGATAGTGATAACCTGGCTTATCCTTACGCTTAGAGAAGTGGTTATCTCCAGTTGAGATTTCTTTACCTAAACTAATCCCACTTGTCTTAGCATCATGGACAATATTATCCTCAATAATCCACCCCTTACTCCAGTGTGGACCAATTAAGCCCGGTTGATCAGCTGTTGGTGGCGTCCATGGCGTAGCTGCATGTGCCATTTCAAAACCTCTAACCGTAATATAGTCCATACCTGTTTTTTCAGGGAAGAAAACTGTTTTACGAACATTAATTTCTGTCAATTCTTCATTCGGATTATACTCATGGAAGTTCGCATAAATCGTTGTATTCTCCAGATCAACCTCTGTGTACCAAGTGTAAACTGTTTGCTCTGGATCATGCATTGGAACTGTTTTTCTTGTCCAGTGGTCGACCACTTCTGTTTGTTTTACTGGATTCTTAACTTCGTCTAATGTCGGTACTTCATAGAATGACTTCCCATTCAGATAAACCTCACCTAAATGACGGTTTTTATTATCGACAATCCAGTCACCAAAAATTTCTTCNTTATACGGGTTGTAACTCCCGAAAAATTCATTAGGGATGACAACTTTCCATACAGTGCCATCTAGNTGTTCCCAAGTGTCAATTTGCTCTGACCCTTTAATAACAACCTTTTCACCTTCAGCACTCTGATACGTTATTCTACGCCATTCACTTAAGCCCGGATGTTGTGGATTCACCCACTCACGATACTCACCTTCGTGAACAATCACTGTGTCACCTGCAACAGCAACCGAAGCAGCCTTATTAATTGTTAGAAAAGGATCTTGTTTTGTCCCTTTCCCTAAATCAGATCCATTTTTTGCTACATGATATTCAAAAGTCAATTTGCATTCCTCCTTCACTATCTTTATTATATAACGCTTACAAAATCCTTCCTATTCAAAAATTCTTACTCTTTGAGACATTATTAGTGATTTTATCTGATTCAAGACAAAAAAGGAGGAATTACCCTTTTACAGTTAACAATCTAGTAACTTGCGAATTTTTACAACAGCTCGACGCTTCCAATGTCTGACCGCATTTGCCTTCACTCCATAATCTTCAGCAATTTCAACCAATCTTTTCCCCTGTAAAATTTGCCCCTCAAACCAGAGCCACTCCCGATCAGTTAGACAGCTCTTAATTTGTTGCAGAAAAACTGGATCCTGCTCATAACTTGATTCCGTAAAAACAAGCTGATCCCGTCGCTCTCGAATCAATAGCTCCTTCAATTCACGAACACGATTATTTTTTCTAAACAAATCGATCAAACGATAGTTCATCTTCGAATATGCATATGTTGAAAACTTCATCTCTCCCGGTCGATAATCCCTGGACGCTTGCCAAAGCGCAATTGCTAGCTCCTGATAGTATTCATACTCGGGATCCCTAACATGATACTTATTCAACAAATGATAAATCATCGGCTCATACTCTTTTAACAAAAGCTCAAAATTATCGATCATCCAACTGCTCCTAAGATCAGGCACCTGACTCTTTATTCCGCGGTGACTTAACAATAACGCACACTCAATCCTGACGCACCTTAGCAAAACACTCAAAAGCAAGTCTAATTCGCTATTTCCATTGGTTTTTCAGCAGCAAAATCAGTCGGATCTTTGGATTTAGCTAGATGATTTGAATGAATCGCTTAAGATTATCGACTTTATTCGTAAATACAATTAATCAACTCGACAATTAATTTAATCACTAAAATGTGCTATTCTATATAAAGAAAGGATGTGTAGATATTTGAAGAAAACAGTAAAGGTAGTAGCTGCGATCATTGAAAATGATCAAGGCGAAATCCTCTGCGCCTTAAGGTCAACATCAATGTCAATACCAAACCTATGGGAATTTCCAGGTGGAAAAGTTGAACAGAATGAAGCTTTACATACCGCATTAATTCGAGAAATTAATGAGGAGATGAAATGTACAATTGAAACAGATCAAGAGATCTTCTTCGATCATACCCATGAATATGATTCATTTATTATCAATTTAATTGCTATCAAAGCTAAAATTATTAATGGGACACCAATTCGTGCAGAACACGATAAAATAATTTGGCTCAAACGAAAAAATTTAAGCTCACTACAATGGGCACCAGCGGATATTCCGATTGTTGAAGCGCTTATAAATGAATAAACATTACTAATAAAAAAATCGGCTGATAGTTTTAATCAGCCGATTTTTCGATTGGTTTAGTAATATAATCATAAAGCCCTTTTTCAACAGGTATTTTTAATTTCAAATGAGTTTTTACTACCGAAACAGGTTTTTTTCCCGTTTCCATTAACTCTTCTTCAAATGAACCTTCGATAGGCAATACATCTCCCATGTAGTAAAAGGAAATTCCTTCATCATTATGTTTCTTTATAAACAAAGGCAGCCTCATTCCATAATCTTTATGTTGTCTAATTGCTTGTACATCAGGACTTTTAAGTGTTCTTTTTGATTTTGACATCCATTGCATTAGCTCTGGATTAATAAATCTATCTTCATACTTTGTGGTCTCACTAATATCATCTTCTTTATGATAATTCACAAAAATAGGACAATACTTTTTATCATTACTAATTAAATAACCACCAACATTTTGAGCAATAGGGTTCTCATCCCAACCTAGAATTCGAAAAACATCTTTTCTCGTATATTTTTGGTATAAAAGTAATCCATCGATTTGTTGAGATTGCTCCATTTTTGATAGATAAAGTGACTCTGAATATGCAAGTTGATCACGTAAATAATTAATAAACATTGGTTCTTTAACCAACTGTGCATAATCATCAGATCGACTAAAAACATTTCTTTTTTCATCATAATTAATAAGTTTGATTTGATATCGTTCCTGTAAACTAACTTGTTTCTTTTGATAATTTTCCTTCATAAAAAGTAAATTCACATTCCTTAGAACCGATTTCAATTTCTTTCCCTTAAGAGGCCTTACTTGATACTGATTAATTAAAACTTGGTTGATGTCTTTTAATTCTACTTCATCTTGATCAATTAAACTTTTCAAGAGATATGGCTCTTCTGGACGTACTCCGTTTGCTAAATGCAATCCTACGATCTCAAGTACTTTTTGACCATTTTTACTTAATGGCGGGTCGATGATCTTCTCTTTTTTCATCACATAATTAAAATAAGATTTGCTATATTCAACATACAGCATTGGATCACGCATATTATGTTTAATAAAGTCCATCATCATTGGTTGATGCCCTAAACGGTTTTTCAATAACTGATAATCATCATCTAAATCTCTTTTTAAACTCATATTTTTATGATCAATTGATTGATAAATTTTCTCTTCAGCAATTTGCTCAAAATTAACCGTTGATGTTCCAGGAATTGATTGGCTTCTTGTCACAAGATGTTTACGCAGTCGATCTTTGTTATATGTCAGATCACCATATAAGGCAATTGGAATTAAGTAATTATTNTCATAGTTTCCAATAAAATCAATTACTGTTAAAAAAGATTTTTGATCATGCTTTCGCAAACCACGGCCTAGCTGTTGAACAAATATAATACTAGATTCTGTCTGTCGTAACATAACAACCTGATTAATCTTTGGAATATCAATCCCCTCATTGAAAATATCGACTGTTAGTATATAGTCAAGTTCTCCCGATTCTAATTTAGTCACTTGATCAATACGCTCTTGTTGATTATCATCTCCAGTTAGAGCAACTGTTCTCAAACCAAAATTATTAAGTTTCTTTGATAATATATGGCTTTCTTGCTTTGTGCTACAGAAAATTAAACCACATGTTTCTTCACCTGAATGACCATAATAGTCAATTTTCTCTATAATATGGCGAACCCGCTCATCTGATGTTAACTGACTAAATTTTTCTGTCTCATAAATTTCTCCATCAATTTCAAGATCAGTAACACCATAATAATGAAATGGCGCTAACATCTCCTCTTCAAGCGCTTCCTGTAATCTGATTTCATAAGCAATATTATAATGAAATAGTTTAAATAGGTCATAACCATCTGTTCTTTCTGGGGTTGCAGTCATTCCTAACAAAAACTTCGGCTTAAAATAATCGATAATTCGCTGATATGTCTTAGCACCAGCACGATGACTCTCATCTATAATAATATAATCAAACATGTTTTCAGTAAATTGCTCTAATGTCGCTCTTTTTGATATCGTTTGAACGGTTGCAAATAAGTATCTAGCGTCAACATCTTTAATATTCCCTGACAAAATGCCAAAATCCTCGTCTAGCCCGCCTAGTACGCGTTGAAAGTCTAGTTTTGCCTTTTTTAATATTTGTTCTCGGTGAACGATAAACAGCATTCGCTTTGGTCCAACTGCACGAACATCAAAAGCTGATAAATAGGTCTTACCAGTTCCTGTTGCTGAAACCACGAGTGCTCGATTCTCACCCTTAGCACGAATAGAAGCGATCCCATTTAATGCAGCAGTTTGCATTTTGTTTGGCTCAATTGTCAAAGCATCTGCTAAACGATTGACTTGATAAATCCCAGGATGTTCAGCAACAATAGGTAATTGCTTTGCTTCGTAATCATTTTTATATTGAGCAATCCAAATTTGATTTAGTGGTTTAGCAACTTGCCACATTTCTTCAAATTGATTATGAAAATGATCAACTAAATCTCCATTATCCAAAGAAGTTAGTTTGACATTCCATTCGTAATTAACTTTTAGTGCGTTCGCAGTTAAGTTAGAGCTACCGACGATTAGAGAAGTATGTAAACCATGATCAAATATATAACCTTTTGAATGAAATCCTTCAGTTTCTGCTATTCTAACTTCAACATTTTTCAACTTTAATAATTCTTGAAAGATTTTCGGCTTATTAAAGTATTGATATGTAGATGTAATAATCCTTCCTTTAATCCCTTGCATATGTAGATCAAGTAAATGCGACTTCAACGTTGCTAAGCCACTTTCAGTTATAAATGCAACCGAAAACATGAATCCCTGAGAACTCTTTAACTCATCAATAATTGTACTTAATACATCCATTTTTCTTTTTCGATCATTAACCAATAATTTAGGCTTAAACTGATCACCATATGGAGAGAACTTATCAATGAAACCTTTATGCAAACCGTCTGATATCTGATTAATTAATTCACTCATAACAGCCCATCCTTTAACACAATCAAATTAAAGTTATCCCTATTTCCTAGTCTACCAAATACTCATAAATATTGCTGCAAAATATGAATGTAAAAGAATAAAAATCACCTCACTCAAGAGCAAGGTGATTTTGATAATCTTATTGATTTCGGCGTTTTTTATGGTAAAGTGTTAAGCCGCCTGCCGTTGTAACAATCGCAGCAATAATTAACGAAACAATTAAAGTTGTTGAACCGCTTGAACCTGTTTCAATCGGTGTTAATTCACTTTGGTCGACTGATGTTGCAAGCGTTAAGTTTCCGAAAACAGATGGATCTTGGAAGCCCATCCCGCTTAAATCATTCCAAATCGCGACACTTTCTCTTGAGCCGTTGACGGCATCATTAATCTGAATGTCAAAGCCAATTTCTGAGTTCGCTTCTGGTGTNATTGTTGTAAATGGAATCTTCATTTCAACAAGATAGTTTGTCCCATCGATTGTTGTTGCTGATTCAAAACCTTCACTTATCCCTTCTGGACTGAATGACGCTTCATTATCAAAGTTGACTCGATATTGACCATCACCGTCTTGATAGAAGGTTGATTTCTGTTTACTTTCTTCGATAAACACTTCGACAGAATCATGTTGATAATCATCCTCTGCAGTTTTATCGAGTTCAGAATCATTGACTTCAACTAAAACGTATAAGTTTTCCTCATCCCAAAGCACACGCGCTTCACCACTGGCACCATGCCAGGCGCCTTGATAGCGATCAATTGGTAAAACAGGTGCTTCACCCCAAATATCATCAATCTTACCATCAATTTCAGGTGTGCCATAAGCCGCTTTTCCAAGTCGTGCATCCGCCTCAATGACTTCAAAATCGGCTAAAAACTCGTCCGGATTAATGACAGCATAATACGCTGGTTTCGCCTGCATATTTCGATCAAACAGCAGTGGACTTTGATCCGAACGCCAGCTTGATCCATCATCTAAACCCCAAAATGTAATGCGAGAAATATGCTCATGATTATCCCGATAAAGTTGGAATAGACGTGCATATAAATAAGCTTGCTGATTCAATTCTTCCTCAGTCTGCTCTCCGTCACTACCGGAAGTGACATCAAGCTCCGTCACACCAACCTCAACACCCAAGGAGGCGAATTTTTCAAGAGAAAGTCTGACGTTCTCTGGGTTTGTATTGATGTTATAGTGTCCTTGCATCCCGATCCCATCAATTAAAAATTCCCCATCATTTTCGGCAGCATAATTTTCATTAATTTCTTTCACCATTTGATAAATGGCTTCGGCTTTTTGCTGATTATCATCGTTGTAATCATTATAGTAAAGTTTAATATCCCAACCATTTTGATCGATTACATCTTTAGCAATTCGAAACGATTCTTCAATATAATCCGGTCCAATCGCCTNAAGCCAACCAGATTGCCGTAATGAGCCCTGCCAATCTTCTGGATTCGGTGGGTTGTCATTCATCGCCTCATTAACAACATCCCACGAAATCACACTATCACCGAAATGCGCGACTGTTGTTTCAATATGTGTTCGCAAGTTTACCAGCGCATCTTCTCGCGCTAACGACTCACCTGCATCATCTGCCCAGAGCCATTCAGGTGATTGTTGGTGCCAGACCAGGACATGACCGTGGACCGCAAGCCCCTCATCTAACGCCATTTGAACGAACATATCCTCCGCATTAAAATCAAAATGACGATTATTATAAGCAGAGTCCGGTTTCATCGCATTTTCTGCCGTCACTAAGTTGTGATGACCCTTCAGTAATGTCAAACGATCACCAGCAAAATCTGACGTCGATACGGCATTACCAATCATGAAATAATCTTTGTAAACCTCACTGATTGACGTCAGATTTCTTTGAATTTCTAGCACATCAGGATTCGTTTTAATCAAACTAACATCATCAATATAAAATGATGCATTCGGACTCGAACTCTCAATATAAAGCGTCACATACTCATCACCAACACTTGAATAGCGATACGTTCCCTCAAGCTTAATCCAATTATCATCAACAGAAACTGTTTTTGTTTGAATATTATTATAAGATGCACCAAAGTCCCCACTACCTATCTGCGACGACAACGTGATCTCCGCACTACCNGGGNCAATCAATTTTACCCAAACAGATAGATGATATTCGCTCCCCTTNTCAATAAACTGCTCAATCCGAAGTGANGGCCCATTCCAATCCTGCTGACGACTTTCAACCTTCAANGCAGACGAACCACCCGGCGTATAGTTCGCCTCATCCGTCACCGTCAACAATTCATTACCACCACGCGCTTCAAAACCNTGCAATTCACCATCTTCAAACGTAATCATTTCCAATTGCTTTGCCGGTTTGCGCTCTTCCTCAACACTCGCCTCAGCTGCAGGCGCCCCCAGCTCTTCAATCACAACCTCAGTCACATAAAAAGACACATTTTTCCCATTTTCATTCGACTGAATTCTAAGCTTCTCATCCATTGAAAGATCAACCGTAAATTCAGCCGTTAACTCAAACTGCTCACCTGCATTGATTTCCAAGTTGTTAATCCACGTATAACTATCAACCAACGACAAAACAATCTCCGCCCCAGCAGGCACATCCTCATCAACATCGACATAACCTGCAACAGTTACNGAATATGTATGTCGATCCACAAGCCCCAACTGAGCAAACGCCAAATCAGCCGCATCATAGTCATTCATCCGCCGATCCACATACAACCCATGCCCATTCTCAGTAAAATCAAGACCCGACAGATAACTAAGCGACGCTCCTCCCGACTGAAGAAAGACCATTTCTTCACTGTCAAACGTTTCATGAAAAATTGTCGTCTCACTTTCAGCATCAACCACCAATAACGGTGTCACTAATTTTGACGGAAAAATTAAAACTGCAACTAACATCAAGACAACTAAACGTGTTAACTTTCTCATNACAAAAATCCCCCTTCTCGCCCCAATGTAACCCCTTACATTTTCACAAGCGAAAAAAATATGAACTACCGCTTCTACTAATAACTTTATAGAATCACCATATGTAAGTAAACAACCGACGTATATATCTTATCCCAAAAACTAAACCCAATTGTTTTCATAGAAAAATTCACCCCACTCACTTTGAGTAGGGTGAATGAATATTAACACTTACGCTCTTTTGCGCTTGTAGCTGTATAACGCTAACCCCGCCCCTACAAGTAACACTAACGCACCAATTAACATGTAATTGAATAGTGATGTTGCAGTTGCTGGAAGTGCATTACCGTCTTTGTCTTTTTCAGCTGGTTTTTCAGTTGAATCATCTGACTCATCATCCGTTTCATCAGGATCTACAAGAACAGGTCCTGAATCTTCGTCAGCTTCTCCATCTCCAGTTCCTGGAGTTTCATTACCGCCACCTTCTAATTTGGCAATTCGATCTTCTAACTCTTGAAGTTTAGCTAATAATTCTTCTAATATATCGCTTAGAGATTGCTCAGAAGCACGTAAATCTTCTATCTCGCCTCTTAACGCTTCAATTAATTCTTCAAGACCTGTAGCATTTTCGTCTAATTCATTAACACGATCAGTTAAGTTTCGAATTACTTCTTCCAGATCTTCAATTACTTCTTCAGCTCCAACTTCAAAGACACCATATGTTGAGAAGCCACTTACAGTTAATCGAATCTCACCTTTATCTCGGTCAATTATACCACCTGTACGACGCTCCCAAACACCTTCATCTTCATTATAGTAGAATGCTGAAACCCACTGATAATCGTCTTTATTATATGTTAGTGTTAACTCAAACTCACCTTCAAAGCCTTCATACCCTTCAGGGAATGTCAGATCAACAGTAACAATCTCACCAGCAATCTCAAGTTCCACTCCACTCTCAGATTTAGGATCAACAATTGTAGTTGGATCTACAAAGTTAACTTTAATTTCTGTACCTACAGGTAAATCCACAGGTGCTTTAACAGAAACTTCTTTATCACCTGATTTAACAATGACCTTCTGTTCAGCTTCAACATTTGTTTCTACACCTTCAGGAATAACGATTTCATTTTCTGGAACTTCTTCTGTTGATCCAACTAAAGTTACTTCACCAAACACAGATGGATCTTGGAATCCTTGTCCTGTTAAATCATTCCATGCAGTTGCAACATCTCGAGCACCATTTGTTGCATCATTAATTTGTAAATCAAAACCAAGTGTGTGTCCTGATTCTGGAGAAACTTCTTTCCAAGGGATAGCCATTTCAACAACGTAGCCTTTTCCTGTTTCACGAGTTGCTGATTCAAATCCATCACTATAACGACCTGGATTGAATGATGCTTCATTTAAATAGTTAACTCGATACTGACCTACACCATCTTGATAAGTGATTGAGTATTCACCTGTTTCATTAATAAACGCTTCAACTGAATCTTGCTCATGAGCTTGTGAGCCCGTTGCATCTAAAACTGGATCATTGACATCGTATAAGACATACAGATACTCTTCGTCCCACAATACTCGTCCAGTTCCAGTTGCACCACTTTCCCATGCGCCTTGGTACCTATTAATATTTAATACTGGTGCCTCAGCCCAAATTTCATCAATGTCGGCATCAATTTCAGGCGTACCATAGACAGCATATGCATGGTTTTTAGCGATTTCTTCCTCGACATAATTTTCTAAGAAATCATCAGGATCTACAGCCCCAAAATATGCTGGTTTTGCACCAAGCGTATCATTAAATAATAATGGGTATCGATCTGATCGCCAACTACTAGAGTCATTTAATCCCCAAAGTGTTACACGACTAATTGAATCAGCATGCTCTTTGAAAATTTTAAATAGACTCGCATAGATATAACCTTGTCGGTTAATTTCTTTCTCGTTATATTCGCCTTCTGTAATTGTAGTTACATCAAGTTCTGTAATTGAAATCTCAATACCTAACTTTTCAAATCTTTCAATCGTTTGTTTAACCAGTGCTGGATTTAAGTTAATTGTATAGTGCCCTTGCATACCAACACCTGAAATTAATGCACGATTATCTTCAGGATTTTCTTCTGCATAACGTTCATTAATATCTTTAATCATATAATACATTGTTTCTGCTTTCGGCTGTAGATGATCATTGTAGTCATTATAATAAAGAATTAAATCTTCACGACCCATGTCATCTGCAATTTGACGAGCATATTTAAAGGCTTCATAAATATAATCATCACCTAAAGCTTGACGCCAGCCTGTATTACGTAAATTAGATTTCCAATCTTCAGGATTTTCCCAACTACCATCTAATGCTTCGTTAACAACATCCCAGCTAATTAAACTTTCTCCGGCTGTTTCTTCAAAGTGTTCCATAACTGTTTTGATATGATTTTGCATGTTAGCTAGGGTGTCTTCCTTGCTTTCCCATAACCATTCTGGTGATTGTTGATGCCATACTAGCACGTGAGCATGGAGTAATAATTCTTCCTCAATTATTCTTTCGACTAATCGATCAGCTCCAGTAAAGTCAAACTCTCGTCCATTATATAAATCACCTGGTTTCATAGCATTTTCAGCAGTTACAACGTTATGATGGTGATTTAATAAATCTAATCTTAAACCTTCAAAATCTGGAATTGATACAGCATTTCCAATTAAAAAGTCATCTTGATAAACTTCTTTTATCGGATTTAAGTTTAGATCGACTTCAATTGGATCAGACTCTAATTCAACAAAGTTTACATCATCTATATAGAAATCTGTTAAATTATTCGCTTCTACATAAATTGTAACATAACCCCCACCTAATGAGGCATATCGATAAGTTCCTTCTAATAGAACCCAGTCATCATCATGGGTTACTGCTTGAGACGTAATATTATTGTAAGCAGCACCAGAGCCTTCACCAACTTGAGTTGATAATTGTAAAGTCGCTGACGAACCTTCAGCTACTTTTGCCCAGACCGAAACTTGATACTCCTCTCCTACATTAATATAATCAGTAACTTCTAATGAAGGACCATTCCAATTTGATTCTCTTCCAGCCACTTTTACTGAATAAGTACCATTTTTAGTATGGTTTTCTTCATCAGTAATTACTACTGTTTCATTGTCGCCTCTTGCCCCAAAACCATTTAGTTCAGCATTTTCAAAATCTATAAAGGTAAACTCCTTGGCAGGAGGTCGAACAATTTCTTCATCAGAACCAGGATCAACGATTTCAACCACAATATTATCTAAATAGAAATCTAATTCAACATTTTCAGATTCAAAGTAAACAGGTATTGCTTCTAGATTGTCGTGGTTTGTCCACGTACCTTCGAACTTCGTCCACTCATTATTTTCTAAATTAACAGGCCCCCATTGATAATAAATGTTATCTATAGTCGCCTTAAATAGAGTTGGTTCCTCAATTTCAGTAATTGCTTTTACATATCCTGATATATTATAAGTCGCACCATTATAAATATGCTCATCCAATACAACACTGGTACCATGCCAATCGGCTGTTCTACCAGTTACTTTTAGACTATAATCTCCTTCATAGCTTGCTTCATTTGTACGTAAAGCCGTTGCATCACCACGTGACGCAAATCCATGTTCAGGTTCTTCAAAGCTGAATTCCGCAATATTAAAAGGTACAAAATCTTCTTTCGGTTTTTCTCCACCCTCTGAGGGAACTTTTTTGGTTATTAAGATATCTCCAATATAAAATGAAACTGATGCTCCTGCTTCATTTGATTGGATGCGTAATTTTTCATCTTCATCTGTATCGATTGTTATATCTTTTGTAAGTGTAAATGTTTCGCCTGCTACAAAATTTACAGTTGAATGCCATGTATAGCTATCTACTGTAGATAGGACAACTTGTGATCCAGCTGGTATGTCTGAATCACTGTCAACATAGACAGTAACAATTACAGTGTAAGTTTCACCATTTTCCAAACCAATGTCACTGAATACTAAATCAGCTGCATCGTAATCATTTTTTCGGTTACTCACAGATAAAGCCTTTCCATTTTTGTTGCCAGGAAATTCTTTATCCACAGATTCAAGTACTGCACCACCTGATGCATCTACAAGGCCTTTTCCATTTTCAAAATCTTCAATATAAACTGTCTGATCTGTTACTTCTTTTGTTTCCGTGACAATAATTTCTCCAATATAGAATGAAACTGTTGCCCCTGCTTCATTTGATTGAACGCGTAATTTTTCATCTTTATCTGTATCGACTGTAATTTCTTTTGTAAGCGTAAATGTTTCACCTGCCACAAAATTTACAGTTGAATGCCACGTATAACTATCTACTGTAGATAGGACAACTTGTGACTCAGCTGGTATTTCTGTATCACTGTCTACATAGCCAGTAACAGTTACAGTGTAATTTTTACCATTTTCAAAACCAATATCACTGAATGCAAAATCAACTGCATCATAATCATTTTTTCGGTTACTTACAGATAAAGCCTTTCCATTTTCATTGCCTGAAAATTCTTTATCCATAACCTCAAGTCCTGCTCCTCCAGAAGAGGTTGCAAGCCCCTGTCCATCTGCAAATGTTTCATGATAAACGGTGCTAGTTTCTGTCTGATTTTCTTCTTCCACTTCAGGAGTTGGTCCACCAATCATTCTAGCAATTTCAGTAAGACTTTGATCTGTTATATAGTGACGTCCCATGCGATAAGCATCTTCATCACCACTCCCAGCTTTGAATCCATACTTTATGCCATTTTCCATTAGTACTTCTATTACGTTCTCATTGTATCTACCATACGGGTATGCCATTAAGACTGGGTCTTTACCTGTTATGCCTTTCAGAAATTCATTAGCTACTATAATTTGATCTTCGGCATCCTCTTTTGATATTTCACTTCTTTGACTACCATCAGTTCCCCAAATGTTACCATCATGATTTTTAGTATGATTCTCTAAACTAACATTTGGATTGTTCGCAAGATCTTTTAACTGTTCTTCAGAAATATTTCCAGAATTGCCTATCCAGTCAGCAACAATAAATAAAACTGACTTCATATCATATTGCTCTAAAATTGGTAGAGCATTATTGATAAAATCTACAGTACCATCATCAAAAGTTAACAATATTGGGTTATCTGGAGCTTGTTCCGTTCCTTCCATAATGTTCACATATTGTTCTGATGTTAAAGTATTGTAGTTGTTTTCATCAAGGTATTCTACAAATTGTTTAAATACTTTAGTACTTGTATCTGTCCATTCATTAGAAGGATTATCGACAATACGATGCATTAATAGTACTGGTATATCTGGAATTTCACTATCTGTTGCTGCTTGAGCAACTATTGCACCCAAATTTTGTGGAAGTAACATAAGGGTGATAAGTAATAATACAACAATCTTTTTATATCGCTGTTTCATCTAATACATACCTCCATATTAATTGTAATAAAACAAATAAATAAACAGATATTCCATTTCCCGTTGATACAATTCTTCCGTATGATTATACAAAGAATGCAGAAAGCAAATAATAAAATTCTATTTATGCGACTAACTTCTAGTAATCAAATGTTCATCATCGAGATCACTGTAAAAATTCGCCCTCTATTAATCATACTTTTCTAAAAAAATTACTTAATCTTACGGTCTAACGTTTGAAAAAATTGCATAAAAAAAACAGGATGACTCAACGAACAAATTGCGATTCTACTTGTGCCTCCTTCCGAATGATATTGGTTATACCCCTCCATTATATAAAGCGCTTACATTCTATGTAACCGTATTAGACTTAGAAGATACCTTACAAACTATAACTCTTAAATAAATCTCCCTAAGAAACTATATATTTATTAAATAATTTAATTTACTTAGTAGATATGAAAATAGGATATTCAAGTGGCTTATCACCTGAATATCCTTCGTAGAGCAAATTATAAATACAAATACAAGTTATATAAATTCAATAGCACAAGGCCTGCTAGGGATAGCTTAAAGACTATCTCAACACCTCGGATCGTAAACCATTTTGAAAAGTTTGACCCAATTGCTCCTCCTAATACCCCACCAACCATCATGCCTGGTAGCATGGCAAAGTTAAATGTTGAAAGATCGAGACTTGTAAATGTGTAGAGTAACGCTGAACCTTGTGAGAAACAAATAATAAACAATGAATATAAACTTGATTTTTTAGCATCCATTGCAAAGAATAAGCTCAATAATGCAATATTATGTGGACCTCCGCCAATGTCTAAGAAAGCAGACATAAGGCCGAGAGCAAGTCCCATCCCAAAAATAACCGCTCTGTTTTTAACAAAAAAGCTTGGAAATTTATCTTTAAATTGAACGTAAATTAATACGGCACTAAAAATAATAATCAAAGCTGTCGTTTGAACATTACCAACCCAACTATATGTCAGTAATGATTTAAAAACGACCTTTCCGATTAGCCCTCCAAGTACCGCTCCGACAGCGAGTAAAATGGAGGTTGTTTTATCCATTTGCTTGACTTCTCGCCGTCTCGTCCAAAGCGAAACAACTGACATTGTTAAGACGGTTGTTGACGAGAGCATGCCGATGGTCGCCAGTGGATAGTCACCAAGGAAATCTAGGATTGGTTTGATAAAAACGCCCCCACCAATACCGGCGATTGCTCCGATGATGCTTGCTAATAAACTGATGATAAAGTATAGCAATACTGTTCCCATCTATTCTAACTTCTCCTTCTCTATCATTCTATTTGATGTTTAATCGAATTCGGACTTCGATTTGATCAAATATATTTTGAATTTGGTTAAAATCAGGTTGATAAATAAATTCGGTTTGATCGATTGTTTTAAAATAATCTAAGTCTTGATTGATCGTGACTAGCTCTTTACTCACTTCTGCAAATTCTCTACCCTCAATTAACTTCTTAATGTAGCGTTTAAACTTCGGATCAATCTCTGGTAAGAGTTGATAGAGGTTTTCAACTGATTCGTATGTCTGAATTAATGGCAGTGCTGATTTTGCTCCGACACCTGCAACTCCAGGGACGTTATCGCTTGAATCACCTAGCAGTGCTTTGACATCAATCCACTGGCTTGGTTCAATCCCGAATTCAGTTCTAAAATCATTGATCGTATAAAAAGTTTCCACCCGTTTTTGGTTGAAAACTTGTGTTGTATATTCATTTAAAAGTTGGTAGAAATCTTTATCATTGCTATAGATCAAACAGTCTGTTTTAACTTCAGTTGACCATTTTTTCGTGATCGATCCGATAATATCGTCCGCTTCATGCGGCGCCATTGTATATTGTCTAATTCCAATTTGATCAAGCACCATTTTTAATGTTTCATGTTGCTGGATTAATGCTGGTGCTAATTCATTCCGGCTCGCTTTATAAAAATCATATTTTTGTCGTCTTGCTGTATCTTCCCGTTTTACATCCCAAGCAACCGCTAAATGTGTCGTGTCATACTCTTCGATCAAGTTAAACAATTTTTTCAAAAAAACACGCAAGCCGTTCGTGTAGAGGCCTTTTGAGTTTTTTGGTAACTGATCTTCTGTTTTATTGTATGCTGTTGCAAAATAACCACGGCTGAGTAAATTGAAGCCATCAATTACAAGTAATTTATCTTTTTTCATCTCGTTCACCCGCTTTCAAAAAAACTGCCTAACTACTATTATAGCAGTTTTCATGATTCGGCTCCAATTATAATTTGTGAGAATTTTCAGTAAATGACGCTAATAAAAAATCGCGGTAGATGTAACAAATAGAGCTAATCGCACCCTGTATCGCTGGAAAATCGTTAGAGGGGTAACGAATAGGCACTAATCATCGGAGATCGCTTTTAAATCATAACGATATCTAACGAATAGGAGTTAATCGTCAGAAATCAACACCTGAATCAACCCGATCTCTAACGAATAGGGGCTAATCGTCAGAAATCAACACCTGAATCAGCCCGATCTCTAACGAATAGGGGCTAATCGTCAGAAATCAACACCTGAATCAACCCGATCTCTAACGAATAGG
>JGI24707J26582_10001355_pt1 | contig 19214 bp, 15 predicted proteins | sample BioPla1DNA1_FD_26582 | JGI IMG/M metagenome (IMG submission 26582)
GCACTATACCTGGTTAATTTGTGCTGCCCAAAACATGAAAAATATTGCATTAAAGACTACAAAATATCAAGAGACATTAAAAAACGAAGAAGATACCACTAACATTCCTTCGTTTTTATCATAAACAACTTTTGAATAAAAATAATAATAAATAGAAAAAACAAACCCCACTAAGTTTTCTTCAAAACAAGGGGGTTTGTCTACAGTCTGAGGATGATATTTATCATCTTTTTTTGCATTAACAAAATTTAATTAATACTTCGAAGAACAGAAGGTGAAAACTTTCACATTTTAATTTGACAAAGATTGAAATGCTTGATATATTGAAGGTGCAAAAATAAGCTCATAATTTTTTATGGGCGAAAGTGTACCTAGGGATCCACGAAAGTTCGCAGGACCAAGCGGTACAGACTCTAAGTCACACCTAAGGGATAAAAGCCCAGAGGGGTAGGTTTCGCTAAGCCTACCCCTCTGGGCTTATTTTTGTTTTTCAAGAAAGATCGGAGGAAATATGAAAAAAATCTTGGAAGGAAAAACAAAAGATATCTATGAAATCGATGNTCATCATCTTTTAATGAAGTTTAAAGATGATGTTACAGGTGAAGATGGTGTCTTTAATCCTGGAGCANATCAAGTTGGCTTAAAGATGGAAGGAATATCTCAACTTAACTTACGTTTAAGTAAGCACTTTTTTGAAGACTTAAATGAAATGGGAGTTTGTACCCATTATTGTGATGCGGATATTGAAGATTTAAGTATGAAAGTTCGCAAAGCAAATCTTTTTGGTCATGGAATTGAAGTGATTTGTCGCTTTCATGCCTGTGGTAGTTTTATCAAAAGATATGGAGCCTATATTGAAGAAGGTAGTAAGCTACCTGCATATGTAGAATTTACATTAAAAGATGATGAACGCAATGATCCTTTAATCACTAAAGATGCTCTCATTGTCTTAGAAATATTGAATAAAGAAGACTATGAAGCGATTGAAACTTTAAGTCGTCAAATCTCAATCTATATTAAAAATGAATGTGCCAAGCACAATCTTGAACTTTACGATATCAAACTTGAATTCGCAAGAGATATCGAAACAAATAATCTAATGCTTATTGATGAAATATCAAGCGGTAGTATGCGAGTCTATCAAAATGGACATGTTCTTGATCCCTTTAGCTTAAGTAAGATTATTCTGCAAGATTAGTGTCTTGGTTTTTTTTATTGCCTAAAAGGCTGCGGGGGTAGCCAGCTGAGCACGTTATGAGTAAATAAGGAGGAAATATGACTCAGAGCATATTTGTAAAACGATATTCAGATTCTAGCAGTGAAGAAAAATATTATTTAAATGAATTTAAAGAACATATAAACATTCATAATATTAATGATTTTGAAGTAATTCATCAATTTGATTTTAGTAATCTAGCCCAAAAAGAAGTTCAGAAAATTGTTTCTGAAGTTTTTACGCATCATAAAATTCTAAACGATCTTAGTGAAAAAGAATACAAGTTATCATTGCAATATCGCAAAGGTCAATATGATTTTATCGAAGATCAATTAGAAAAAATGAGTGAATTTATATTGGGGAAAAAAACACATATTACTCATCATATAATTTTTACTTTTTCGTCAGTAACAGAAAGTGAATATCAAATAATTGAAAACTATTTGCTTAATCCTAATGAAATGAAGATATCAAAGGATTACTTAGATGGGAAACAAACGAAATATACTCCCAAATATTATGATTTAAACTCAAGTGATTTAGAAGAAATTTCTAGTGATTATTATATAGCTTGTGAGGATTTAGAAATCGTAAAAGATTTTTATGATAAAGAAAATCGAATGATCAATGATTTAGAACTTAAACTTATCGCAACTTATTGGTCTGATCATTGTCGTCATTCAACGTTTAATACCGAAATAGAAAAGATTGAAGTTGCAGGACTTTATAAAGATATTGTGGAAAAAGCATTAAGGGAATATCAAAGAACACGAGCTTTTTTAAATCATTCAAAGCCTATTTCTTTGATGGATTTAGCTTGCATAAATGCTAAAGAAATAAAAGAAAAGGGCTTTTTGGATGATTGGGATCAATCTCAGGAGGTTAATGCAGCAAGTATCAAAATTAAAATAAAAGATGAAGATTATCTATTGTCCTTTAAAAATGAAACCCATAATCACCCAACAGAAATAGAACCTTATGGTGGGGCCTCAACTTGTATTGGAGGTTGTATTAGAGATCCGATGTCAGGAAGAGCCAAAGTATACCAAGCTATGCGGATTACAGGTGCGAAAAATCCAATATCAATGTATCAAAAGAAACATCCACTAAAATTAAGTCAAAGACAGATTTGTCAAAGAGCTGCTCTTGGTTATTCAGACTATGCAAATCAAATGGGAATTCAAAGTGATTATTTAAAAGAATATTATCATGATGGCTATGAAGCTAAGCGATTAGAGCTAGGTGCATTGATTGCTAGTGTAAGAGCAAAAGATGTGAAGAAACTTGAGCCTAAGAAAAATGATATTGTTATTGTCTTAGGCGGAAAAACAGGTAAGGATGGACTTGGTGCTGCTTTAGGATCTTCAAAGAAATTAGATAATGAAAGTTTAGAAAACTTGGGTCCGGAAGTACAAAAAGGAAATCCAATTAATGAACGTAAACTCTATCGTTTATTTCAAAGAGCAGAGTTTACAGAAAAAATCAAACGCAGCAATGATTTTGGAGCAGGAGGTCTATCCGTTGCGATTGGTGAATTGGCCGATGGTATTGATATCTATTTAGATAAAATGCCTTTAAAAGAAGCCATGAAAGCCGATGATATTGCTTTATCAGAATCACAAGAAAGAATGGCTATAGTTATTGATCCCAAAGACAAAGACATAATTTATAAACTGGCTCAAGAAGAAAATCTTGAGGCGCAAGAAGTGGCCCTTATAACTGATCAAAATCGTTTAAGAATGTTTTATGAAAAAGAATTACTCTTAGATATTTCTCGAGATCTACTCGATACAGAAGGAGCCAATAGAAAAACTACTGCCATTATTAATACTCAAGAAATCATCGAAGAAAAAGATGACATTAATTTCGAATCACAAAGAGCACTTAGAGAAATGTTTTCTAACACAAATATTAACAATGAAGTGCTACAAGAAGGTATGATTTCTCTAATACCTAATAAAGAAAATGATTATGACATGGTTTCAATAATGACATGTGGATTTAATCCCTATATATCTAACAGTAGTCCCTTTCATGCTGGCTATTTGTCAGTAATTGAGGCAAGTTCTAAGGTTATTGCTATGGGAGGACATCCAGAAAATATTAGACTTAGTTTCCAAGAGTATTTTGAATCCTTGCAAAATGATCCCTACAAATGGGGAAATGCAAGTGCTGCTTTATTAGGTGCATTTTTAGCCATGAAAGAACTTGATTATCCTTCTATTGGTGGAAAAGACAGTATGAGCGGAACATTTGAAGATTTATCTGTTCCTAATAGCATTATTTGCTTCGCTATTCAAACATCAGAAAAATCTTATAATCCTTCTAGAGAATTTAAGAAAGAAGGAAATATAATCGCGTTAATAAAAAATGAATATGATCATGAAAATTTATTAAATATTGAACAATTTAAAAAGAATAACTATTTATTGCATCAAGCAATGAAAGATAAGTCGATTAAAGCTTGTTCGACCATTGAACATTCCCTTTTCCACAGTTTAAAGGAAATGTGTCTTATTAATCAATTGGATTATGAACTCTACCTTACACCTGAAATTAAAGAGAATTATGCTAATTATTTAGTAGAGGTGGAGGATGAATCTGTTTTATCAGATATGGACTATGAAATTATTGGTAAAACAATAAAAGCAGAAGATTTTCATCGTGAACCTAGTCTTTTAGATGAAGTTTACACAGCACATAAGATAGAAAGATCTAGCTTAAACAAACGTAAGGTTTCGCCACTGGCTATTTCTACTAATGAAAAAGCAAAGGCTTTAATTATTGTGATTGAAGGAACCTGTCTTGAATTGGTCTTAGAGAGATCATTAGAACAAGTAGGGATAAGCTATAAGACTTTTGTCTATAAAGGAAAGCAAGATAATGATGCATTAGTCAAGATGATTAATGAATCGAATTTAATCTTTATTCCCGATGGTTTTAAACAAGTAAATGATGTATTTGATCAGGGAATTCAGTACAAATTATTGTTGGAACAAGCATCGATCTTCTTAGCTTTGAATAATTTAATTAAGCGTAAAGGTTTGCTTATTGCTAGTGGTGCAGGAGCTATTGGTTTAGCGCAGTCAAAATTCTTTAAAGAGAAGATTTCTTTTGAATCGAATCCAAATCGTAAGCATATAAGTCAAATAATAAGAATTGACTCAGGTAATGAAGCCAGTATTTTCACAGATATATTGAATAAGGGTCATGAAGCAAGACTTGATGCATATTACAGTCACATTAATTCAAGTCAATCCATTATGAGGTCTCTTGATAAAATTAATGGCCGATTTCTAAATTTAGGAATTCAATCTCATGGTGGTCAAGTGATTGCATCTTTAATTCAAATTGAAAGTGATTTAGTTTTATTGGAAAAAGTCAAGGAATACTTTGATAAGGAGGAAGTATGAAAGTAGCACTTATAATGGGAAGTTTGAGTGATGAGAAGATTGCGGAAAAAGCAGTGAATGTCTTAAAGGAATTTGATATTAATTATGATATCAAGATATTATCAGCTCATCGTAGTTTAAAAAGTCTAGAAGATTATTGTGAAGAAAATAAAGATGAGGTAAATGTTTATATTGCTCTTGCAGGTAAAGCTGCTCATTTGGCGGGTGTAATTGCGGGAATGAATATTCAACCTGTGATTGCTGTGCCAATTGGTACAAGTGGTCTTATGGGTATGGATGCTTTGTTGTCTACGGTACAAATGCCAAGTGGTGTTCCTGTTGCGACTGTCGCAATTAATGCAGCGGATAATGCAGCGCTTTTGGCTATCCAAATCTTAGCCTTACAGAATAATGACTTAAAGAAAAAATTATTAAAACATAAAGATTTAATGCATGAAAAAGTATTGTTATCAGAAAAGGAACTTAAAATTCAATGAGCGGAATCATTGCTAGCATCAATTTTACTAATAAAAATGTTTTTCCTTATTTGATTGCGGGAATGTATGGCTTACAACATCGTGGGCAAGATGGTGTTGGTATTGGTTATTTTAATCAAGAGGAAATGTGCGAAATTAAAGGGAATGGTTTATTGAGTGATTTAGATATTGAAACCGATCGTACCAGTTCTGCTTTGGGTTTTCTAAAGTATGCATTTTCTAAAGAGAATAAAAACATTGCTCTTATGCCTTATCGTCATGAGAAATCATTTGTTGCTATGGATGGAAATCATTTAAAAAACCTAGAAGATCCATTGGTGAAAGTGGAGCTAAGTAAAGATCAACTTCAATGTTATCGTGATCCTTGTGGTGTAAAACCTTTAATTATTGGTCAATTGGATGATATATGGATTGTGAGTTCTGAATCTTGTGCAATAGAAAGTATTGGTGGCAAGATTCTTAGGGATGTTTTTCCTGGAGAGAAAATTATCATTGATGAAGATGGTTTACATTCTTTTATTGATAAACAATATCGTCCACAGCATTGTTTATTTGAAATGGTTTATATTGCTAGGGAAGATTCGATTATTGATGGTGTATCTGTTTATGATGCTCGTTTGAAAATGGGGGAAGCACTTTATAAAGAATGTCCTTTAGAAGCAGATTTGGTTTTTGGTGCCCCAGACTCAGGAATGATAGCTGCTTTGGGATATGCAAAGGCATCACAAATACCTTATCAAAAAGCTTTGGTTAAAAATCGCTACATTAATAGAACTTTTATTGAAATGGATCCAAAAGTTAAACGTGATAATGTTAATATCAAACTTTCAGCTGTAAGAAGTATCATTGAAGGTAAAAGAATTATCTTAGTTGATGATTCTATTGTAAGAGGATTTACGATTAAACGTATTGTGAACGTATTGAAGAAGGCAGGTGCGAAAGAGATTCATGTTTTAATTGCATCGCCTGCCATTAAGATTGAAGATCACTTAAGTATTGATATTCCCAAGAGGGAACTTTTGCTTGCTTATGACAAAAGTAATGAAGAAATTAAGCAGGAGATTGCTTGTGATACACTTCATTTTTTAAGTTTATCTTCCTTGAAGAAAGCATGTGGAAATAAAGGTTATTACTCAAGATATTTTGATGGAAAGGAATTAGAGAAAAGTCTATGACAAGTTATAAAAGTGCTGGTGTTGATAAGGAAGCGGGCTATCAACAAGTTCAAAAGATTAAACCGATGATAAAAAAGACACTTAATAAAAATGTCTTAAGTTCTATTGGTGGATTTGCTGCTTTATATGAAATGCCAAGTAATTATAAGCAGCCAGTTTTGGTTAGTGGAACAGATGGTGTGGGTACCAAAATTTTATTAGCACAAGCTGCCAATAAGTATGATGAAATTGGTATTGATTGTGTTGCGATGTGTGTTAATGACATTTTATGTCAAGGAGCTCAACCTTTATTTTTCCTTGACTACATTGCTTGTGGAAAAAATAATGTAGAGAATACAAGTAAGATTGTAAAGGGAATTGTTAAGGGCTGTGAACAAGCAAACATGGCTTTAGTAGGTGGAGAAACAGCTGAGATGCCAGGCTTATATGAAGAAAATGAGTTTGATCTTGCTGGCTTTGCTTTGGGGATTGTTGAGAAAGAAGCGATTATTCAATCGCAAAATGTGAGTGAAGATTCAATTTTACTAGCTTTACCATCAAGTGGTGTCCATAGTAATGGTTATTCCTTAATTCGCCATATCTATCCTATGGATGATCTAATTAAGGATGAAGCTTTAATGAATGAACTTTTAAAACCAACTAAAATTTATTATGAAGCAATTAATAAATTAAAAAATGGTCTTTCAATACAAGCATTAGCTCATATTACTGGTGGAGGAATTTATGAGAATTTAGCTCGGATATTGCCAGAAGGTATGGGAGCGAAGATTGATAAATCATTGATTAAAGAACTTGATATTTTTAAAAGGATTCAAAAGGATGGAAGAATCGGTACTAAAGAGATGTNTTCTACTTTTAACATGGGAATTGGCATGATCGTAATTATTGATAAAGGTGATTTGGATAAGGCTTTAAGTATTCTTGGTAATGAAGCTTACTGCATTGGTAGGGTTGTGAATAAAGAGGGTATTGACATTGAAGGAATCTAAACGGCTTGCTGTTTTTATTTCGGGAAATGGTTCGAATTTACAGGCCTTAATTGATGATCAAGAAATTGTGGATAAACTTGTTTTGGTAGTAAGTAATCGAAAAGATGCTTATGGTTTGAAAAGAGCTAAAGAAGCAGGGATTCCATCATATATCATCAAAAATAAAAACTATGAAGAATTAATTGATAAACTTGATGCTTTAAGAATTAATGGCATTATTTTAGCTGGTTACTTAGATATCTTACCTAAGTACTTTGTAGATTCTTATGCCAATAAAATTATTAATATTCATCCATCATTAATTCCTAGTTTTTGTGGTAAGGGATATTATGGAAAGAAGGTTCATCAGGCTGTTTTGGATTATGGTGTGAAGTATACAGGTGTCACAACACATTTTGTTAGTGAAATGGCAGATGAAGGTCCGATTATTCTTCAAGAGGTTTTAGAAGTGAGTGATACAGATGATGTGGATAGTTTATCAGTTAAAGTTTTAAAATTAGAACATCAAATAATTTGTAGAACAGTTAGACATTTTTGTGCAAATGAATTATTAATCAAAGATCGATATGTAACAATAGGAGGAAACAATGAGTAAAATTGCATTAATTTCAGTTTATGATAAAGAAGGAATTGTAGAATTCGCTCAGGAATTAATTGATAATGATTGGACAATTATTTCTAGTGGAGGAAGTGCTAAGCATTTAGAAAAGCATGGTATCAATGTTACAAAAGTTGAAGATGTAACCCAGTACCCTGAGCTATTATCGGGAAGAGTTAAGACATTACATCCTAAGATACATGCTGGCTTATTAGCAAGATCTAATAACGAAAAGGATATGCAGGATTTAAAAGAGCATGAAATTTCTAAAATTGATTTGCTCGTCTGCAATCTTTATCCTTTTGCGAAAACTTTAGCGAGGAGTTCTGATACTGCTGAAATTATTGAAAATATTGATATTGGTGGACCGGCTATGATTCGTGCAGCTGCTAAAAATTATGAAAATGTTTTTGTAATTGTGGATAAAGATGATTATCAGATTCCTAATGATTCTATGCGACAATCTTTAGCTGCGAAAGCGTTCGCAAAGACAGCGAGCTATGATGTAATGATTGCGGATTATTTCGCAAGTGAGAAGTTTCCGAATTCCTTATCTTTAACTTACCAAAAGAAAATGGATTTGCGATATGGGGAAAATCCTCATCAAAAAGCTGCTTATTATGAACAAGAAGTTCTGAATGATTTTAAGCAATTGCATGGTAAAGAATTATCCTTTAATAATATTAATGATATGACTAAGGCTTTGCAAAGTCTTAGTGAGTTTGAGAGGCCAAGTGTAGTGGCAATTAAGCATGCGAATGCTTGTGGAATTGCCAGTGGAGATACGATAGAGGAGGCATTTAGGAAAGCTCGAGCAGTTGATCCAGAATCAATCTTTGGGGGTATTATTGCTTTGAATCGTGAATTGAATTTAGAGACAGCTAAAGAGATGTCTTCAATGTTTTTAGAACTTATTGTTTTTCCTTCAATTAGTGAAGAGGCTTTTGCTTTGTTAAGTAAGAAAAAGAATTTGCGTCTCATTAAATTTCCTAACATATTAGATTTTAAAATGAATGCTTATGAGATTAAAGATGTGATTAATGGTGTTTTAGTTCAGGAAAGAGACCAAGTCTTATTGAATGATGAAATTGAGGTAGTAAGTGAAAGGAAAGCAAGTCAAGAAGAATTGGACAAGCTTATGTTTGCGTGGAAGGCTGTGAAGCATTTGGATTCAAATGCGATTGTGATTGCTAAAGAAGAAATGACAATAGGTTTGGGACATGGTGAGGTTAAAAGATTTTGGTCTTGTGAAAAAGCCATTGCGCGTTCTGAGTTTGCTCTTGATGGGGCTGTTTTAGCTTCTGATGGTTTCTTTTTTGAGGATACTGTAGAGTATTGTAATCAACATAATATTAAGGCGATGATTCAACCAGGTGGATCAATTCATGATCAGAAAGTTATTGATTTAGCCAATCAATATGACATGCTTTTAGTCTTTACTAAAACACGTCATTTTAAACATTAAGATGAATATTTTAATTTTGGGTTCTGGTGGACGTGAGTCTGCTTTGGAATGGAAACTCAGTCAATCGAAAAGAGTTTCTAAGGTTTTCACCTGTCCTGGAAATGGTGGAAGTCTTAATCCAATTGTAGGTGATTTGTCGAATCATCAGTCAATCATCGATTTGGCTATAAGTTATGAAATTGATTTAACTGTTGTTGGTCCTGAAGTACCTTTGTGTGAGGGGATTGTTGATGCCTTTACGGATGCTGGACTTAAGATTTTTGGACCGAATAAAAGGGCTGCTTATTTAGAGGCAAGTAAAGATTATTCTAAAGAGTTTATGAATAAATACCATATTAATACCGCATCTTCTAAAACATATACAAGTTATGAAAGTGCATGTGCCGAACTTGATTTGTATCAATATCCTTTAGTTTTAAAGGCTGATGGTTTGTGTCAAGGTAAGGGTGTTGTGATTGTGCATAATAAAGAACAGGCACTTGCAAGCTTGAAGGCTTTCTTTATTGAACAAGTTTTTGCTGAGAATGGACAAAAGGTCATTATTGAAGAGTATTTAGATGGTGATGAAATTTCTTTGATTTGCTTTGTTTCTAATAATGAAATTTATCCTTTAGCAAGTGCTCGTGATTACAAAAAGATTGGGGAAAATGATGAGGGGGCTAATACAGGTGGAGTGGGTGCTTATTCTCCGGCTCGTAGTTTGAGCTTGAAGGAGAAAGCTCAAGTTGATATTATTCTTAATAATATTTCCCTGGGTATGAAGAAAGAAGCTTTATATTTTAGTGGAGTATTGTTTATTGGTTTAATGATTTGTGATGAAGAAGTTTATGTCTTGGAGTTTAATACGCGTTTTGGTGATCCAGAGACTCAGGTGATTATGCCTCGCTTAGAATCTGATTTAGTAGATTTGATGTTTGCTTTAATTGATAATAATTTGTCACAAAAAATGATTAAATTAAAAGATGAAAAGGCTTTATGTACAATTCTTGTGTCGGATGGGTATCCAGATCAATTTACGACTGGTCATCTCATTGATATTAAGGATGATGGTCTTTTATTTCATAATGGTACAAAGCGTGTTGGCGATAAAGTCTATACGAATGGTGGTCGAGTATTGTCGCTTGTGGAACTTGGTGATGATTATGAAAATATGAACAAAGTTATTCAGAAAAGATTGTCTAAAATTGATTTTGTGAATAAATATTATCGTAAAGATATCGGAATATTGAAATAGTCTTGACAATTCTTTTGATAAGGCATAGGATACTTGTGACAGACCTTTAATAGTGTCCAGAGAGGCACGGAAGGAAAGAGAAAAATCAAAGTTCATTTCAGTGAGCCTCTTTCTATATGAAAGTGGCTCATTTTTAATAAAAACCCATTCTTTTTAAGTAAATCCAGAGAGGTTTATAAAAGAGCAAAATTTCTTAAAGTCTGTCTTGCTCTTAATGAAGGAACAAGGCTTTTTTTAAGGAGGGAAAGTATGAATAGTTTGTTGAGTGTCGATGACTTTAATAAAAAAGAGTTTAAGGCATTGCTTGATCGTGCTTTGTTTTTCAAATCTAGCAATGATTATCCTCAATATGATAAAAGCATCGTTAATCTCTTTTTTGAAAACAGTACAAGAACTAAGTATAGTTTTCTAAAAGCAGAGAAGAATCTAGGCCTTGATATCATTGATTTTGCTGCTGATCGTAGTTCTTTAAATAAAGGTGAATCACTTTATGATACTTTATTAACCTTTAAAGCATTAGGTGTGGATATGGCAGTTATTCGGCATCCTGAGGATAAGTTCTATGAAGAACTTGAGGGATTAAAGATGCCTATTATTAATGCGGGTGCTGGTTGTGGAGAACATCCGAGTCAATCATTGCTTGATATGATGACGATTTATGAAGAGTTTAAATCTTTTCAAGGTTTGAAAATTGCGATTGTTGGTGATTTGAAGCATTCAAGAGTTGCGAAGTCGAATATGAAATTACTTAAAAATTTAGGAGCGAGTTTATATTTTGTGTCTCCTGAAAATTATCAAGAGCCAATCTTTAGTGATTATGGTGAATACGTTGAGCTTGATGAGATTATTGAAGATCTTGATGTTGTGATGTTATTAAGGATCCAACATGAGCGTCATGATTCCCAATATAATAATGAAAATTACTGTGAACGATATGGCTTAAATAAAAAAAGATATGAGAAAATGGGCGAGAAAGCAATTATTATGCATCCTGGTCCCATTAATCGAAATGTAGAGATTTCTGAGGAATTGATTGAAGCCAAGAAGTCTCGTTTTGTTATGCAAATGACCAATGGCTTGTATATGAGAATGGCGATTATTGAACATTTAATTTTGAAAAGTGAGGATCTGTAATGATATTAAAAAATGCTCGATATTTGGATGACACAGGAAAAATCATAGAAAATGATATTGAGATTAAGAATAAGAGAATCGTAAGAATTGCTAAGGATTTAAGTGGTGATGAAATAATTGATTTGGAGTCGAAGTTTCTGATGCCTGGTCTTATTGATGTGCATGTTCATTTAAGAGAACCAGGATATGAGGATAAGGAAACAATTAAAACAGGAAGTTTGGCTGCTGCTAGGGGAGGATTTACAAGGATCTGTGCAATGCCTAATACGAATCCGGTGATTGATTCTGTTGAGAAATTGCGGGATGTGGAAAAGATTATTGAGAAGGATGCTTGTGTAAAGGTTCATCAAATTGCTGCGATCCATAAAGATTTAACAAGCTCTGAACTTGTGGATATTAAGACAATGGATGCGGTTGCCTACAGTAATGATGGTAAAGGTGTGCAGTCAAGTGATGATATGTATTGGGCGATGAAGGAATTAAAAAAGCATAATAAGATTTTAATTGCTCATACAGAGGATGAGTCTTTGTTGTTTGATGGTGTGATGCATGAGGGAATTAAAAACAAGGAATTAGGTTTAAAGGGAATCATGTCAGTGGTTGAGTCAGTACAAGTTGCTCGTGATATTTTATTAGCAAATGAGACAGGTGTTGCTTATCATATTTGTCATGTTTCGACTAAGGAAAGTGTTGAGTTGATTCGAATGGCGCATCGTTTAAATATTGATGTGAGTGCTGAGGTTACAGCTCATCATCTTCTTTTGTCAGAGATGGATGTTTTAGAAGATGATGCAGTTTATAAAATGAATCCTCCTTTACGTGGGATTGAGGATCAAAAAGCTTTATTAAGTGCAGTTCAAGATCGTAGTATTAACATTATTGCTAGTGATCATGCACCTCATACCAAAGAGGAAAAGTCTCATGGATTTAATGGCAGTCCTTTTGGAATCATTGGTAGTGAGTTGAGCTTTCCACTTCTTTATACACATTTGGTTTTAGAGAATAAATTGTCGCTTTTTGATTTACAAGAATTAATGAGTATTAATCCTGCGAAGCGTTTTAATTTTGAAAATAGTTTTATTAAAGAGGGCATGTTTGCGGATTTGGCTGTCTTTGATTTGAAGAGTAGAAGAAAATCTTCCTTGGCTGATTTAGCTTCTAAATCACATAACACTCCTTTTTTAAATCAGGAGCTTCAAGGATATTGTGATATGACTTTAGTTGATGGAAAAATAGTTTGGAGAAGAGCATAAGATGAAAAATATATTAATTATTGCTTCGGGTCCTTCTGTAATTGGTCAGGGTGCTGAGTTTGATTATTCAGGAACTCAAGCTGCGATTGCGCTTAGAGAATTGGGTCATAAGATTGTTGTGATTAATTCTAATCCGGCAAGTATTTTAACGGATCAAGATATTGCGGATTCAGTTTATATTGAGGATATTAATCTTGATAATATAGTTTCAATTATTAAAAGAGAAAACATTGATTCAGTCTTGGGTAATTTTGGCGGACAAACTGCTTTAAATATGGTCTTAGAAATGCATGATCATGATATTTTTGAAAAGTATAATCTTGACTTATTGGCTAATTCGATTGAAACGATTAGAAGAGCTGAGGATCGTGAGGAGTTTAGGGATTTATTAAAAAGTATTGATGAGCCTTTTATTGATTCTGTCATTGTGAATAGTGAAGAAGAGGCGATGTCTGCGCTTGATGTGCTTGATTTTCCTTTAATTATTCGTCCGGCTTATACTCTTGGTGGTACTGGGGGTGGACGAGTAAATAATCTAGAGGATTATCGCAGTATTGTGAAGCAGGGTTTGCAATTATCTTTGGTTCATCAGTGTTTAATTGAGAAGGATTTATCGGGTATTAAGGAATTGGAGTTTGAGATGATTCGTGATCATGATGGGGATATCTTGGCCGTTTGTTCTTTGGAGAATTTTGATCCTGTTGGTGTTCATACGGGTGATTCGATTGTGTTTGCTCCTGTTCAAAGTTTAGATGCAAAGATTGTGAATCGTTTAGAGAATTCGGCTAAGAAAATTGTGACTGAATTGGGAATCATTGGTTCTTGTAATGTTCAGTTTGCTTATGATGAAGATTTAGATCAGCATTATGTTATTGAGGTTAATCCTCGTGTTTCTCGTTCTTCAGCTTTAGCAAGTAAAGTGAGTAATTATCCGATTGCGAAGGTTTCAGCATTAATTGCAAGTGGTTTAAGTTTAGAAGAGATTGATCAAAAGCATGAGCCTATATCTGATTATGTGGCTTGTAAGATGCCTAGATTTCCGTTTGATAAGTTTAAGGATGGAAATCGTCGCTTAGGGACGCAGATGAAGTCTACTGGTGAAATTATGGCATTTGCTAGTTCTTTACAGGAGTGTATTTATAAGGGGATTTTGTCTTTAGAGTTTTCTAGTGATCATTTTAAGGAGAAAACGAATGCTGAGCTATTAAAAAATATTGAAGTAGCAAGTGATTTGCGGATTTATGAAATTATTGAGCTTTTGGAGAGGGCTGTACCTGTTGAGGAATTGGCGGTTCGTAGTAAGATTGATTTAATTTATCTTGAGGCTATGGAAAATATGCTTGTAAATCAGGCTGAGTATGAGCAGGCTGATTTTTATATGCATGCATTGAATAAGAATACTTTTTATTCAAGTCTAAAGGCGTCTAATTTGAAAATAAATAAGAATAAAGATTCTGTCTTAGTGATTGGTTCTGGTCCAATTCGTATTGGTCAGGGTATGGAGTTTGATTATTCAAGTGTTCAGGCAATTTTAGCGATTCAAGAAATGGGTTATGATGCTGTGATGGTGAATAATAATCCGGCAACGGTTTCTACCGATGATTTCATTGCGGATCGTTTGTATTTTGAACCACTAACAATCGATCGGCTTATGAAAATTATTGAATTTGAAAAGCCAATTGGGGTCATGGTGCAATTTGGTGGCCAAACAGCAATTAATCTGGCTCAAAAATTATCGGAACGTGGTGTTAATATTTTAGGAACTTCTTTGGAAAATATGAATCGGGCTGAAGATCGTGAACTTTTTGAAAAGTGTTTGCGTAAATTAAATATTAGACAGGCAGAAGCTTATTTGGCTCATGATGCTTGTGAGTATATGTCTTTTATGGATGTGCTTGATTATCCTGTTTTGATTCGACCAAGTTTTGTGATTGGTGGGGCCTCGATGAAGATAATTAAAAATAAAGATGATTATCGAAATGAATTGAGTAGTTTATCGTTTAGAAGTCCGGTCTTGATTGATCGCTATATCTCAGGTATTGAACTTGATTTGGATTTGATTTCTGATGGTCATAACATCTTAATTCCTGGCTTAATGGAGCATATTGAGAAGTCTGGAGTTCATTCAGGTGATTCGATGGCTGTTTATCCTAGTCAAAGTATATCTAAGCAAATCAAGCGGGAGATTGAAGAGATTGCGCGCACATTAGCAAGGGAATTAAAGATTGTGGGTTTGATGAATATGCAGATGATTGTATCTGGTGATGATATCTATGTTATTGAGTTGAATCCTCGGGCTTCTCGTACTGTTCCTTTTATTAGTAAAGCTAGTAATTATGATTTAAGTAAAAAAGCGGCGCGAATTATTTTAGGTGAAAAATTGGATCAAGATTATGGTCTTTTAGAAGAATCGTCACTTGTACATATTAAGGCGCCTATCTTTTCTTTTTCTAAGTTAAGAAGTGTGGATACGTTCTTAAGTCCTGAGATGAAGTCAACAGGGGAAGTTATGGCTAGTGATCAAAGCTTAAATAAGGCGCTTTACAAGGCGTTTTTATCAAGTTCTTATAAATTTAAAAAGGGTCGCTATGTACTGCTTACTATTGCGGATAAAGATAAGGATGATTTAGTGAATCTTGCTAGGAAAATAGAGGATTTAGATTATGATATTTTAGCCAGTGAGAATACTTATGAATTCTTAAGAAATAATGGGATAAAGTCTAGGAAAATTCCAAAGATTGGTGAGTCTGAGCAAGATATGATTTGGGCGATGGAGCATTTGGATATTGATTTTATTGTGAATACGGTAAGTAATGAAAGTAAGTCGTTTTCGGATGGATTTATTATTAGAAGAAATGCAGTTGAGAGGGGTTTACCTCTATTTACATCGATTGATACTGCGAGGGCTTTAGTTACAGTGCTTGAATCTAGAATGATTAAACCTTTAAAACTGGGGGGTAAGTAATGAAATTAGAGATGATGCAAATAATGAGTAATGAAAGAATTGCGAAAGGGACTTATGAAATGGTTTTGGCAGGCGAAATACCTCATCTTATTGAAGAGCCTGGTCAATTTATTCATATTAAATTAAATGATGAGAGTTTACCTTTAAGGCGTCCGATTAGTATTGCTGCGTATAATGAAAATCAACTAAGAATTTTATATAAACTAGTTGGTAAGGGTACTGAGAAGCTAAGTGAATTAAAAAAGGGTGATTCTCTTGATGTTTTAGGACCCCTGGGTAATGGTTTTAAATTAGATAATCATCTTGAACATAAAAAAGTTCTTTTAGTTGGTGCCGGTATTGGGATTGCTCCTTTATATCAATTGGCATGTGATTTACAAAAGTATCAATTGGATTTGGATATCATTATGTCTTTTAAAAGCAAGGATGAAGTTTATTACTTAGAGGAGCTTAAGAAATTAGGCAATGTTTATTTAAGTACTGATGATGGAACTTGTGGTAAGAGGGGATATTGTAAGGATGTGATTGAGGATTTGGGAAGTGATTATGATTATGTCTATGCCTGTGGTCCTTTAATTGTATTGAAATTTGTTAAGGAATATTTTGTGGATTTAGATCATGTTTATCTTTCTTTAGAACAGCGTATGGCTTGTGGTATGGGTGCTTGTTATGCTTGTGATACTAAAGATAAAAAGAAAAGAATTTGTAAAGATGGTCCTGTCTTTAATGGAAAAGAGGTAAGTTTATGAGTCGATTAGCACTTAAGTTACCTGGTTTGGATTTAAAAAATCCAATTATGCCTGCAAGTGGTTGTTTTGGTTTTGGGGAAGAGTTTGCAGAGTTATATGATCTTTCCTTATTAGGTGGAGTGATTGCGAAAGCAGTGACGCTTGATGAAAGAGTGGGCAATCCTTTACCTAGGGTATGTGAAACAAGTTCAGGGATGTTGAATGCAATTGGTTTGAAAAATCCTGGATTTGAGGAAATTGTACGTGAGAAGTATCCGTTTTTAAGTCAATTTGATACTGCGATTATTGCGAATGTAGCAGGCTCTAGTGAAGATGAGTATGTGGAGATTTGTAAAAGATTATCTGATAATGAAATGATTGATGCCATTGAACTTAATATATCTTGTCCTAATGTTGATCAAGGTGGAATGGCTTTTGGTACTGATCCAATTGTGGCTGCTCGTTTAACAGCTAAAGTCAAAGCAGTTTGTACTAAGCCAATCTATGTAAAACTAACGCCCAATGTAAGTGATATTGTGGAAATTGCGAAAGCGGTAGAAGAAGCGGGTGCTGATGGTATTAGTATGATTAATACTTTAACAGCGATGCGAATTGATTTGCATACAAGAAAGCCTATTTTAGGAAACAAAACAGGTGGTTTGTCAGGGGCAGCGATTTTCCCACTGGCCATTCGGATGATTTATGAGGTATCAAGAAATGTAAAGATTCCCATTATTGGTATGGGTGGAGTTAGCAGTGCAGATGATGCCTTGGAAATGATTATGGCTGGAGCTAGTGCAGTTGCAGTAGGGACAGCTAATCTTTATGATCCTTATATTTGTCCTAAGATCATTGAAGATCTTCCTAAAAGAATGGATGAGCTTGGTATTGAAAGTATTGAGTCATTAATCAAAGGAGGAAAACATGACTGAGATTATTATTGCAATGGATTTTTCATCAAAAAAAGAAGTGGATGATTTTTTAAAATATTTTCCCAATGAGTCTTTGTATTTGAAAATTGGTATGGAATTATTTTATAAAGAGGGTAAGGGTATTGTGGAAGACTTAAAAGCGAAGGGTCATAAAATATTCTTGGATTTAAAACTTCATGATATTCCCAATACTGTGGAAAAGGCAATGAGAAATATTAGGGCAATGGGTGTTGATATGTGTAATGTTCATGCTGCAGGTGGTTTAGAGATGATGAAGGCTGCGAGAAGGGGTTTGGGTGATGATACTCTTCTTATTGCTGTTAGTCAGTTAACATCAACAAGCGAAAAAGATATGCAAAAAGAACAGCTTGTAAATGCGAGTTTAAATGAGTCTGTTTTAAATTATTCAAAACTTGCTTATGAAGCAGGTTTAGATGGCATGGTTTGTTCTGCTAAGGAAGTGGCAATGATTCATGAGAATATTGATTCATCATTCTTATGTATCACTCCTGGAATTCGTCCTAAGAGTTTTGCGAAAGCGGATCAAAAGCGTGTTGTAAGTCCTAAGGAAGCTAAAGAAATTGGTTCTAATTATATTGTGGTTGGAAGACCGATTACTTCCGCAAAGAATCCATATCAAGCCTATAAAGAAATTGAAAAGGAGTTGAAGTAATGTTAAATACAGCTGAAAGTATTGCTTTAGATTTATTGAAGTGTTCTGCAGTAAGTTTAAGTCCTAATAATTATTATACTTGGGTTAGTGGTATTAAAAGTCCGATTTATTGTGATAATCGCATTACAATATCTTATCCTGAAGTAAGAGAAAAGATTACTCATGCTTTTGTGGATTTAATTCAAAAGGAATTTCCTGATGTCGATGCGATTGTGGGAACGGCTACTGCTGGGATTCCTCAGGCTGCTTGGGTAAGTGATCGTTTAAAATTACCAATGGCTTATGTAAGAACAAAGAAAAAAGAACATGGTAAGGGGCAACAAATTGAAGGAAGACTAGAAAAGAATGCTCGTGTTATTGTGATTGAGGATTTAGTTTCTAGTGGTAAAAGTTCAATTGAAGTTTGTCATATTTTAAAAGAAGAGGGATATGAAGTCTTGGCTTTATGTTCAATCTTTACTTATGAATTGACAAGAGCTAAACAATCTATGGCTAAGAATCAAATTAAACATCTTTCTTTATCAAATTATTCTAGTTTATTGAAAGTAGCGAAAAGTGAAAGTTATATAAGTGATGAAGAGCTAAAGGAATTACAGAAGTGGAATTTATCGCTTTGAACTTGTAAAAAGAATTAGATGTCTTAGTATTAATTTAATAGATAACCTATTGATTGAGAAAGTAACTTTATAAAAACTTCTTACAGAGAGTGTGCATTAGCTGAGAGCATGCGAAGTGGTTAGAGTGAATGGGCTCATGAAGGGCGCTTTGAATCGTAAGTAGTAGAAGCAGACGGGTCTCTACCGTTAAAAGGAGTTAAGTATGATAGTACTTAAGTAAGTTATAAATTTAGGTGGTACTTCGCCCTATATCTAGGGTGAGGTATTCAGACTGTTGACAAAGTCTTATAAGGATACGATATAGTTTTATCGAATAATCTATGATATAATGTAAGAGGACGAGCAC
>JGI24707J26582_10001356_pt1 | contig 19213 bp, 17 predicted proteins | sample BioPla1DNA1_FD_26582 | JGI IMG/M metagenome (IMG submission 26582)
AAGGGCAACAAAACCGGCATGGCTGTGGCCGGGATGGGGCTGGTCATTACCGGCCTGGGCCGGATGGTTGGCGGCACCGTTGGGGCAGGGATTACCGGCTTCGGACTTGCTCATGTGGTGCTGGGAGTAACGGATATGTTCAAGCCACTGCTTAGGAAGCAGATCTAAAAGATTTAAGGGGCAGATGCCCCTTAAATCTTTACCCCAATTCATGTTAAAAGCAGGTTTAACTCTGGGCGAACCTCTCACGGAGAGCCTGATGTTCNTCGCGTAAACCCTGCGGGAGCCGCTCGCCGAACTGCTCGAANAAGCGCTTATGATCGTCTAGCTCCTCTTGCCAGTCCTGCGGGTCCACGGCAAAAAGCTCGGCAACCGCTTTTTCGGATAGATCAAGACCTGTGAGATCGAGTTCACCGGTGCTGGGAACAAAACCGATGGGGGTGCGTTCTGCCCCGGCCTCGCCGCGAGTTCGCTGAATAATCCAGTTCAGCGCCCTTATATTTTCTCCGAAGCCGGGCCAGATAAAGCGGCCCGCCTCGTCTTTTTTAAACCAGTTAACATGGAATATCCCCGGCGGCTTGGTGATCTTTTTGCCGAAGTCGAGCCAGTGGGCAAAGTAGTCGGCCATGTTGTAGCCGCAGAAGGGGAGCATCGCCATGGGATCGCGGCGCACCGCGCCCTGATCACCATATTGGGCGGCGGTGATCTCTGAGGCCATCGTTGCCCCCGTGTAGACGCCGTGCTGCCAGCTGAATGTTTCGTATACCAGCGGTGCCAGCCGGGAGCGGCGGCCGCCGAAGATGATCGCTGAGAGCGGAACGCCGCGGGGGTTATCCCACTCTGGTGAGATCGTGGGGCACTGGACCACCGGAGCAGTAAAGCGAGAGTTGGGGTTGGCCCCGGGGATCGGTTTCCCCGATGCATCGGTTAAACCCGGTCTCCAGGGGCGGCCGTCCCAAGCGATCCCCGAAGCCGGGGGCTCGCCCTCGCCGTCCTCCCACCAGACATCGCCGTCTTCGGTGAGCAGCACATTGGTAAAGATGGTATTGCGCCGTATCGTCGCCAGGGCGTTGGGGTTGGAGCGGGAATTCGTCCCCGGTGCCACGCCGAANAAGCCTGTTTCCGGGTTGAGTGCCCAGAGCCGGCCGTCCTCGCCCAGGCGGATCCAGGCGATATCGTCGCCCACGGTCCAGACCCGGTAGCCCTGGGAGCGGAAATGCTCCGGTGGAATCAGCATGGCNAGGTTGGTCTTGCCGCAGGCGCTGGGAAAGGCGGCGGCGATATAGTCGATGCGCCCCCGGGGATCTTCAATCCCCATGATCAGCATATGCTCGGCTAGCCAGCCCTCTTTGTGGGCAAACCAGCTCGCCAGCCGCAGGGCGAGGCACTTTTTACCCAGCAGGACGTTGCCGCCGTAACCGGAGCCGACGCTCCAGATAGTGTTATCTTCGGGGAAATGCAGGATCAGCCGGCGACTGGGGTCACGATCGGCCTTGCCGTGCAGCCCCCTGGTAAAGTCGTCGCTGTCCCCCAGCTCCTCCAGGATTTCCTTGCCCGAATGAGTCATAATCAGCATATTCAGGACCACATAGATGCTGTCGGTAAGCTCTATNCCGATCTTGCTGAAGGGTGATCCGGGCGGCCCCATGGAGAAGGGGATCACGTACATGGTCCGGCCCTTCATCGAGCCCCGGAAATATTCTGATGCCCGGCGATAGGCGTCGGCCGGCGCCATCCAGTTATTGGTGGGGCCGGCATCCTCTTTTTTCGAGGTGCAGATATAAGTGAGATCTTCAGTGCGGGCCACATCATTGACTGCGGTGCGGTGATAGATGCAACCCGGCCATTTCGNTTGATCGAGCCTGCTCAGCTCCCCTGTTGAGAAGCCCTCTTCTTCCAGCTGTCGTTGTTGCTCCCTGCTGCCGTCAATCCAGACGATCCGATCGGGTTGGCAGAGCTCTTGTGCTTCCGCGATCCATTGAAGCAGCGTTCTGTTACTGGTCATCCAACCACCCTTTCGCTATAAAATTACCTTCTTATTCCTACTAAGAAGGCCTGGTGTACTGCATTTTGCCACTTTTTACGTGCCCATTCCTCTATATTTATAACACAACATATTTAAATGTTCCACAAACAAAGGGGCAATAACCGGGTACATGAACATTTTTGGAGAGGAAATATGCTTTCAGGGCAGGATTGTCGTGAAATAGAAGGACCAGATCTGCTCTCCCCAGAAGAGAGCGATGAGGTAAGCGGCAGCGATGAAAGGACCGAAGGGCAGAGCCGTCTTGCCGTTCTTTTTCTGAATGATGATCACAGCGATCCCTACGATGGCGCCCAGCAACACGGCGACAAATAGAAGGAGGAGCAGATCGCGCCAGCCTGCCAGAAAACCCAGCGCAGCCAGGAGCTTGATATCTCCCCCTCCCATCCCCCCGCGGCTGATCAGCGCTACCAAAAAAGTAGCTCCTCCTCCAACAAGGAGCCCCAGGAGCGCGTCGAGCCAGGGGAGTGCGGGGCTGAATAGCTGCCAGAGAAGCGCCCACCCCAGGATAAGAGCAACGAAAAGATTCGGTATCTTCTGGATATCGAGATCGATGACGGAGATGATCAGAAGGAGAGAGAGTATGGGCATATATTTGAAAAACCCGGNTGAGAATCCGAAACGCCAGAAAAGGGCGATGAGGATGGCNGCNCCGGCGAGCTCCACCGNAGCGTAGCGAAAGGGGATTTTTTCGCGGCANTAACGGCAGCGTCCGCGGAGGAATAGATAACTGAAAATAGGGATCAGATCGGCGCTGCGCAGGGTACGGCGGCATCGGGGGCAGTACGAGCGCGGCCGGATGATGGATAGGCCGGCCGGGTAACGGTAGATCACAACATTGTAAAAGCTGCCCAGGACCAGCCCCAGGAGGCCTAGACCGCTGTACAGCAAAATATGTTCCAGCGACATCGCTTTCCCTTTCTGTTTTCCCTCTGTCCTCTAGGTGTTGGCGAGATAGTAATCCAGTATCTTCTTATCGCGCTGGAATATGCCGGCGATAAGGGCCACCCGGATATACATCCCGTTGCGCACCTGTCTCCAGTACGCCGCCCGCGGATCGCTGTCTACCTCTACAGCGATCTCTTGACGTCGGGGCAGCGGATGCATGATGATGCCGTCGGCCTTCAGGAGATCGAGGTGGCGCTTCTGAAAGGAGAACCGCTCGATATCGATATCCACCGAGATCCCCTCTTCCCGATCCCATTCATCCTGCAGGCGGGTCATATAGATGGCATCGACTGCAGGGATCACCTTTTCAAAATCGTCGGTGATCTCGTAAGCGGTCTTCTGGTGGTCAAGGAAAGAAAGGATATCCTGCCCCATCTGGTATTCCGACGGCGCCACAAAGTAAAGTTTGACTCCCTGGAACTGGGTTAAAAGAAGCGCTAGAGAGCGTGCCGTCCGCCCGCGGCGCAGGTCACCCACAAAGGCGATCTGTTTCCCGGCGATACCGCCGCGGTGCAAAAAGCTGCGCCTCAGGGTATAGATATCGAGAAGCGCCTGGGTGGGATGCTGATCCTTGCCCGAACCGGCATTGATCACCGGCACCGGGTGATCTGTGTCGTTGAGCAGATTGGCGATCTTCTCGGCAAAATTGGCCCGGGGGTGGCGCATGATGATCAGATCGAAGTAAAGCGAAAATGTGCGCACCGTGTCCTCTTCCGATTCGCCCTTGATCTCCGAGGAGGTCTTCGGGTCACGGACCTCGGCGCACTTAATCCCCAGCATCTGGCAGGCGCTGTAGAAGGAGAGAAACGTCCGCGTTGACGGCTGTACAAAGTAGAGCATGGCTCGCTTGTGATTGAGAATAGAGGCCAGGTACTCCATGCCCGCCTTCGTGCGGGAGATCTCCCTGATCTTGTCGGCGAGGTCACAGATCTCTTCTAAAAAATTATGGTTGAACTGCTGAACATCGATGCAATGAAGCGCTTCCTTTTTCAACCGCTCTCCTCCTCGGCAAAGTGATTTTCCCGCAAATAAAGCGGGCTACCCTCAGTTTTTGCATATTCTTCAGCTGGAACAGATCCCCTGCACCGCGAATTTTTAATTTTACAGATAGCGCCGTGGCGCGGTGACAGATATTACCGCTACTATTTTCCCCCCATTATAGTATAATGTAAAGGGAACATACGTTCGATAGGGGGATAGCGGTGCAGGAGCGGCGGCAAAAGGTGATCATGCTGGCAGACGCAGAATCATTTTACGCCAGCGTGGAGAGCGTGGATAATCCCTCTCTGCGCGGCAAACCCGTGGCGGTCTGCGGCGATCCCGCCCTGCGGCACGGGATTGTCCTGGCGGCGAGCAAAGAGGCGAAAGCGTTCGGTGTAAAAACGGGTCAGCCAGCCTGGGAATGTCGCCGTCTCTGCCCCGAAGTGATCTTTGTCCGCCCCCACATGAGCCGCTACCTCGAGGTCTCCCTGGAGATGACCCGTATCTTCGAGCAGTTTACCGACCGCGTCGTCCCCTATTCCATCGATGAGCAGTTTCTCGACCTCAGCGGTTGCGAGGGCCTCTGGGGCGAGCCTGCCGAAGCGGCCCGTCGTATCCTCCGGCAGGTCCGGGAGGAGACCGGGATTCGCTGCCGCATCGGCCTTGGCGAAAGCCCGTTGCAGGCGAAGATGGCTTGCGACCGCTTTGCCAAAAAAAGAGCCGATGCTTTTTTCGAGCTCAACAGCGACAACTATGCCGCTCATGTCTGGCCGCTGCCCATCGGCGATCTTTTTGGTGTGGGATCGCGGATGAAAGCCCATTTTAACCGTATGGCTGTGCGCCGTATCGGCGATCTTGCTCGGCTCCCCCGGGAGATCCCCCGCCGGCGCTGGGGCGTCAACGGCCTACTGCTCTGGTTGAATGCCCGGGGGATCGATTACTCAACCCTCCAGCCCGGAGAGGCGGCGGAGCGCAAGGGGGTCGGTCACTGCGCCACCCTGCCGCGGGATTACGCCTCCCCGCAGGAGATCGAGACGGTTCTGCTCGAGCTCACGGAAGAGGTCTGTTTCCGGGTGCGGGCTTTGGGAAAAAGGGGCACGACAGTCCATGTTTACTGCCGCGGCGCCGATTTTGACCGCCCCACGGGCTTCTCCCGCCAGAAGAAACTGCCGGAGCCGGGCTCCGCCGCCCCCGAGATCTACCCTACCGCGCGGCAGCTTTTTCACCGCCACTGGGACGGCCGGCCGGTGCGGGCGCTGGGGATCACCCTGAGCGGGCTCACCGACCGCCGCTGCGAGCAGCTCTCCTTCTTCAACCGCCGCGAGACGCTCGATTCGCTCAGCGCTGCCGCCGATGAGTTCCGCAGGCGTTTCGGGCCCACCGCTCTTTTCCGGGCGGCCTCGCTTACCCCGGGGGGGCAGCTTTTCAACCGCGCCGAATTGATCGGGGGGCATGAACGATGAAAAAAAAGCTCTACCACCAGTTTGCCTGCAGCAGTCTCATGCTGCCTGAGCATCGCACTGCACTGGCTCGGCATCGCCGCAACAAAGCCGCTGAGGGCTTGCGTAGTTACTTCGCCGACGCCGATGAGCAGCAGCTGGAGCAGCTCCAGCGCTTTCTGGAGCGGTCGGGTGAGGCCGGGCTTACCGTGGAGGTAACCTTTACCGATGGCCCCGTCCGCCGCACCCTTACAGCGCTACTCCGTCGCCGGCAGCCCGATCCGGACCGGCTTCGCTTTCAACAGGGCGATCGGGAGATCGCCATACCCCTGGAGGGGATCGTCAATTTGCGGGTCGCTCCTGCCGGGTGGGAAGATCCTTAGGATGGCGCTACCATCGCCGGCGTATCAGAAAAGTACCTCTTTCTACNGCGCGGTGCAGGTAGCGTCGCAGAAGCTNTTTGAACAGCTTTCTGGTGANGGGGATGAGGAGGAGAAACCCGCTCAGATCGGAGATCAGGCCCGGCACCATCAGCAGGAGNCCCCCCAGGAGCACGCAGAGACCGNCGAAGAGCTTCTCCCCCGGGATCACACCTCGTTCCAGATCCCGGCGGATCTCCGACAAAATATAGAACCCCTGCGAGCGGACCATCAGAGCACCGAGAAGGGCGGTGACGATGACGAGGGCAATGGTGGGGACGCTGCCGATCACTTTGCCGATCTCNATGAGGATCCAGAGCTCCAGCAGGGGAAACAGGATAATCAACAAAAAATACTTGATCATAAGTCCTCCCCTCCTGCCGGCGGATTTACCCTACCCTCTTTATCGTCCCCCAAAGGCCCCGGAGCAGTCTTCTTAAGATAGATATTGAAGGTGATACCGTCGCTGCGGGTTCGCTCGTCAGGGTTTATCCGGAGAAGCGATAATATATTGTCACCACCGGGGCTGTCGCGCAGTGCATTGAAAAAAGGCAGCCTGTCGAGATCCAGCGAAAGCCTTTGCCCTGACCAGGTAACCCCGTCGCGGCTGGCCAGGTTTTTTTCCAGTAAAGAGAGAACAAGGGGCTTGATCATGCGGGGCTGCAGGTCTAAAGAAAGCTCCACGAGAACCCGGTGGGCGGAGGGCTGAAAACGGAACTGCAGCAGCTCTGCTGATATTGAGCCTTTAAACCTCAGCAGAGTATATCTCCCGGCAACCCGGGCGGCGATGGTAGAGCCGGCGACCCTGAAAGTCAGCTCGCTTAAAAAGCGGTAATGCCCCAGAAGATAAGGTGCGGCGACCCTGTTCAAAAATTCGCCGGTGAGCAGAAACTTACCGACATAAAGAGCCATTTTGGATCCATATCTCCATTCTTTTTCGGCCGGTTCAGGCTTCGCCTCTTTTCAGCACTCCGTTGATCTGCGGCAGCGCTTTTTCCAGATGGGAGCGCGTGACATCCTTGTGAGTGGTAAAACGGATCCTGTCCCTGCCGATAGCGTTTACCAGGATGGCTCGCTTACGCAGGGCTTCGCTGAATTGGGCCGCGTCCATTGCGGTTAACCTTACGATGATGATATTTGTCTCTACCTGCACCGGATTCAGTTCAATCCCGGGCATCGATGCCAGACCCTCCTGCCAGGAAACGGGCGTTGGCATGGTCCTCGGAAAGGCGCTCTACCATTGTCTGCAGGGCGATGATCCCCGGTGCGGCGATAATCCCCGCCTGGCGCATCCCTCCGCCGAGGATCTTGCGCCAGCGGCGCGCCCGGGCGATAAGATCGCTCGTCCCCGCTATCACCGAGCCCACCGGGGCGGCCAGGCCTTTCGAGAGGCAGATCTGCACGCTGTCGCAGGCTGCGGCGTACTGCCGAGCCGGGATCCCCGAAGCAACGGCGGCATTGAAGAGGCGGGCGCCGTCGAGATGCACCGGGATGGAGCGGGAGCGGGCCAGGCGGTAGATCGNGGCCATCGTCTGCAGGGGGATCACCGTCCCCCCGGCGCGGTTGTGAGTGTTTTCCAGGCAGATCAGGGCGGTGGGGGGAAAGTGAATATTATCTTCCCGGATCGCCTCGCTTACATCNGCCGGCGAGAGGGCCCCCCGTTCGCCCGCAAGGGGTCGGAACTGCACCCCCGCCAGCGCCGCAGCCGCTCCCGCCTCGTAGTTAAGGATATGAGCGCCTTCCTCGAGGATGACTTCGCTGGCGGGCGCGCAATGGCTCAGGATAGAGATCTGGTTGCCCTGGGTGCCGCTGGTGACCAACAGAGCCTCCTCCTTGCCCAGCATCTCTGCCGCCAGCTCCTGCAGCCGGTTGACTGTGGGGTCCTCCCCGTAAACATCGTCGCCCAGCTCCGCCGTCGCCATGGCGCGGCGCATCTCTGGGGTGGGTTGAGTTACCGTGTCGCTTCGTAAATCGATCATTATCTTAGCCACCGCCTCTATTTCTACTATTTACAGTCCGGCTATACCGGGAAGGTTCCCCGGATAGAATTAAAAATAGGGGCTGAGCAGGTCATCCAGCGTGGGGCTGCCCAGCTCCTGCAGATCGTAGCGCACCCGCAGAACGGGTTTTTGGATCTTCATGATCCGGCGCAGATCGATGGGTGTGGCAATGATCACCANGTCGGCGGGCGAGCGGTTGATTGTCAGCTCAAGATCGGCGATCTGTTTCTTCCCGTAGCCCATGGCTGGCAAAAAGGAGCCGATATGGGGGTATTTCTCAAAGACGGCGCTGATCTTCTCTACGGCGAAGGGCCGCGGGTCCAGTAGCGCGGCGGCGCCGTATTTCTTCGCCGCGATCACCCCGGCTCCATAATTCATCCCGCCATGAGTCATCGTCGGGCCGTCTTCCACTACCAGAACGCGTTTTCCCCTGATCTGGTCGCTNCTTTCGACGGAGATNGGCGAAGCCGCCTCGATGATCGTCGCCTCGCGGTTAACCTTTTCAATATTTTCCAGGATGGTATTAATATTATCCAGGGAGGCCGTGTCGACCTTGTTGATAATGATGGCGTCGGCGAGGCGCAGGTTTGTCTCCCCGGGATGATAGCTCAGCTCGTGGCCGGGCCGGTGGGGATCGACCATAGTGATATAAAGATCGGCCTGGTAGAAGGAGAAGTCATTGTTCCCGCCATCCCAGATGATGATATCGGCCTCTTTTTCCGCCTCGGCGAGGATGCGGCCGTAGTCTACCCCGGCGTAGACAATGGTTCCCCGATCGAGGTGCGGCTCATATTCCTCACGCTCTTCAATGGTGCAGTTGTAGCGATCGAGATCAGCATAATCGCCGTAGCGCTGGCAGGTCTGGGCGCCCAGATCGCCGTAGGGCATGGGATGGCGCACCACCACCACCNGTTTATTCTTTTCTTGCAGTATTTCGCAGATACGCCGCGTAGTTTGGCTTTTGCCCACGCCCGTGCGGACAGCGGTGACGGCGATAACCGGTTTTTTTGACGGAAGCGCCGTTGNAGCGGGTCCCTGCAGCTTGAAATCAGCGCCTGCNGCCATTACCGCGGAGGCTTTGGAAAGCACATATTCGTGAGTGACATCGCTGTAAGCAAAGATTACCTCGTCCGCGTCTTCCTTTTTAATGAGTGAAAGGAGCTCTTCTTCGGGATAGATGGGGATTCCCTCAGGATAAAGCTTTCCCGCCAGCTCTGGGGGGTAGACCCTTCCTTCGATATCGGGGATCTGCGTTGCAGTGAAGGCGACGACCCGGTAGCGAGGGTTGTCCCTGAAGCAGACGTTGAAATTATGAAAATCGCGCCCGGCGGCGCCCATGATGATTATATTTTTTACCTGGTCCATTGTCGGCACTCCTGTCTCAGTAATTTAGATAACCAGTGCGAGAATAGCTTTCTGCAGGTGCAGGCGGTTTTCAGCCTGATCAAAAACGATGGACCGGCGGCCGTCGATGACCTCATCGGTGATCTCTTCGCCCCGGTGGGCGGGCAGGCAGTGCATCACCAGGGCGTCCTCCCGCGCTCCCTTCAGAAGGGCACTGTTGAGCTGATATGGGGCAAATATTTTTAGCCTTTCGGCGTGCTCTTCCTCGCGGCCCATGCTCGTCCAGACATCGGTATAGATAATATCGGCTTTCTCCACCGCCCTAGCAGGCTCATGCTCAATAGCGATCGATGCGCCGGTGGCGACGGCGTCTGCCGTGGCCTGCTTCGTTATCTCCTCGTCGGGGCAGTAGCCCGGCGGGCAGCAGATCGTGACATTCATCCCTACCCTGGCTCCGCCGTACATCAGCGAATGGGCCATATTATTGCCGTCACCGATATAGACGAGGTTCAGGCCGGCCAGTGAGCCCTTTTTCTCTGCGATGGTGAAGAGGTCGGTCAGCGCCTGGCAGGGATGGAACCGGTCGGTAAGGCCGTTGATTACCGGCACGTTGCTGTGAAGGGCCAGTTCGCTCACATCCTCATGAGCATGAGTGCGGATCATGAGCGCATCGAGATAACGGCTCAGCACACGGGCCGTGTCGGCAATGCTTTCACCGCGTTTTAGCTGTAGATCAGCAGGGTTTAAAAAGAGCGCATAGCCCCCCAGCTGCCACATGGCCACTTCGAAGGATATCCGCGTGCGGGTGGATGCTTTCTGAAAAATCATCCCCAGGGTTTTTCCCTTCAGCGGCTGAAAGAGCTCGCCGGTGAGGTTCTTCATTTTCAGGATCCGGGCCGTCTCCAGGATTTGCCGGACCTCTTCCCTGGTCAGTTCGTGAATTGAGAGTATATCTTTGCCTTTCATCTGTACAGCCATGCCTTACCTCCGGTGAATAAATTTTTGTTGCCAGTAAAAGTATCGTCCCATTTTTGACCATATTATATTCTGGAGAGGGCCGGTGATCCCTTCTTGCGGGGGCGGGTTCTCCGGCGATTCCGGCTCCAGGAAAGCTCTTAACAGATATGGGCCACCTCAATGCCGGCTTCGTCGAATAGCCTGGTCACAGCGGCTACATCTGCGGTGCCCAGCCGCAGGATCAAGTAGACCCGGTCATCGGAAAAACGCTGGACCACCGTGGAGACAATATTGATTCCGGCGGAGCCCACCAGCTCAGAGATATTTTTGAGCACGCCGATCTGATCCTCCACTTGCAGGGTTACCCGCATGCTGGGATGGTTAATCCCCAAGACATCGATAAAGGCCTTGAAGATATCGCTTTCTGTAATAATCCCCACCAGCCTGCCCTTATCCAGCACCGGCAGTGTGCTGATCTGCTTTTCTTGCATGATCAGCGCCGCCTTCTCGAGGATGGTGTCGGGGGTAACGGTAAAGATCTCTTTGGTCATGATATCCTTGATCTTGATCTTATGGAAAAGGTAGTTGATCTCCCACACCGAAAGGCTAGTGGCGGAGGAAGGGGAAGCTTTCATCAGGTCCTGCTCTGTAACCAGGCCGGCAATTTTCCCCTTGGATATTACCGGAAGACGCCGGATGGAATGCTCCTTCATCAACCTGAGGGCTTCTCCCAGAAGGTCATCGGGCGATGCGGTCACCGGGCTTGGAGTCATATAATCACGCACGAACATTGGTTATCCCTCCAGATTAAGATCTTGGTACAATTATATCTAATTTTCTGCTGCAATAGGACAAATCCTTTATCTTTNTGAAAATATCCCCCTGTTGGAGCGCACGTAGCGTTAAAATTACCTTGCTGCATATGATATAATTCATGTAAAAATATTGGAAGGAGAGGGAAAAATGCGTCGAAGATCCCGGATAGGGCTGGCCCTGCTGGCGGTTTTGGGTATAACCATCTTTTCCTTCACCGGCCTGGTAATCTATTTTAGCCAGATACGCATCAATGATATCCAGGAGCAGGCTGAACGTATGGCGGCGCTACGCCATCGTTATCAGACAAGCTATACCGCCCGGGAAGAACAGGAGTTTGTTAATTTTGATCTTATGAAAAATGATCTGCGGCTAAACGAGATCCAGCTCCTGGCGACACATAACAGCTACAAAAAGCTCGGTTCGGCGATAGCGAAGGCGATTATCTGGCTGGGCAACCGCACCGAGGCCAATGCCCTGAAATATCACAACAACAATCTCACAGAGCAGCTTGATGATGGCGTGAGAAGCTTTGAGCTCGATCTGCGCTGCCGCAAGGGCGATTTCGAGGTGATCCACGCACCGCTGATGGATAACAGCAGCACCTGCCCTCGCTTCGAGCTGGCCCTGGAGGAGATTCTGCTGTGGTCATTGCATAATCCCGGCCATATCCCGCTCGTCTTCCTGTTGGAGCTAAAGGGGGACTGGATGTTCCTCGATCCCGCCCTCCACGATTTCACCAGCGAAGAGCTTTCCCGTCTCGACGGCATGATCAAGGATACTTTTGGGGAGAAACTCTTCTCGCCCGGCGATCTGGTTCTCCCCGGGGAGACCCTTAACGGGGCGGTGCGAGAAAGGGGATGGCCACTGTTAAAAGATCTCCGGGGAAAGGTGATCTTTATCCTGCACCCCGGCCGCTACACGGAAAGCTATCTCCATCTGCATCCCACTTTCATGGAGATGGCTGCCTTCCCGGCGTCGCAGGGTGACGACACCGACAACAGTTACGCCTCTTTTATCGTTCACAACGACCCCTGCGTGGAAACGATCAACCGCCTCATCTCAGAAAATTATATTGTCCGGACCAGGTTGGATTGCAACCTCATTGTCGATGAAAAGCGCTTCAGGAAAGGCCTGGCCAGCGGTGCCCAGATCCTGACCACCGACTACGGCCCCAATCACAACATTGAAGGTACAGACTACGTAGCCTACCCCGAAGAAGGTCGTACGGTCATCGCCAATCCGGTTATTGTTAAATAAGCGCCCCGGACGCGGTAAGAATAAGGGGAGAGCTTTTAGGTGATGAGAGCGCTTTTGAAGGAAATTCAATTTAAAATAGAGAAGCTACAGCTAAATCAGCCCGGTGTAGCAGTTTACCTGCCGGCACCGGGGTCATGGAAAGGTATTGATCGATGTTAAAGTTAAAGTACATGGTAGACGATCGCCCCCCTTTAGGCGAGCTGCTTCTTTTGGGGCTACAGTGGTTCGCCATTGCCGTCCCCGTAGCGATCATTGTCGGTAAAATTGTCGCCGGGCTGCATTTCAGCGATCCCGGAGATCAGCTCATCTATATCCAGAAGATATTCTTTATCACGGGGCTTTCCCTGCTGGCCCAGCTACTATACGGCCACCAGCTGCCCCTGATCACCGGCCCCGCCACCATCCTGCTTGTGGGTATCGTTGCCAGCCAATCCGCCGGCTTAAACGCCATCTACACCGCCGTGGCATTGGGAGGGCTGGCTCTATTTTTGCTTAACATCGCCGGCCTTTTCAATTACCTGAGAAGGCTTTTCACGGCGCCGGTGGTCGCCACCATCCTCATGCTCATCGCTTTTACTCTAAGCCCCATGATCCTCGAGCTGATCCTGGCATCCACGCCGCCGGAGCTGGCCCTGCCGAATTTTTGTTTCTCGCTAATCTTTGTGCTCCTGCTCTTCTGGATAAACCGGCACACCGCCGGATTCTGGAGCTCCACCCTGCTCCTGTGGGCGCTTATCGGCGGCACCGCTGCCTATCTTCTGCTCTTTCCCGGCGGTTTAGAGCTTGCCTGGACAGCCGAAACAGGGGTGGTTACCCTGTTTTTCCACCATATGAACCTGCGGCCGGCCTTTGACCCGGGCGTGATCATCGCATTTATGGTCTGCTTTGTAGCCCTCTCGATCAACGATCTGGGTTCGATCTACTCGGTGGCGGGGCTGCTGAAGCCCGATTCTCTCCCCCGGCGCCTTTCCCGCGGCCTCTCTCTCACCGGCATCCTCAACTTTGTTTCCGGCCTGCTCGGCGTTATCGGCCCCGTCAACTTTTCCCTGAGCCCCGGCGTCATCGCATCAACGAGGTGTGGCTCCCGCTACCCACTCATCCCGGCGGCGGCGATCCTTCTGGCGATCTCTTTTATTCCGCCGGCCCTGGCCTTCATGGGCGCCGTCCCCCCGGTCGTTGTCGGCAGCATCCTGCTCTATATCATGTGCTCGCAGATAGCNGCGGGGCTGGCGATGGCCCTGGATTCAAAAGAGGGGTTTATCTTTGAAAAAGGCCTGGTGATGGGCCTTCCCCTCATGCTGAGCATCATCGTCTCTTTTATGCCCGAAGGCATCACCGCGGCCTTTCCTGTTATCCTCAGGCCAATTTTTGGCAACGGCTTTGTTGTCGGGGTGCTGGCGGTGCTGATCATGGAGCACCTGGTCTTCCGAAAAAAAGCCGGCGGCGATTAAGGCCCCNGGCGGCGGGGCGATCAGGTGGGCGTGTTTAAAAATACAGTATACAGGAGGATGAAATGGCAAAAACGGTTCCAATTATCTCTGTCGTAGGTAAGTCCAACGTGGGGAAAACGACCCTGCTTGAAAAGCTTCTTCCGGAAATAAAGAAGAGGGGCTACCGGGTAGCCACGATTAAACACGATGTTCACGGTTTCAGCATTGATCAACCCGGCAAGGATACCTGGAAGCATGCCCAGGCCGGCGCCGATATCGTGATTATCTCCTCCCATCAGAAGATGGCCACCATTGAAAAGGTGGAGCGGGAAAGAACCCTCGATGAGATCGCTGCAAAGATCGATCATGTTGATCTTATCCTCACGGAAGGGTACAAGAGGCAGGATAAGCCGAAGATTGAGGTCCACCGAGCAGAGGTATCGGATACGCTCCTCTGCGAAAAAGAGGAACTGCTGGCACTGGCTACCGATACTCCTTTCAATATGGGGGTTCCCGAATTTGATCTGGATGACAGCGCCGGTATTGTCGACCTCATCGAAGATAGATATCTAAAGGAATAAACAATAAACAAAAGGCCGGCCGGCGGTTCTGCGGTAGCAGGCAACCGCCCTGCGCTAGGCTGCTTTCATGCGCCGGCTCAGCGCTGGCAGTAGCAGCGCCAGGGCCAGCGAGAGGGCCAGGGCGACAGCCAGCTCCGGCCAGACTGCGCCAAGCGGCCGGCCCATGACCGATACCTGCCAGATAGGTTCGATGATCCAGTAGAGCGGAAATAATTTGGCAATCCACTGTGGCCAGTGGGGAAAGAGGTAGAAGATAACGGGCGCAAAAAGGAAGATGCCCGCTCCTTTGATCAGTGAAAAAAAGGCGACCGCCGTCTTCGAGATTACACCCATGAGCAGGCCGATCATGCAGTTGAGCACGGCTGCCACTGAAATTACGGCGAGAAGAGCGAGGGGCTGCGGACCAACAGCGCGGTTCAAAAGAAGCGTCGCTGCAGCCAGGGCTACCGAAAAGAAAAACCCGAGGATCCCCTTGGCCGCGAGCACTTCGCTAAGCCTGACGGGGGTCACCAGTAGCGCGGTGAGGGTACCCTTCTCTTTTTCTTCCACAAGGCCTGCCGCAGGAATCCAGACTCCCGCCATGACTAAGGCGTAGAATACCAGCAGGGGCACCAGGCGAAGGGAAAGCGGCAGCCCCGGTTCNCCCAACGTGATCGTTTTGACCTCCACGGGCGCGGCGGCGCCCTCGAGCTCGCGCACCTGATCGAGGGCGGTGATGGCGATGATGAGGCGGTTTGAGGCAAGGCTTTCCCCGCCGATATAGAGCTGTAGCAACGGTTTACTCCCCGCCCGGACGGCTTCGTCAAATCCCGCCGGCAGCACCAATCCGGCATCAAGATCGTTCTCTTCCACCTTTCTCTTCAGCTCCCCTGCATCGCCGATGAGAGTGAGAGCGATCCCCTCCATCTCCCGAACCGACGCTGTGATCGCCGACTCACCTTTATCGACGATGCCAAGGCGCGGCTTCGGGTTGAAAAGAGTGCCAAAAACTACCTGGAAGATAAACGTAAGGACCAGCGGCATGATCACTGCAAATAAAAATACAGTGCTGCGCGACCCCGTCAGCAGATCCTTTCGCAGTATGCTCCAGATCCGTTTCAGGCTCATAGCGACTTCACCTTTCGTTTCAGCACAGCAAGGCTGGCTCCGCAGAGTAGCGCCGACCAAAGAGCCGTAGCGGCCAGCGCGGGAAGGGACTCGCTCCATCCGGCCAGATCTACGGTGACCCCCATGAGCAGGCCGACCAGGGGAAAGCTGGGGATCATCCGGATCCAGGACGAAGCGGTGCCGGGAAAGAGCATGGCAAAGGCGGGGATGAGCAGCGGTATAGTAAAAAGAAGTGCATAGATCAGCTGATCAAGAAAGCCCTTTCCGGCGGCACCGATGAGCATGGCCACGCCAGTAAATAAAAGGGAACCGAGGAGGATGATTGTGAAAAGGAGCAGCCAGTTGTGCGGGGTAAATGCCCCCACCAGAAGCAGGATGAGCAGCCCCTGGAGAAAGGCCATGACGGTGCCAAAAATAATTTTGGCGGCGAGAAAGTGCCCTATCTTCATCGGGGTGAACCTGCAGGGCGGTCACGGTGCGCTGCAGCAGCTCCGTCGATACAAGTGAGGCCATCGCGAAAGTCTCAATTAGCAGGGTAAAAAAAGCGAGCAGCGGCCGCAGCTTTTCCCGCAGTGAGTCCTGTGTGCCGGCGCGGTCGGGGCCGAGGATAATCGCCTCTTCCTCCGGCAGTTCCACCGGCAGCTCCCGGCCGGCGAGCTGGTACCCGTTTTCGCGAACGAACCCTTCTATGGCCGCCCTGATCTCTTCAGGCACGGCGCTGTCGGCGTATACCTTGACGCTGCTCTGTTTGCCCCCGGCCACGTCAGCTATAAATTTGCCGGGGAAAACGATCCCCAGCTCAATTTGTAGTCGGTGCGCATCGCCCGGCCTTTTCTCCCCGGCGGCTCTGTTGCGGACGAGCAGATCACCATCTCCGGTGCGGTAGAGCTCGTGCGTGCCGGCGATAACTTCTCTGAGCAGCGCTTCGCTCTCCAGCTCGACCAGTTCAATACTTTCCTCGTTTGAAAAATCGGCACGCTCCAGCTCCATGAGCTTCTCTTCGGAAAAACCGAGCTCGTGCAGCCCCGCCCTGCCCTGCTCCACAATCTCTTTCACCGGTGGAGATACAGCGAGAATGATCGCCTCTTCAACCTCATCAGGCATAACCCAGAACAGGACCCCCAGGCTGAGCAGGCCGAGCAGGGTTAGGAAGAGATAGACCCTGTTTCGCGCATATAAGCGGAGATCTTTTTTCATAATCGCGCCCACGATCCGGGCGGATGAAATCGCCGGCGGTATCCTCATCCTGCCAGCCTCCGGCCGGTTAACTGGATGAAGATCGATTCCAGCGTAGCCTCTTCGGTGTGGATCGTCAGCAGATCAGGGGAAGATGCCAGCTCGGCCAGGCGTCCCGGGCCCTCCTTGGTATCCAGCGGAATCAGCTCCTCCCGAATTTCGCCGTCGCCGCCGCGCAGTCGCACGCGCACCGCTCGCCGGCCGTATTTCAATTTGAGATTTTCAGCGCTGTCTAGAGCGACGATCTCGCCCTCGTTGATGAAGGCAACGCGGTCGGAGAGCTGATCCGCCTCCATCATGTTATGTGTTGTCAGCAGTATCGCTGCCCCGCTGTCGGCCTCTTCCCGGATCAAACGGCGGATCACAGCCGCTGTCACCGGATCCAGCCCGCCTGTGGGCTCGTCGAGAAAGAGGACTGCGGGCTGGTTGATGAAAGCGCGTGAGATCATCAGGCGCTGGCGCATCCCCTTGGAGAAGTTGGCAACGCGGTCTCCGGCGCGATCGCCCAGCCCTACCCGCTGCAGCAGCGCCATGGAATCGGGCTTCCGAATGCCGTAAAGAGCGGCGTGAAAGTTAAGGTTTTCCAGAGCGCTCATCTCCAGGTAAAGGTTCTTCTCTTCAAAACAGACCCCGATCCGAGCCCGCAGGGCAGGATCGTCCCTGCCGATAGCGTGGCCGAGGATCTGACCCCCGCCGCCTTCGGGCTTGAGCAGCCCTATGAGCGCCTTGAGCGTCGTTGTTTTACCCGCTCCATTGGGTCCCAGGAAGCCGAGGATCTCGCCGGGAAATATCTCGAAGCTGATCTTTTTTACCGCCTGAAGCTTGCCGTAGCTGTAGCTCAGGTTTTTAACACTGATCGCCGGCATAGTCATGAAACGCACCCCCTGCCCTTAAACAAACGATGCCAAAACCGGCGTGGCGGATGATCATCCCCAGGTGCACTTTCCCGTTCTTTGGTTTCCACCTGTGCTTCAATTTTATTCAAAAGCTGTTCGGCCTAGGGATAATCGCAGAGGATCTAGTTCTTGACCTCCGCTTTCAAATCCTGCTGAAATCGCGGTTTTCTCAAGGTGCGGGAAGCAGAATGTGAATAATTTTTTGACAAAAGTATTTTGCTTACGTTAAACTATGGTTACTTTTACTTGTTCAGGCATACCGGTATTTGTTTGATTGGAGGAGATTATCATGCAGCGCCGTACGCCCTGGATTATTGCCGCTGCCATTGCTGTGGTGGCGCTCGGCCTGGCGGGGGCTAATTTTTATCTGGACCTGCTCTGGTTTAAAGAGCTCCAGTTNGAAGGGATCTTCTGGACAGAACACCTTACTCGCTGGGGCGTGCAGGCGGCCTCCTGGTTGCTCGTCTTTGTACTTATCCTTGTAAATCTTCTGTTTACCCGACGCCATATCTTGAACCTGCACAATCTGGCCCTGCGCGAGCAGCTGATGGCCCGCGGCTTCCTCCACCTTTTCACGCCGCGCCGCCTGAATATATTTTTTCTGGCCCTGGCGACGATTCTTTCCCTCGCTTTCTCCGGTTTCGCCTCGGCCCACTGGATGGATCTGCTGCGCTATATCCACACTGTACCCTTCGGCAGCGCCGATCCTGTTTTCGGCCTCGACATCTCTTTCTATATTTTTAAACTCCCTCTCTACCGTTTTCTTTACGGTTTACTGATGGGGGCTGTCGTCATCAGCTTCCTGATCGTGGGGACGATCCATCTTGCCGTCAGCGCCCTTTCCAATATCAGGCCTCGCCGGATTCTTTCTTCCGGCGGAGCGTATGCACACCTGAGCGTGCTCACCGCCGCCCTCTTTGCCCTAAAAGCGTGGGACTACTTCCTGCAGCAGTACGAGCTTCTTCTTTCCCAGCGCGGCATCGTTTTCGGGGCGGGCTATACCGATATCCATGCCAACTATCCTGTTTTGCTGGTACTGATGGCCCTAGCCGCCCTCATCGCCCTGCTCTGCCTGGCCAACCTTTTTCTGCAACGCCCCCTGCTCCCTCTTTACGGAGCCCTGGCCCTGATCGCTGTCTCCTTCCTGGGCGGCTGGGCTTACCCCGCCGCTGTCCAAAGCTTTACCGTGGAGCCTAGCGAATTCAATTTCGAAAAAGAGTACCTGGCGCATAATATTGCCTTCACCCGGCAGGCCTACGGCCTCGACAGCTTCACCACCCGGCAATATCCTGCCGGGAAGGAGCTGACCTGGAATGACCTGCAGGAAAACCCGGGCACGATCAATAATGTGCGTCTCTGGGACTACCGCCCACTGAANACNACNTTNAACGAGCAGCAGGCGATCCGACCGTACTATCGTTTCCACGATGTCGATATCGATCGCTACACCGTGGAGGACGAATACCGCCAGGTAATGCTGGCCGCCCGCGAGCTTGACGGAGCAGCCCTCGCTGAGCAGGCCCAGACCTGGGTAAATCTGCACCTGCAGTATACCCACGGTTACGGCGTTACCGTCAGCCCTGTCAACGAGGTTACCGCCGAAGGGCTGCCCCGCTATTTTCTCGGCGATATCCCGCCGGCCGGTTCGCTCGATCTGCAGAATCCGGCGATCTACTATGGCGAACTGACTAAAGATTATGTGATCGTCAACACCGGCACGAAGGAATTTCACTACTCCACCGCCGGGGATGAAAATGT
>JGI24707J26582_10001357_pt1 | contig 19200 bp, 20 predicted proteins | sample BioPla1DNA1_FD_26582 | JGI IMG/M metagenome (IMG submission 26582)
TCTTTCATCCCCTAATAACAAATTCAAGAAAACCCAATTCTCAACAGCTGTAGCATATTTTAGTTCATAATTATGAAACCTTTCCATCATTACCTTCTTGACATAATCCTTTACTTCAATAAGAAAATAGGCATAAATAGTAGAACCAATGTTTTTTTTAGTTTTATAATAATAATGTATTAATCCCAAGTTTACATCAGCTTCCTCACAAATCTTCTTGCAGGAGGTATTAGTATATCCNTTTTCTACAAACAACTCCTTTGATGTTATCAATATTTTATGTTTTGTATTCATTCCTTTTCTATATCCTTTGTTTTCATTAATCATCTTTTTACCCCCTTCTCCATTAAACGATTATAACACATTTTCCAAAAAAACTTTAAAAAACAGTTGCATTTTTTAGAATATTGTAATATTATATATGTATAAAGTTATATGTGTATAATATTATACCAGATTTTTTTAAAATGTATATGCAAACGTTATCCTTTGTTAAAATGTTTGCAATCAATTTTAAAGGGGGAAAAATTATGTCAGATGTCAAAGCACTTCAACAAGAAAGACAACAGTTGTTTACAGACTTATACGAGGGTAGAGTACCCAAGAGAATACCTATTTACTACAATATAGGTTGGGAAGCTGCTATCCAATACGCAGGTTATGACCTAAAAGAAGGCCAGTGGGACAATAGTATTGTGGAAGATGTGTATAACAAATCCTGTGAAACATTTTACTCAGATGTAGTGCCAGTAGCCATGACCCTTAGAAATCCTTTACATTATCAAATACTAAAATCTAAGGTAATTGTTATGTCTAGTTCAGGACAAATGCAGCATCCTGAGATGGAATGTCTACAAGCATCAGAATATGATGAATTCATCGAAGATCCTTATAAAATGATGGTAGATAAATTGCTGCCTCGAATCTATGAAGCATTAGATACAACACCAGGGGAAAGAGCCCTTGTTTTGGCTAAAGCCTTCAAAGCTCACAATGATGAAAATGCTTTCTATGGTGGTGTAATAGGTAAAATGGTTGACAAATATGGTTATGCTACTATACCAACCCATGGTTTTGGTGAAGCACCCTTTGACTTCTTAGCTGACTTTTTACGTTCTTTTTCAGCTGTTAACCTAGATACTAGAAGAATGCCCGATAAGGTAATTGCTGCCTGTGAAGCCATTACACCTCACATGATTAAGTTGCTAGTACATATGAATCCAAATCCATCTATTCACAAAAAAGGTTTTATACCACTTCATATGGCACCGTATCTAAATCAAAAGCAATTTGAGAAATTCTATTGGCCAACCTTTAAGCAAGTTGTAGAGGCTATGGTAGAAGCTGGTCAAGGTGTAGATCTATTTGTAGAACATGATTGGATGAGATATATTGACTACCTTGCAGAATTACCTGGCAGAATTCGTATGCGATTTGAATATGGTGATCCAAAACTAGTTAAAGAAAAGCTACAAGGAAAACATATTATATCAGGTTTATATCCATTAACCTTATTAAAAACTGGTACAAAACAACAATGTATTGATAAGGCTAAAGAATTAATAGACATACTAGCACCAGGTGGAGGATTTATGTTTGAATTTGATAAATCTGCCTTGAGTATTGATGATGTTAATGTAGAAAATCTTATAGCAGTAGTAGAATATGTTAGGGATTATGGAGTTTATTAATAAATAAGGGGGAGAAAACATGAAGATCAAATCAGAATATTATAAGACTTGGGAAGAGTACAAAGAGGAAAATCCCATTGTTAGTGATGAAGGTTTAAAGGCTGATAAAATACAAAATTATGAGGAGCAAATGTACAAATTTATTTTTTCACTATTTTTATAAAATTCATTCATCAAAGTTAATAAGCATCTAAGTTAAAAAAGTGGTTTCACTCCTATATTATAATAGATAGTTTTTCATAAATATCTCTAAAGGCAGTGAAACCACTAATTTAAAGTTATATATTACTAATACATATTCAAAGGAGGATATTATGGAGAATACAAGAACAGATTTAAACAAACCTTTAAAAAAATCTATAATCAACTTGTATGGATTGCCATCTCTTGGTTTTCAATTATTTGTTAACATGGAAGTCTTTTANTTTGCCGCATTTTTGACGGACTTTGCTAAAATCCCTGTAGCTCTAGCTGGAATTATTTTAATGATCACCAGTATTTTTGATATCATATGGGTTCCTACGGCGGGAGTTATCTTGGAAAAAAGTAATTTAAAATTTGGTGGTAAATATAGATCCTGGCTACTAGTAGGTCCACCCTTTGCTGCATTATTTTTCATTTTGCAATTTACAAAAATAGGGTCACCCGATTTAAATGCCTTTATAATAACAGCTGGCTTTGTAATTAGCCACTTGATTTGGAATATTTATTATGCTGCCCATATTGCCATGAACAATTCCTTGACTACCATTAGGGAAGAAAGAATATCTATGGCATCAAATCGTGGTATGTTCAATTCCATAGGTTCAATTGTATTTTCATTAATTGGTTTTAAAATGGCTACCACTATTGGTGATAGTTTAGGTAATCCCGCCATGGGCTTTACCCTTACTGTAGCAATTACAGGAGTTTTAATGGTCCTATCTAACTTGGTATTATATGGATTGACAAAAGGATATGACCATTCTAGTGATACTAGTGGAGCTTCCCAGGAAGACAAGATGTCAACAGGCGAAATGCTAAAACAAATCATTGTCAACCCTCCATTAATAGGACTTATGTTGGCCGAATTGGGAAGATATTTGGGTAGGTTCGTAATCTTTGGACTAGCTTTCTATTACTTTAAATACGTTGTAGACAACATAGCAATGTTAACAATCTTTATGACAGGAATGAATGTGGTTTGCTTCTTTGGGGCCATGCTTACAGCGCCTCTTGCCAAAAAAATTGGTGAAAGAAATACCTATATGTTATCATTAGTTGCATTTATAGGTGGCCTGATAGCTATTTGGACATTGCCAATGAATGCTACCTCTTTTATGCTAATTATGTTTGTAGCATATTTAGGTTATGGTATACCTGATGCTTTAGGAGTTGCTATGTATTCTGCTACTGTAGATTATGGGGAATGGAAAACAGGAAAAAATGCACGTGGATTTATTATGTCCTTGATTAGTTTCCCTATTAAAACTGCAATATTTATCAGAAGTATTGTTATAACAGCTGTCCTATCCTCTGCCGGTTATGTTGCAGATATGGCAGCCACCCCAGAGTTAATACAAGGAATTAAAAACGGTATAGCCTTAGTGCCTGCCATATTTATTGGTATAGGATTGGTGATTATTGCATTGTTATATAAAATTACACCAGAAACTCAGGAATCAATGCAAAAAGAAATCGCTGCTCGTAAATAGTTAAATCTTATATTCTAAAATAATGTAGTAAAAAGGCGCAATAGATAGGATATATTTATATGCGCCTTTTGTCATATAAGGGGGTGTTTCTATGAAAAGGTCACAAAAAATTGGATTGATATTAGCTATCATTATTTTAGCTACTATGAATTTCATTCCAACAAATCATATGTTAACTATAGGAGGCAGGAATTCATTAGGAGTTCTTTTTGCCATATTGATACTCTTAATCACGGAACCTATNCCTATAGGAATTACCTGTATATTTGGTGTTGGATTGTTAACCGTTTTTAAAGCTGTGCCAAATATATCCGTCGCCCTAAATGGTTATACCAATCCCATTGTTTTCTTTGTTTTAGTATCCTTTGGTATTTCTGCAGCTATAACCAAGGTTCCCTTATCAAAACGTTTGCTAGCAAAGATTGTATCCACCTTTGGAAAAAGTGTTAGTATGGTTTTACTATCAATTATGGTTTCTGCAGCCATAATATCTTCTATTGTATCTAATGTGGCTACAACAGCCGTATTTATCACTGTAATCCTGCAATTCCTGAATATTTACACCGATGAATCACAAAAAAAGCAAACTGGAAAATCCTTTATGATTGGACTTCCTGTTGCCAGCATGATTGGGGGAATGCTCACTCCTGCTGGTTCATCATTAAATCTAATGTGTATAGACCTATTACATAGTCTGACTGGTATAAGGATTACCTTTGTTCAGTGGATGCTCTGTGGTATACCTATAGTAGCTATTGTACTTCCTTTGGCTTGGTTTATTATTATAAAAACCCATCCACCAGTAGAGTTATCTTCGGAAGATATTCAAAAATATGTAGAAACCTTGGATGTACCGCCACAGTTTAGTTTTAATGAAATATACGTATTATCCTTGATGAGCATTATGTTTGTATTATGGGTTCTTAGCTCCTGGATACCAGCATTTAATATTACATTGGTAACCATATTCGGCTTCACTTTACTCTTTTTACCTAAGATATCCATATTAACATGGGAAGAATTTTTAGATAGTATTAGTTGGCCTGCTTTCTTTTTAGTCAGTACAACCGTATCTATTGGCAATGCCTTAGTAGCCAATGGAGTCAGTGATTGGATTGCAGAGGCATTGTTCCCAANTGCCATTAATCTTCCCATATTTGCCCTNGTTTTNATTGTATCTATAGCAATATTTATTATGCTGCTACTTATTCCTGTGGCACCTGCATTAATTCCCATGTTAATAGCTCCCCTTATAGCCTTAGCAGGGGTGGCTAATATTAATCCAATCTTTATGGTTATGACATTAGGATTATGTGTGGCCAATTGTTACCTGCTGCCACTGGATACTGTCCCCTTGTTGACCTATATGACTGGATATTACAAGATAGGGGAAATGGCAAAATCTACTGGATTGATACAATTATCCATAGCTACTGTAGTTGCCATATGGCTCCCCGTAGCATTGTCTATGTTAGGAATATCCTAGAATCTAAAAAAGGAGGGGAACTTAACTATTTAAACCTACTTCTAAGTTCCCCTAAAATACTCTCTAATGGGATTTCCCTTTCCCGCAATAATACTATTAAGTGATAAATCAAATCACTACTTTCATAGATTAATTCCTCTCTATCAGGGTTCTTGGCAGCTATTATTACCTCAGCTGCTTCCTCTCCTACCTTCTTTAATATCTTATCAATTCCTTCATCAAAAAGATATTTTGTATAGGAGCCTTCCACAGGATTTTTCTTCCGATCATCTATTACATTATAAAGTTTTTGCAAAATCTCATTATCTGCTACCATATTTTCTTCTGTAGAATAAAGGGGATTATAAAAACAGTTTCTTGCCCCAGTATGGCAGGCCACACCTGTTTGTATTACCTGTACCAATAGGGTATCACCATCACAATCATACTGGACCTTTATTACTTTTTGTACATTTCCAGAGGTGGCTCCCTTATTCCACAACTCCTGTCTACTCCTGCTCCAAAACCAGGTTTCACCAGTATCTAGGGTTTTTTTAAGGGACTTTTCATTCATATAGGCCATCATCAGGACTTCCTTTGTCCTAATATCCTGTATAATAGCTGGAACTAAACCCTTTTCATCAAACTTTATATTTTGTATATCCTTCATATTATTTTTTTCGCCCCCTCTACATTTATTCCCTTAGCTCTTAGGTAACTTTTCAAGTCTGAAATATCTATTTCCTTAAAATGAAACAAGGAGGCTGCCAAAGCACCATCGGCTTTGGTATGGGTAAAGACCTCTAAAAAATCCTCCATCCTACCAGCACCTCCTGAAGCAATTACTGGAATCTTTACTGCATCACCGATCTTTTTAGTGATGTCTATATCATAGCCTTCCTTACTGCCATCTCCATCCATACTGGTCAACAATATTTCTCCTGCCCCTAATTTTTCTACCTTTTTAGCCCAAGCCACTGCCTCTAACCCTGTGTCTTTCCTGCCTCCCTGTATATATACATGGTAGTTATCATCTTTTGTCTGTTTCACATCTATTGCTACCACTATCCTCTCAGACCCAAAGGTATCCACAGAATCCCTAATAATATTAGGACTCTCCACAGCACTGGATCCAATGGAAACCTTATTTGCTCCCATATCTAATACTCTACCAGCATCCCCTACACTTTTAATTCCACCACCTACAGTTAGAGGAATAGATATTGTGTTGGCAACTTTTTTTACTAATTCTAATGTGGTTTCTCTGCCTTCGTGGCTAGCATTAATATCTAACATAACTATTTCATCTGCCCCCTGTAAATCATAGGCTTTGGCAATCTCCACAGGGTCGCCAGCATCCTTTAGATTGACAAAATTGACTCCCTTCACCACTCGCCCCCTGTCTATATCTAGGCAGGTTATTATCCTCTTTATACCCATTTACAGATTCACCTCTATTTCTTCTAGGGAAATCTTGTCCTCATATAGAGCTTTTCCTATAATAACTCCTGCCACCTTCATTTTACATAATCGTTGTACATCCTCTGTACTTCTCACTCCTCCAGAAGCTATTATATCTATATTAACCCTGTCCTGAAGTTGGGCTATTCCTGCAAAATCTGGTCCCTGTAGCATTCCATCCTTGGTAATGTCAGTATATATGATGCTTTTTACACCCATAATCTCCATATCTAGTGCAAAATCCGTCAATCTCACATTACTGGTCCTAGTCCAGCCATCTATAGCCACATAACCTTCTTTTGCATCAATCCCTATAACAATTTTATCACCATATAAATCCAGGGCCTCTTTTACCATATTCCTGTCCTGTAAAGCCTTGGTACCTAAAATTACACGATCCACCCCAATATTGATCAATTCTGAAATGGCCTGTATACTCCTAATACCCCCTCCTAATTGCAGAGGAATATTTACATTCTTGACTATTTTCTTTATTACATGGATGTTTTTCGATCTACCCTCTAATGCTCCATCCAAGTCTACTATATGTAGGATTTTTGCTCCTTTTTTCTCCCACATTCTAGCCACTTCCTCAGGTTTCTCAAAATACACCTTTTCCTTAGAAAAATCTCCCTGTGTCAGACGTACACATTTTCCATCCCTGATATCTATCGCAGGATAAATTATCATAAAATCACCCTTTTCATCTTGTATTTATAATAATATTAATCTAACTTTCCCTTAGTAGACATGGGACCCTGAATTCTAGAATCCATCTTAACAGCCATATCCAAGGCCCTCCCAAAGGCTTTAAAAATACTTTCTATTATATGATGGTCATTTCTACCATAGAGATTTCTAATATGAAGGGTTATACCAGCATTAAAGGCTAGACCCCTAAAAAATTCCTCCACCAATTGGACTTCAAAATTCCCTGTCCTCTCCCCTATATATTCCACATCATAGTGAATATATGGTCTGCCACTAATGTCTAGACATACCATAGACAAAGCCTCATCCATTGGGGTAAAAATAGTCCCATAGCGGGTGATTCCACTCTTGTCTCCTAGGGCCTTATTAATAGCCTGACCTAATAATATTCCCACATCTTCTACTGTATGGTGATAATCCACCTCTAAATCCCCATTAGCTTCTACTGATAAATCCAAAAATCCGTGTTTTGCAATCTGCTGTAGCATATGATCAAAAAAACCAATACCAGTATTAATACTGCCTTCTCCCCTGCCATCTATATCAATGGACAGCTTTATAGATGTTTCCTTGGTGCTCCTCTCTAAAGTACATTTCCTATTTTCCATCTTCATTCTCCCAATCTATCTATATTTTTAGTCATTTTTAAAATACTCATTGATAAGTTCCATTACTAATTGGTTTTCTTCCCTAGTTCCAATAGTTATACGAAGGCAATTAGCTAAGGGGCCTTCTTCACCAAAATATCTTACTAATACTTTATTTTCCAATAAATAATTATATAAATCCTCTGCACCATCTATTTTGCACAATAAAAAATTGGCATAACTCTTATAGACTTTTATTTCTGCAACCCTAGTTAATTCCCTTGTCATTTCATTTCTTTGGGATATAATTTCCTCCACAGATTTTTCCATCAATTCTTGATTTTCCAAACAAACCCTTGCCGCCAATTGGCTTAGATTGCTTACATTGTAGGGAGGCTTTACTTTATATAGAACCTCCATCAAAGACCTGCAAGCTGCTCCATAGCCCACCCTAGCACCAGCTAGACCATAGGCCTTAGACAATGTTCTAAGTACTATTAAATTAGGATATTTGCCTACTAGATCTATTACACTTTCACCGTAAAATTCATAATAAGCTTCATCCACTACTACAATTGCATTGGCAGTTTCTATAATGTTTATAATCTCCTGCCTAGGTATAATTCCCCCAGTAGGATTGTTGGGATTAGTTAGGAATATAACCTTCCATTTATCCTCTTTTACTAAATCCATAAAATTATCATAATCTAAACTAAAATCCTTCTTTAGAGGAAAGGAAACAGTAGTAGCCTCCACTAAGTCCCCACCAATCTTATACATTCCAAAGGTGGGACTAAAAGTCAATATCCTATCACCCTTCCCCACAAAGGCATTGATAATCATTGTAATCAATTGATCAGAACCACAGCCTAATACTAACTCTTCCCAGGATATTTGGAGTTTTTCGGCTAAATACCTTCTTAATTGGCTTGAGTCACTGTCTGGATATTCATTTATCTTCAGGTCTAATAATGCCTTGCCTATCTCTTTATTAAAAACTCCAGTCAATTGATTATTCTCATTGGCATCTAATTTCACCATATCTTCATAAACCTTAACCTCGTAGGGTACAAGTTTTTTTACATTATCCCTTACCAAATTATCTATCATTCCAAGTCCCCTTTCTACTAAAAAACTAAAGGATGAACACAAAGTCTAAAAACATCACCTTGGTTTCCTGCCTATCTGAACATAGTGAAGATTCTTTAAATTTTGATGGCAGTCTATCCAACTACCTTAGAAACCAAGTTCACTATATCTAGAATTTCCTTCTTTTTGGTTTTAAAACTAACCCTATTTACTACTAATCTGGCACTTATATCAGCCACATCTTCTAGTACTACCAAACCATTGTCCTTTAATGTCTTGCCTGTTTCTACTATATCCACAATAACATCTGATAAACCCATTAAAGGTGCTAACTCCACTGAACCTTCCTGCCTTATAATCTCTACAGACTGACCTTTATCAGCGAAGTATTTTCTTGCCACATTTGGATATTTGGTAGCAACTCTTAAATGTTTTTTTCCTTGAAGGGCTTCCGGCTTTCCTGCCACAGAAAACTTACATTTACCAAATTTCAAATCTACTACTTCATATAATTGTTTTTCCTGCTCCAATAAAACATCCTTTCCCACTATACCTATATCCACCACACCATATTCTACATAGGTAGGTACATCCATTGCCTTTAGCAAAATCACTTCTAAATTATGGCTAGGTAAAGTAAATATCAATTTTCTATTATCCTCTTTTAAAACCCCACAATCTATGCCAGCCTTTTCCAACAAGTCTATACTATATTTTGCCAACCTGCCCTTAGCAATAGCCAATTTTACCTTATCCACATCATAACCTCCCTAAATCCCCCACTGTTTCCAATTTTCCCTCTTTATTTATTCTCAAAACTTCATCTACCTTCCTGCGATCTATATATTCTAATATTTCCTCCCTATTTTCCAAAAGACATATCTCTACTATATGACCTTGACTCCTTAAATTTTCAAGTATAGCCCTATTCCATAGGCCCTCACCCTCCTGTAGTAGAAGAATATGTTTTTTTCTTTCGGGTTTTAATCTTCCCTGAATTTTAAGTGCCTTTGTAATCTTATTGACTATAAAGACAAAACCAGTAGCAGGACAAGTCATTCCAAAATCTTTCACCAAATCATCATATCTGCCACCACTTAGTAAAATCACACCTAGATCCCTAGTAAAGCCTTTGAAGATAATCCCACTATAGTATTTCATGGTAGTAACCATACCTAGATCCAAGGATATATATTCACCAAGACCATAATCTCTTACCATTTGCCACACCTTTTCTAATTCTTCCACAGCCTCTAACATATAAGTGCTCAAGGGTAGAGTCCTCACCTCATCTAATACTTCCTTTGCCTCACCAAAAAGTCTTGGCAATGCCTTTAGAACCTTTTTTATATCTTCATTTATGGATAACTCATCCACTAATCTGTCTATTTCAATAAAATTTTTATTCCCTATATTTTCCCTAATTACTTCCTTCTCTTCCCATGAAATATCTAATTCCTCTAATATTCCCCTTAATAATTTTACCTGCCCCACATCCACCTGAAAGTTCTCCAAACCCAAATCCTTCAAAGTCTCAATGGCTGTGATAATTAATTCTCCATCTCCCCTATAGGATGGTATCCCAAATATCTCTACACCAGCTTGGCGAAACTCCCTCTTCTTGTCCGCCTGTTCTTCATCAATACGAAAAACATTTTCTATATAACATAATTTTAGAGGATAAACAAAGTCCTTCATCTTCGTAGAAACCATCCTCACAATAGGTATGGTGCCATCAGGTCTCAATACCAAAATCTGTCCATTGGTATCTATTAATTTAAACATTTTATCACCATTACTACTGAGATAATCTCCAGAAAAGAGATCATAATATTCTAAAGTAGGACTGCTTATTTCCATATATCCTGACTGTACAAAGGATTTCATCAACTTATCTTCAATATGTCTTCTATATATACAGTCACCAATTAATAAATCCTGAACCCCTTCAGGTAGCAATACCTTTCTGCTCTTCATCTAAATACCCCCTTTTTATTAATCACTTTAATTAATTAAAGTAGTAAACCGAAAAAGTATATGTTATATATTTTAATCCCTATTACCCTATTTTGTCAAGATATTTATATAAAAAAAGATAGTCCCTTTAAATTGGAACTATCTTTTTTATATCATTATTACATGACCTGTTGATCTAATATCAACATCACCTTTAAATTTCCATTTCTTGAACGAATATCATCCAACATATCTTTTTCACTACTATCCATCTTATTTACAATGGAATATACCAGTTCAAACATAGTACCTAGTTCAGTACTTTGAACTCTCATAAGGGTAAATTCCTCCAAATGTTTTTCTAATATATCATCAAATAAGCCTTCATAGTTTAGGTTTTCAGGCACAGTAATCCTTAATAGTTTATTTCTACCTCTATTGCCACCAAAGTCTAATGAATAAAGAAGTAAAATCAATGCTGATAATAATATTACAAATATAATTGCTGGTATAAACAATCCAGCTCCAGTAGCTAGTCCTGCTCCCAACACAAAAAATATAAAGGCTATATCCTTAGGATCCCCAACAGAACTTCTAAAACGAATAATAGATAATGCCCCAGATAAACTAAAGGCCCTAGCTATATTACTGCCAACAGCTACTATTATAATTGAGATGACTACTCCTATAATCACCAAAGTTTGAACAAAATTCTGGGAATAAAGTTTACCTTTATAGGTTTTTGTATAAGTGTAGGAAATTATTAGACATAGAATAAAACTAATAAATACTGTAATTATAACTTCTCTGATAGTGGTTATGGTCCCTATCTCATTTAACATAAAAATGTCATTGATGCTTTGTAGCACTACTCACGACCTCCTATATGATATTCTTCTCGGCAACAATTATATCTGTCACAATATGACTATTTGAATATTTAGAAAAGCCCTGCATCCTACAGGTAAATTCATTTAATATTCTAGAAAGCCATAAAGGTACCCTGCCATTTAATTTTACTTCTAAAACAAATAAATCAGGATCTAAAAATATTTCCCCATCACTTCCATTTTCCAGCCTAAAATTATATTGTCTTCTTCTTAAATTTTTATCAAAGGTAATCCTAATATCAGAATCATCTATAGCCTGAAAGGCCTGCCGTTCATAACACAATACCATGGTAGGCTTTAATTGATAAAAGTTTTTAAGGAAGGCTATTTCTTTTAAAATTTGTTGGTTGGAAACCTGAAAGGAGGAAGTATGTGAAATATCTTCCTTTGAATCTAAAAAGTCATAAGCATCCTTTAATTTTATAACGGTCCTTCTTTTGTTTACAACCCTTTTATGTTTTTTCTTAATTTCTAAGAATGCATCATCATTTAAACCAATTTTGTTATAAGTCCTTAATCTGAGTTTTTGTCGAAAAGATTCCTTTAACATTTTTTCTTGATGAAATAAATTATCATGGGTATCATAATAAATGCTAGATATTGTATAATATCCATCCTTGTCACCATTAATATCTGTGGAAACATAAGGTTTTAATGCTTCTAGTAAGGCTGCATAGGTATTATAATCCACTAAATACTTTAATTCATATCTGTTAAATACTTCTTGTGCCATATTAATCCTTCCTTCTAAAATATACAATTNTCATAGNTTTTTAACATATATAGTATACCATCTTACACTTTTATAGTAAAGACTCCTCTGATGATAGAACAATAGAAAGAAAGTTTGCATAAAAAGCCTCATATACTATAGAACATATGTTCCTATTATGTTATAATAAATTTATTCACCGCAACCTCCAAATACATTCAGGAGTTGATAAATTTGAATGAGATTGAAAAGTTACTGGAAGACAAAGAGATCATATTGTGTCTACTACCTTCCTATGAAAAAAGTTTAGGAGATATTACTAAAATTTTGTTGAAAAATGGCGATGAAATCCTGCATCCACAACCATTAGAATCTAGCTTAAAATCTATTGCAAACTACTTTGGTTTACATCTTAGACTTATTAGAAAAAAACAGAAAAACCTATTAAATTCAAAATACTATTTACCATTGCCATTGCACCACAATTTGTTGTTATTTCCCATAAAATTTCGCATACCTAAGATTAAAAACGATACCTCCCTTGCCTATATCAATTATTTTGAAGTGGACAAAATTGATTACAGAAAGTCCAGCATTTATTTATCTAATGGAAAATCTGTCCATAGCCTAAATACCTCCACTACGCTGAGAAAACGATATCACCAGGCAAAGGTATCTTCCAAGTTTTATAAAGATACCATAAGCCCCAAAGTCACCTTGGCAGAGGAAAAAGCAGATTATTTTTATCCTGCCACTAGAGGGGATATGAAAGATATAAAAGAAGAATTATTCCATATTCAAGGGATTTTATCAGGAATACTTGAAGCCTTACCAAAAAAAGATACTTAAAGTCTGTATAGCACCATGACTAAGTCCCATAATTAGTAAACCAGCTATAAGATTGCCTAGAATAATTGCTGGCAGGGCTAATTTTACACGCATATTCAATAGAACAGAAATCAGACTCCCAGTCCATACACCCGTACCTGGCAGGGGGATGGCCACAAATAAAATTAACCCCCAAAATCCGTATTTTTGTACCTGGCCACTTTTTTGCATGGTCTTAGTGGTAATATTATCTATGAAAGTCCTAAAAAATCTTCTTTCTCTTAATACTTTAAATATTGGACGGGTAGCAAAAATAATCACAGGTACGGGCAGAACACTACCGATAAAACTGATAATAAAGGCATGTAGGGGTGACATACCTAGGGATATTCCCATTGGTATAGCACCCCTTAATTCAATGATTGGCAATGTGGCCATTAACAATACAGTCAATTCCTTTGTTAAAAATTCAAATATCTGCTGAAAAAATCCCATCCATCTTCCCCTACTTTTAATATTAATTTTTCTTAAAAACCAATGTCTTGCTCAATATATAATTCAATATAATAACTCCACCATTGACTATTATCTTACTAATAAAAGCACCTAAGTCTAATACCTGTATTAAAAAAATTAGGCCAATTAAATCGAATAAATAAGTCCCTATCCTGACAGTAAAAAACATGATCATTTCCTTAAAAACTTTCCTACCAGTAGCATTACTAGAAAATACCCATTTCCGATTAGTATAAAAGGCTACTATTACTGCTACTATAAAAGCTATTGTAGTACTAATAGTATAATGTACTCCCCTATCTATTAAAATTTTGTATATTATTAAATTAATCACCGTTGTCAATAAGCCAAAGACTAGATAGGAAAGGTAATGCCTTATTTTGTCTACCATATCATATCATCCTATTCCCTAATGTCATCAAAGTTCAGCTCTTCTTCTACAGTATATAGCGGGCGACCACGACCTTCATCATAGATCCTCACAATATACTCTCCTAAAATCCCCAATGCCAATAAATGAATTCCGCTTAATAATACTATGAAACCTAGCCAACCTGGGATAACAGCTGTTTTATTAAATAAGGCTACAAATATACTGTAAATTGACATGATAAAGCCTAGTAACATTACTCCTACTCCTGTACCCTCAATAAATTTAACAGGTTTAAAGGAAAATGATAAAATACCATCTATGGCTAATTTTAACATCTTTTTCAATGGATATTTTGTTTCACCAGCAAACCTTTCATCTCTTTCATATAAAAGAGGAATTTGTTTAAAACCAATCCAACTGACCATACCACGAATGAACCGATTTTTTTCTGGCATATTTTTAAACACTTCAACTACCTTACGATCCATTAGACGAAAATCTCCAGTATCTAGAGGAATTTCCACATCTGTCATTTGATTTAAAAATCTATAAAAATACTTGGCTGTAACTAATTTGAACCAGGTTTCTCCCTTTCTTTCCTTCCTCTGACCGTAGACCACATGATATCCCTCTTTCCATAGTTCAATCATTTGGGGAATTACCTCAGGAGGATCCTGTAGATCTGCATCAATGACCACCACTGCATCACCACTGGCCTTGTCTATACCAGCTGTTACGGCAATTTGGTGTCCAAAGTTTCTAGCAAAACCAATAACCTTTACTCTTTTATCTTCCCTAGCTATTTCCTCCAATATCTCCATTGTATTATCAGTACTGCCATCATTTATAAAGAGAATTTCATAATTAATATTATTCTTCACCATAACTTCTGTCAACCGTCTATAACATTCCCTAGCTACGTCCTTTTCACAATACATTGGAACTACTAGGGAAATCAACTTTTTATCCATATCATACCTCTCCCTTTCCTATCTTATCTGAAGTCCCCGTAATATAGGTCAACGCCATGACAGCTGTCAATATAAAGAAGGGTGCCACTGGATGATGATAACGGGACTGGACTTCTATTAATACATGGGCTGCTCCAAATATTAGGACAATCATGGCAAATAAACCTGTCCCCAGAGGATATTCTCTCTGTCTCATGACTATCCATGCCCCAATAGTTGCCAATATGATAAATGCCATATAATAACTTTGGGCAAAAACATTCACAGATTCCCTATTTTCCCTCATCCATAGACTAAAATCTGTTTCAGGATACAATTCTAACATGCTCCAATAATAGGCATAATCATCAGTACCCCATTGGATAGCGAACTTCTTTTCTGCCAATTCTATAAAAGCAGTAGGATCTTTTTTAATCCTTTCAATGGCCCTTTTTTGAGCCTCTTTATGAACCTTCTCAAAATCATGATTATATTCTTCAATAATTTCCCATGCAGTAGGATTCCACATGCCATTTCTCTCAGGGTCCGTACCTACATACATATTAAAACCACTACCTGTCTTGCCTAAGGGTACCTGTACCCTATCCTTATATGCTAGATTTAATCCCCCTAATGTAATCCCAAAACCTAATAATATAAGGATCATAATCCTTCCTTTTTCTAATAAAAATACTTTAAGAGATTTATCCTTCCTTTGAAAAAACAAAAGATATGCCAACATAGGAGGAAATAATAATGAAGACACTGGCCGAACTATATGAGCCACAGCCATGACTAAACCTATTACAATAAACTTTAATAATCCCCAGCCCTGTAAGTTTCTCTTAGTATATCGTAAAAATAAATATAGGGATAATAAAAATAATAGTAAAAATATATGCTCCGATGCCAATAGGGGAATATACATAATATCCGCAGGATATAGGGCAAAGAGTAGTCCGGCCATTCTACCAGCCACATCCCCAAAGGCCTCCCTTGCCAATAAATATAGGATAATAGTGCTGGTAACAGATGCAATAAGATTAAACCATTTGCCCACCATAACAGTATCTCCAAAAATTCTATATACATAGGAGAGGATTAGAGGATAGCCTGATAAATGGGGAAAAACTCTTCGTATTTCCAAATAAGAATCATAATCCCCCTGTAATAAAGCCACAGCATAATTATGAAACCTTAAAAAATCCACTACCGGGACAGTCTTTATAAGCCTTATCCATATATATCTAGGTACAAAGGCAGTGACTGCCAATAAGGGGATAAAAAACCTAGGATCTTCTAAAAAAGTTAATTTCTTTAGCAAATAAAAAACTCCTAAAAAAATTATACTCAATAGCATAGCATAAAAAAGGAGATAAACCGTAGGTCTTTGATATAAATAAGGACCCCTAATAAAATTACCATAAATCAATACTAAAATAAAAAATAAGAAATAAAAGGTCAGTACTATCTTCTGTAGTATTTTTTGTATCATCTTTTCCTCCCCTAGGATTTTCCTTCATTTTTCTTCAAAATTCATGCCTATTATAACATAATTCTTGCCATAAATCTATGAAGATAGACTATCCCCTATTAGGGATATATATTTATAGCAATAAAAACCCCAATGAGGGTAGTTTATATCTACTTCATTGGGTTAATTAATCATAATTATATATTTTTTATTTGGCTATATAGCCTTTTTCTCCAATGCTTGGATAGCCACCTCATGTCGGCCATATAGTTGAGAATGGATGTCTAGTTTCACATTCATATGATCCTGTTCCTTTCTCATTTCCCGCATTTCTCCCTTTATATCCTTGACGTCCTTTTCCATATTATCTAGTCTATTTTCCATATTATCCAGTCTATTTTCTATATTATCTAGTCTATTTTCTACATTGTCTAGTCTCTTATCTAAATGATCAACTTTTGCCCCCACTTCTTCAATCATACCTATGATCAAATGTAGTGCATCCCTTACTTCACTGTCCAAATCACTCAACCTCCCATAAAAAGCAAGCAATATATTCACTTTCATATACCATTATACCATATAATTACATAATATGGGTAGCTTAAGGCGTAATTTCTTTATGCGTTTTCCTTGGACACTATATCAGTAAGGTATTGAAGGAATTCATCCCTTAGTTCTGCTCTTTGTAGGGCAAATTCTACAGTGGCTTCTAGAAAACCTAATTTGTCCCCCACATCATACCTTCTGCCTTCGAAGTTATAGGCATACATGGCTTCTTTTTGTGCCAAGGTCTTGAGGGCATCTGTTAGCTGGATTTCTCCACCCTTACCTGGGGCTGTATGTTCTAATATATCAAAGATCCGGGGACTGATAATATACCTTCCTAGGATGGCTATATTGGAAGGTGCTTCTTCAACATTAGGTTTTTCCACTAAATCCTTTACCTTATAAATCCTATCTTCAATATGCATGCCTGCTACAATACCGTATTTATTCACATCATCTTGGGGTACTTCCTGTACACCTAGGATAGTGGTTTTATATTCATCATAGGCCCTGATCATCTGTTTTAGACAAGGGGTCTGGGCATCTACAATATCGTCTCCCAATAGAACAGCAAAGGGTTCATTACCTATAAAACTCTTGGCACAGTAGATGGCATGTCCCAGTCCTTTTGGTTCTTTTTGTCGAATATAGTGGATATTTACCATGTCAGAGATCTTTCTTACCTCTTTTAACAGTTCATCCTTACCACTTTTCTCTAATTCTAATTCTAATTCAACAGATTTGTCAAAATGATCCTCAATAGACTTTTTGTTTCTTCCAGTGATTATAAGGATTTCCTCTATCCCTGAAGCTACTGCTTCTTCAATAATATATTGTAGAGTTGGCTTATCTACTATTGGTAGCATTTCCTTGGGCTGGGCCTTGGTAGCTGGTAAAAATCGTGTACCCAAGCCTGCTGCCGGTATAATGGCCTTGTGTACTTTCATAAGTTTATCCTCCCTATTATAATATAGATTTATAATCATCAATTTTACTAATTATTATCTTAACAATTTCATCTTGATTTAAGTTTAACATATATTTGTAGGATTATCTATGGGGTAAGGAGGCTTTATATTTAACTGCTTTTTTTATAAGTTGGTACCATCTTCACCATATATTCCTTGATCTGTGTGGCACCTTCACATAAATGTTCCGTTAAAATATCCAATTCTCTATGTAGCAGTTTTAGATCTGTAAATACGGGTTTGCCCACGAAAATTTTCTCATGGGTTGTAGAGGTTAGACCCTCTTCCTCTAGTAGTAATTCTTCATATAGTTTTTCCCCTGGTCTTAGGCCTATGATTTCTATGGGCATATCTACACCTGGTTCAAAACCTGAAAGTCTGATTAAATTCTTAGCAAGATCAATTATCTTTACAGGATCCCCCATATCTAGGATAAATATTTCCCCACCCTGGGCCATGGAACCAGCTTGTATGACTAGCTGGACTGCCTCTGGGATAGTCATAAAATATCTAGTCATCTCAGCATCTGTAACAGTGACAGGACCTCCTGCGGCTATTTGTTTTTTAAATAAAGGTATTACACTACCATTACTACCTAAGACATTACCAAACCTGACTGCAACAAATTCTGTCTTGCTAGTCTTGTCCATAGATTGAATTAACATTTCTGATACCCTTTTGGTGGCCCCCATAATATTTGTAGGATTGACTGCCTTGTCAGTAGAAATTAATACAAACCTACGGCTACCAAATTCATGAGCACATTCTGCCACATTCTTTGTCCCGAAAATATTATTTTTTATAGCCTCTTGAGGATTATTCTCCATGAGAGGCACATGTTTGTGGGCAGCAGCATGAAAGACAGCTTCTGGCCTGTAGTCTCTAAAAATCTCTTCCATTCTAACCCTATCCCTTACGGAAGCTATTAGGACCTCTAGATCCAGACTAGGGTATTTTCTTTTTAATTCATTTTGTATATCATAGGCATTGTTTTCATATATATCTAAAATCAATAATTTATTCGGATTAAAACCTGCAATTTGACGACATAATTCAGAACCAATAGACCCTCCACCACCGGTGACCAATACTACCTTATTAGTTAAATAACTACTAATTTCATCTAAATCCACCTTTACAGGATCCCGACCTAATAAGTCTTCTATCTCCACATCCCGGATTTCCTTGATACTTACTTGACCATCTATAAGTTCAAATATTCCTGGAAGGATTTTTAGTTTGCATTTTGTTTTACTACATTCTTCAACAATTTCCCTTACTTCCTT
>JGI24707J26582_10001360_pt1 | contig 19176 bp, 17 predicted proteins | sample BioPla1DNA1_FD_26582 | JGI IMG/M metagenome (IMG submission 26582)
CCCCCCCGGTCAGGAATGCCACCCGGCCGCTCGCGGCTCGCTCTATGATTTCATGGGGGTCCTGCTCGACGTCCTCCCTCGTGAGCACCCTGATCTCCCTCCCGAAGAACGCCTCCATCTCCGTGACATCGGTCCCCATCAGCCGGGATGTATACGCCTCCAGGTAGACAGTATCTGCACCCCGGACATACTCGAGACCCTTGAGAGATATATCACCAAGGTCATAGAGCCCGAGGCCCACAAACGTCAGCATGGCCGGCCCCCTCCCAGGACATGCAGAGGGCCAGGACCAGGCCATCTTCTCATCATCATCCCTCAGATATCAGCCTTTCATCATCGTAGAAGTAACGGATCCAGGGAGCTGCCCTCACCGCGGATGCCAGGGTTGCAGAACGCACCGATGATTGCCAGAGACACGGTCACCGGTTGAGATCGCGGTCGTCCTCCTCACCCACGCCCGGGCAGAACGAGGACGTTCGTGGCGGCCCGCAGGCCCCCATCAATCAGCGGGATGCCGGTTCTGCAGCAATACATCTCTGCGTGAGACCTTATGCCAGGATGCGGTAAATAAGGCCTCCGATAAGGAGCCCGAGGGAGACTGTGTAGGCCGTGACCGCGAGCGTGATCCGGGAGCCGACCTCGCGCAGGAGGACCGTGATGGTCGCAAGGCAGGGGATGAAGAGAACGGTCACGATGGCAAAGATGTAGAGCTGGAGCGACGTGAGCACCGCCCCGAGATCTGCGGTGCCTGCAAGGATCGCAAGGGTCTCAAACGCCATCTCTTTCCTGAGGATCCCAAAGATCAGCGCTGTCGCCGAGTATCCGGGGAGGCCGAGGAGGGCCATGGTGTAGGGTTCCACTACCCCTTCAAATGCGGTCATGAGACCGAAGAACTGGAGCAATCCGAGGACGACGCTCCCCGCGAGGAGGAGGGGCATGGCGATGAAGAGGAACTCAGAGAGGCGTGACCAGGCCTTCTTCATCACCAGTCCCGGATCAGGTCGACGAAGCGGGACCATCTCCATGATCATCCCGAACTGCTCGCCGGGCGTTACACGGGAGAGGACGAGCCCCGTGAGGAGAATCAGGACAAAGACGATGATATATACGCTGAACGCCGCCCCGATACCGACGAAACCTGCCACAATCCCGGCGATGATGACGGTCCGTGCCGAGCAGGGAACCATCGCGACCAGGAACGAGGCGATGATGCGTTCGCGCCGGGAGCGCAGAAGCCGTACGCTCATGATCGCCGGCACGTTGCACCCGAACGCCAGGGTAAGGGGAATGACCGCACCGCCGTGCATCCCGAGCCGGTGCATGGCGTTATCGGCGAGGAACGCGGCCCGGGTCATGTATCCTGAATCCTCAAGGACCGAGATGATGATATAGAAGAGAAAGACGTACGGGAACGCTATCCCAAGGCCGGCCTGGAGCGCGAGCAGGATGGATATTCCCAGTGTCTCTATCAGCGGCGGCAGCCCGAAGGCGATGAACGGCTGAAGCGCAAAAACCTCGAATAATTCGACGATCGCCTCTTCGAGAAACGATCCCACTATGAATACCAGGAGGAGCATCCCCGCAAGGACCCCGACGAGAATGGGGATCCCCGGGATCACCCGTGTCAGGATGCTGTCCAGGTCAACCCGAGGGGGCGGCGCCTCTTTCTTGATGATGAGGTCGGCGAGCTGGCGGGCGGCGTTGTGCCGGTTGGCGGCGATGATCTGGGCGGCCGTCATCCGGTGCCGGGACTCGATCTCGTCGACAATCATCCGTGCTGCCTCGAGCAACTCCGGGTTATCGCCAAAACCCTGGAGTGCCTGGATACTCTCCCTCCGGTCGGCCCCAAACATCTTCCCGAGACTCCGGATAGCGGCCTCTATGTGGTGGTCGTAGGGAACCTCCACCCTCGATGGCCTGGTGGCGGCAAGGGCCGCCGGGATGATCTGGTCGATGTTCTTTCCCAGCGATGCAGCAGTCAGAATAACGTCGACGCCGAGGAGGTCGCGGAGCGGGTCAGGATCGATCTCGAGTCCCTGTTTTACGGCTTCGTCGGCCATGTTCAGCACGACGACCATCGGGAGGCCGTACTCGGCCACCTGGAGGAGGAGGTAGAGGTTGCGTTCGAGGCGCGTGGCGTTCACGACCACGATGACCACATCGATCTCCTGCTGATCCAGGTAGCGGCGGACCAGGGTTTCTTCGTCTGAGTCCCCTTCGAGCGAGTAGATACCAGGGAGGTCCACAAGCTCGATCATCTCGCGCTGGAAGCAGGTGTTACCCCGCTGCAGCTCAACAGTGGTTCCGGGATAGTTGCTCACCTCCACACCGAGACCGGTGAGCTGGTTGAAGATCAGGGATTTGCCCACGCTGGGGTTGCCGACCAGCGCAAACCTCATGGACAAGACTCCACGATGACCGATGCGGCGATCTCAGGACTGATAGCGATATCACAGCCTTTTACCCTGACGACGACCGAGAGGTTCGGGAGCTTCCGCCGGATCTGCACGATCTCGCCGGGGAAGATACCGAGGTCAAGCAACCTTCGGTTCCGCCGGGCCCCCCGTACCATCGCCACACGGACGGTGTCCCCTTCCTCGCAGTCGAGCAGCGTACAGGCGCTCCGTCCCCGGCACCGTCCCATACGCCCCGGAGGGGGGGTCGGGCGCCGTCCATGTAGGAGGAGAGACGGTCGATGGTATCGTCGGAGATGCCGTGCTCGAGCGTGCAGGCTTCCCGGCTTGCTGCGCCCTCCTCGATGCCGAGCACCTCGCTTAAGAAGCACTGAAGAACGCGGTGTTTCCGGGCCACCCGTGATGCAACCGTCTTTCCTTTNTCGGTCAGCCGGACAGCGTCATCTGGCGCCCGCTCCAGGTATCCTTCCTTAACGAGGGAGGCGACGGTAGCCTCAACAACTGCCTGCCCGGTGCCGAGTGCTGCCGCTATCTCTCGCAACGTCGCCGGTTGCCTGCCGTTCCCCGTGACCGTGAGGATCGTCTCAAGGCAATCCTCAACTGTGGAGGGAAGCATGTTACAGCTTCTTGCATCTCCATCAGTTTATGGATTTGGTTGATGCCACATTGGCGGTGAATCCGTCTGATACCCCCTGCCCGGCCAATCGATGGGCATACCTCTGACGATGTAGCGGGTGGGGGAGAAGTTAACGCCTATAGGGTTTCGCGGACGATCGATGATCATGGAGAGGCCCAGGAGGCAGGTCACGAACAGGGACGTTGCCGGGCAGCTCGCGCTCATGGGGCGGCTGCTTGAGGTCGCGGGAGATGACCGGCACCGGGCCGCGGCCTACGCGCGGGCGGCACGGCAGATCAAGCACCTTTCCTTCCCGGTCACCGGGCTCGATGAGGAGGCGCTCACCCGCATTCCGGGTATCGGGGTCCAGATAGCCNGACAGATCCGTGAGATCGCCGGGAAGGGAACGTTTCAGGAGCTCGAGGAACTGCGAGCCACCATCCCGGGATCGGTCATCGNCCTCCTCGATGTTGCCGGGGTGGGGCCGCGGACCCTGCACACCCTCTGGAAGAGGCTTGGTATCAGGACGATCGATGACCTGGAGGCGGCGGTGAAGGGCCGCCGGATCAGGAGCCNCCCGGGGTTTGGCGCAAAAAAGGAAGAGGCGATCGGGAGGGGGATCANACGNTACCGTGAGAGGCCTGACTGGATGATCCGCCCAGAGGCGGACGCCGTGCTCGGNAGCGTGGCGGCGCTCTTTCCGGATGGGCAGTATGCGGTCGCCGGGAGTTATCGCCGGGGCGCAAGCACCCTCAGAAGGATCGATATCGTCACCACCGCAGACCTGGNCGCCTTCGTGGACCGCCTCTCGACCGCCGGCGGTGCGGTCACCGGCGTGAATGAGGAGGAAGTCTCGCTCTCGCTTCGCGGTGCCCGGGTGAACATCAGGTTCACCGAACAGGCGCGGTACGGCACCGCGCTTCTCTGCGCCACCGGCTCCCGGGAGTTTTTAGCCAGGCTCGCCGGGGTGGCGCAGGAACTGGGCTACCGGCTGGAGCCAGGCGGCCTCGTGGACTCTGCAAGTGGCCGCTTGCAGACATTCGGGAGCGAGGAGGAGGTCTTCAGGTTCCTCGGGATGGCGACTATTCCGCCTGAGTTGCGCGAGAACCGCGGCGAGGTCGAACTCGCCCTCAGTCACGCCCTCCCGGATCTCGTCGAACTCTCAGATCTGCGTGGAGACCTCCATGTGCATACGACATGGAGCGACGGCCGCCAGTCGCTTGAGGATGTGGCAGCGGCAGGGGATGCCAGGGGGTACGAGTACATCGCGATCACCGATCACTCCTCGCGGGTGAACCTGGATGCCCTCGCAAGGCAGCAGGCCGGGATCGAGCGGGTCAACCGGCGGCATACCTGCCAGCTCCTCGCCGGGATAGAGGTGGACATAAGGAGCGATGGCAGCCTCGGGTACCCAAACAGGGTTCTCGCAGACCTTGACCTGGTAATAGCCTCGGTCCATTCGGGGCTTGGTCAGGACCCGGATCTCCTGACCAGGCGCGTCCTCACCGCGATGGAGAACGAGCATGTTGATATCATCGGCCATCCCACCGGGCGTCTCCTCGGCCGGAGGCCACCATACGCGATCGATCTCGCACGGGTGATCGACTATGCGGCCGTGACGGGGACTGCGCTCGAGATCAATGCATCNCCNCNCCGGCTGGATCTTGAGNGTATTTATATATTGCAAGCGAAAAATAAAGGAGTGAAACTGGCTGCAGGGACCGATGCCCACCAGGTGGGCGAGTTTTCGAATATCTGCCACGGCATCACGCTGGCGCGCCGGGGCTGGTGCGCCACGGCCGACCTTGTAAATACCCTCTCCCTACCTGAACTGCTGGAGTGGCGGTCGTGATCTACCGGTTCTACGAGAAGAGACTCCTCGCGGACCTCCACACGCTCCCGGAGCAGATCTGCTTCATGATCACCGAGCAGGATATGCTCGACGCCCCGGACAACCTCTACCTGGCCACCGGGTGGTGCCGCGATCTCGGGATCAGGAGCGTCATGTTCCATATCAGCACCGACGATCCTGCCAGGCTGGAACGCTGCCTGCCGCTGATCCGCAAAATCTCCTCGATCGCACGCCTGACCCTGCACTACGGGGATGAGAGTGAGGTCAGCGGGGAGGGTATGGACGTGACGATAGCGATCGGNAAGAGCGGGCGGAAAGAGATCGCCGACTGCGTGAGAAGGATGGCTGAAGACGGGGTGGATCCGGCATCGGTTGATGAGGAGATGCTGGAGTCGTACCTTACGTTCAAGTACGAGCCAGACCTTGTTATCAAGACCGGCGGGGACCACCTGACTGATTTCCTNATCTGGCAGTCAGTCTACTCCGAGCTCTTCTTCCTCGATGTGAACTGGGCCCTGCTCAGGAAGGTAGATTTTCTCAGGGCGCTTCGAGACTTCCAGTCCCGGGCGAGGCGGTTTGGGAAGTGACGCTCCCCGGGCCGGCGCCTGGCGTAGCGTCCATACAACCATTATCTGGTGCAAAGACTGTGGGGTTACTGGAGCATTTCACCTATACTGGAGATTCTGGTGCATGAGGACGTGGTGCCTCTCTTGCGCGAAACCAAATCCCACAGACCTCGCGGCTTCGCGCTCTTCGCGCGAGACGATGGTGACNATTGGATGGAATGCTCCAGCGGTGCATCAACGCATCGTGACTGCTCCCCCTCCTCNTGTCGGGGGCATCTTGGGTATTATCCCTGAGATTGCAGCCCCAATCTCNCAATTGTGAGAGATGTAGGACATAATNGAGGTATCTGAGGACGGCATTCATCCCACGACTGAAGTCGAGGGCATTCTGCCGGTTTTCTTCGTNATTTAGGGGTTGAGGGAGAGGATCGCCTGAGACCTGATGACTCATCAAGGGTACCGTTNCGTGCGTTCCTTGAGGCGCATGCGCTGGTCGTAGACCCGGATCGCCCGCAGGAGGTCAATCTTCCGGAACGCCGGCCAGTAGGGGGCGCAGAAGTAGACAGCAGATTCGTGGCCGTTTGCGAGCCAGGGGAGGAAGTTGGATGTCCGGTAGTCGTTACCGGTGCGGATGATCAGATCGACGGGAGGTATGGGCGCTCCCCGGTTGAGGTGGCTCTCGACGGTCATGGGGTTGATAACCTCAGGATCGATGACGCCCTTCTTCACCCCATCCAGTATTGACCGGGCGGCATGCACGATCTCGTTCCGGCCGCCGTAGGCAAGCGCGATGTTGATATAATAATCATCGTAGTGCAGTGTCGCCTTCTCCGCGGCATCGATGGTCGTCAGGATATCGTCAGGCACGAGAGACCGGTCCCCGATCATCCGCACCCTGATACGNTTTTTATGCACCCGCTCGTCGGTCAGGACGGCGGCAAACTTCTCCTGAAAAAGCGCAAAGAGCGATTCCAGTTCGCTCTTCTCCCTCCGAAAGTTCTCGGTGGAGAAGGCATAGAGTGTGATGTGCCGCACGCCGAGTTCACAGGCCCAGTCAAGGACCCGCTCCGTTGTGTCAGCCCCGAGCCGGTGTCCGATCGCTGTGTCGAGCCCCTGGTCCCTAGCAAACCGCCGGTTTCCGTCCTGGATCACCGCCACGTGCCGCGGAATGTGCTTCACCTGCCACCGGAGATAACGTTCGTAGAGAGGCTCAATCCTGGAACGCAACATCGANCGGCGTCACCTCCACCACCATNCCTCCGTTCGGGTAGCGCTCGACGACATACTTCTTGCCCTGCACCAGGCCAGCATGGTCGACGAGCACCCACCACGCTGTTTCAACTCTTCCCTCACAGATCTCATAGTCATCCTCATCAAGACCGTCCAGGAACCCGTTGAGAGGACCCGCCGGCTCGAGCACCCCGTAGACGACCGTCCCATCATCAGTCACCTCTTCAAACGGGCGAGCGGTGTTGGCAGCGACCCGCTTCAACCGTTCCCGCAGCTGGACTGAGTCCTTGAAGACCGACGAACAGAAATGCACCTTTGGATCGGCAGGGAGTTCCTCTACCCACTGCCGGGCGCCCCGCACGGCGTTGTGCAGTCCGTCCTCGGGCTCGAGTCCGCGCTCACGCATGGCGGCGGCGCAGGTCTCCCCCCACTCCAGTTCATTGATGTTGAGGAAATCGAGGAGCGGCAGCGCGGCGGCGAGATCCCCGAGCCCGGGGAGCGACGGAACCTCGATGCCGATGGTAAATCCCATCCGGCGGGCGAGGGCGGCGGAACGAGCGTAGTCGGTCTCGAGAATGCGCGACCAGGATTCTTGTGGCGGGTGCAGCCTGACCTCGTCGACCAGCCCCTGCAGACGTCCGAGCATGGACGCATCNGGCGCAAGGCCGGTGTAGAGGTGGATCTGGTGATCGGGGCCGAACCGCTCCTTGAGGAGGATGCAATAGTCCACCACCCGGTCGAGGACGAGCAGGGGTTCGCCACCGGTGACCCCGGTGCCAAGAGCGCTCATGGTCTCGGCCTCTTTGATGATATCAGAGGGAGTTGTTACCCTTCGATCGTTTGCAAACACCACATCCCGGCCCTTCCTCTCACGCGAGAGCGGGCAGTACCAGCAGGTGCGATGACACCGTCCGGTCACGAAGAGGACCATCTTTGCTCCCTGATGACAGAGGACGCATCCGGGGCTCAGGTATTGCCCTCCGGGGGCCACTCCCGACTCTTGTGGCATCTTGTTCTATACCTATGGGTAGGCAGAGATGAAAAGAGTTGATGGTCAGGGAGGGGGGAGCCTGGTGAGGCGGCCTGTTCTTGAGCAAAAGTACTTCACTTCCGATATCTCCGGTAGAGCCGCGCACAAAGCACAAACGCAGATGAGCAGGAGGGAGGGGGCAGAAGATGCCTTCCACCCTACAAGATCGCGAGACTCTCCTCAGCCTCGACGGGTGCCTCGCGCCCACCCGGATCCTCATCGACCCGTCCTGACTTCCAGATTCGCCCCTCATCCACNAGATCCGTGTAGTCATCGAACCAGTAAGCCTCCGGGTTGCTCCTGTAGACCATAAACCGCCCGATATCCTCCGGATCTGCCGCCTGATTGTACTTAAAGAAGGTGTACTCGTCAGTCACCCCTACCACCTCGATCTTGCCAGTGGCATGCGACATAACAAACCTCGCCTGCTTGGAGAGCCCCGAGCAGGTCGCCCGCGCCCGCTCGAATATCCGGTACGACTCCTCCACCGGCACCGCAAACGGCCGGTTCCCGATCGTGGGCCGGCACTGGAAGACATAGTAGGGACTGACCCCTATGAACGAGAGCCGCCCAAGAAGCCTCGATAGCACCGCCGGATCATCGTTAATGCCCCGGATCAGGGGTGTCTGGTTCATGAAAACCGCCCCAGCGCCCTGCAGGAGCGCCACCGCCCGGCACGCAGCCTCGGTCAGCTCCCGGGGATGGTTGAACTGGACCATGATGTAAATACTCCTCTCGTCAAGGCTGCTATACTCCCTGATCACATCCAGCAGGGCAGGATCGTTGATGATCCGATAGGGATTGTATGCCGGCATCTTCGTCCCGATCCTGACGATTCGGACGTGTTCAATCTCCCGGAGCCGGGCGAGGATCTTCCGCAGGCGACTCGTATCGAGGATCAGAGGATCGCCCCCAGTGAGCAGGACGTTCGTGATCTCAGGATGAGCCCTGATGTAGGCAAGCCCCTCTGAGATATCCCTGTTCACCTCGCGGGCGTCATCGATGAAGAGGCGTTTGCGGAAACAGTACCGGCAGAACCCGCCGCATTGATCACTCACCAGCAGGAGAGCCGTCTCCCGGTACTTATGCTGCAACCCCGGCGCCCGGGTGTAGAGGTGCTCCGACGATGGGTCCAGGCGCCCCCAGGGCTCAAGCTCCTCCAAGGTCGGTATGATCAGCCGCCTGATCGGGTCCTCCGGGTCATCCCAGTCTATCAGTGAGAGGTAATAGTCATTCGATCGGAACGCAAAAAGATCAGTTACCGGCGCGAGACGAGCGCGCTCCTCTGCGCTGATCTCGGCAATCTTATCGAGCGATGATATATATGTTGGATTCACGTTTTTCTTCTCCACGTTGACACCTCCCGTTACGTGGCACGGTCAGAAGCAGTCGGGAACAGGCCGCATGAGAGCGAACAATTAAGAAGGTTAATCCATCAACACACGGGATTCATGAGGGTGTTCCCATGCTCTCTCATACAGGAAACCATTGCCCGACATGCGCCTATGAGTGTCGGGTCACTTCTGGGCAGAGAGTAACCATGTGAGTATATAAGCTTTATGACTAGAAACCGCAAAAAGGCAGCAGAAATCCCCGTTTCCCGGGATAACCGGCAAAAACAGGGTCACTTCCTCTTCCGGGCCATAGAGAGGATATCTACCATATATCTCCCTTCCTTCTCCAGCCCGACAACAACCTCATCAGATCTGGCCAGTTTCTCGATATTCAGTTCGTACGAACCAGGAGCCAGGATACGAATACTCTCGATCCGCTCAAAGACCTCGATCTCTTCTCTCTTTCGGTCCTCACGAACCTCAAGCACATCCTCCCCGGTATCCCGGGCGATCTCCTCGATCGACTTCTCTTCCAGCACGTCATCGTGTCGCCCGGCCTCACGGACGTAGAGAAACTTCTTCCCGCCGCAACTCGGACAGCCTTTCAGTATCTTCGTCGAACCATCTTTGAATTCCCTGCCGCATTGCGTACACTTGTGAGGCATCCGTATCACCCAAAATCCAATTCACTTGGAGGAGACCCACGCACTGATAAGGTCCTTCTCTTTCTTGATAGTCTTAAGCTGGTTGGCCGGCCCGATCACGGTCAGCCGGGCCTCAGAGCGCTTCCCGCCGAAAAGTTTCGCCAGAAAACCATCGGAACTCTCCTTGACAGGATAGGTCTCCATCTCGATACCCGAGAAACCATCGGGCGTGATCTCCCGCATCGTAATCTCAATGAGCTTGCTCTGCTCGTCAGGCGCGAGACCCTTCTCCAGGACGACTATGTTTCCCTCCATAACATCGTCAAGAATCAAGCGGATCTTCTCCATCGCTGTGAGCCGGTCGAGGCGCTCTGCCGAAATAAGGTCTATCTGTACACCCTGAATCATCTCCATCACCTAAAGTAGGCCGTCATCTTCTCATACAGTTCATCCACGTTAGTTCCCTCCAGGCTTGATATGGCAACCATAGGGTGCTGGGGAAACGCACTCTTAATCCGCGCNGGGGAGGCGTCAGGAAGGTCATTCTTGTTCGCGACGATCAAGATCGGGAGTTTCCTGCTCTCGATGATCCCCACCATCATGATGTTCACCTGCTGGAAGGGGTCCTGCGTGGCATCGAGCATATAGATGACGCCGTCGATGTCCTCACGGAGCCAATGCATCGCCTCAGCAACCCCTTCGGTNGCTTCCCGTGCCCGCTTGACCGCCTCCTCCTTCTCCAGGCCGTACTCAATGAACTCTTTATAGTCGATCTTGGTTGTCACGCCCGGCGTATCAACGATGTCGAAGGTGATCGAGCTGCCGTTCTTACCCGTGATGGTAATATCCTGCTTGCGCCGCACACGACGTGTTTCGTGTGGCACCTCGCTGACCGGCCCGACCGCATCACCGGTCCAGTCCCGCACGATCCTGTTTGCGAGCGTCGTCTTACCAGCATTTGGCGGCCCGTATATCCCNATCCGGCAGACCCGCTTCCCGAAGAACACATTAAAGAACTGCGAGATCTTTTGTTTTGTACGAACTAATAAATTCATCTGGTACCCTCTGATAGACCTTTTCTTCTATACTCAGGTTAGGTATGGAACTCCTAAATAAATATAATTATATGTTCCTTCTGGCGGATCGNTCATTTTTAGAGGAACTAGCGACAATCTCAGGGCGAGAGAATTCTTTTATACTGTNAAAACCTAGATACACGTAGAGTAGGATGAGCGGCTCTTATAGCGACCGGATCAGGAGAATCCATGATGAACAATAACGACACCATCCACTTTGAGACACGCATTCCAGTCAGAGAGGTCATGCGGAGCCATCCAACGACCATCGATGCGGGGGAGACAGTAGCCCGTGCGGCACAGGCAATGTGCCGTGATGAGGTCGGTAGCTGTATCGTGCTACAAAACAACCTTCCTACTGGAATCGTCACAGAGGAGGATATCAACTGCAAAGTCGTGGCAAAAGACTTAAAGCCGAGCAGCGTTCACGTCCACGAGATCATGAGCACCCCGCTGATCACCATCGGCGTCGACAAGCTGGTCGGTGATGCATCAGCGATGATGGTGAAACACCGCGTCCGCAGGCTTCCTGTTGTTGAGAACCAGCTGGTCATCGGGATCGTGACGGTCCGGGATATCCTCACCGTTGCATCCGAGTTGAACGAACTGCTGGCTGACCTCGTCGAGATCAACCGCGAGGAGACTTACGCCATGGGTGTCTGCGACCGGTGCGGGAACATCTCCGACAACCTTTTGCGGATTGACAACCTTATGCTTTGTCCCGTCTGCCGGGAGGAGGAGCAGTTATTATGAAGGTGGCCGCGGACCTGATGGTGAATATACCCATCCTACGCTACGATGATTATGTTACAAAGGCGCGCGGCGTCCTCCGGGATGACGTCTTCCGTGAACTCTACGTCGTGGATGAAAAAAACCGGCTGATGGGTTATCTTGATATCTCCGACGTNCTCCGGGTGGTAGACACCAAATCAAACATTACCATCAAGGGTTTTGTCAGGGAGGGNGCCCAGGTAGCCCTGGATACCCCCCTCATAGAGGTCGCTCGGGCCATAATGGATGCCTATACCAATAGTGCCGCAGTCGTCGACGAAGGCGGTGTGCCCCGGGGAGGGGTGCTCTTCTCCGAACTCTTCCCGATCCTGATCTCCCGCCGCACCATCTCCGGCAGGGTCGGAGACGTCATGTCGCGGGAGCCCGTCACCTGCGCGCCCGAGGACCCCATACACAAGATCTATAACCTGATCGTCTCCAGTGGTTTTATCGCGTTTCCAGTAGTGCAGGAGGACGAGGTCATCGGCATCGTCTCCCGCCGCGATCTCCTTCGCGCTGGAAACATCCGCATATCGGTGAAGAATCAGGCGGACACCACCGTGAGCCGGGTAATGACAACACCAGTCATCACCGTGACACCTGACGACCAGGTAGCCACGGCGGCAAGATTGATAGTCGACCATGATATCAGCATCCTCCCGGTCATCGATGAGAGGAAGAGGATCGTTGGTGTCATCGANCGTCATGATGTCGCAAGCTGCCTTGTTCCGTAAGTAGATTTCTTAATATCAGAGGAGTGATACCGTGCAACCGAGACCAAATAATTCTGCGAAGAAACCAGCTGACAGGCTCCTGAAGATGCCAGGCAAACTCGACCGTGGACCTGTTGACTTCAAGACAAAGATCGCCGAGCATGAAGGCGAGATTATGGCGATCGCTACCAGGAACGTCATCACGGCACAGCAAACCACCCCGATCATCCAGGCTGTCGAGATCATGAGCAAGGAGGGGTTTCGTAGGTTGCCGGTCGTTGATCCCGGAACCCACCGTCTCCGGGGGATCGTGACCGTCAGCGACGTCATCAACTTCATGGGCGGCGGCGAGAAGTTCAACCTCGTGCAGGTAAAACACGGAGGCAACTTCCTCGCTGCTATCAACGAAGAACTGCACGAGATCATGACGCCACAGCCAGTGACCATGCCTGTCACCGGAAGCATCAGCGATGCAGTCAATATCATCATCAACCAGAAGATTGGAGGNATCCCCATCNTCGACGCTGAGGGGAGTCTGCGAGGTATCGTGACTGAACGTGATGTGATGAAGGCGCTCACCACCGAAAACTCGAATCGCACGGTGGAGGATATCATGAAATCGCCGGTGCGCGTCACCAGTCCTGACACCCCTATCGGCAAGGTCTGCGAGGAAATGGTGAAATGCAGGTTCAGGCGTCTCCCGGTCGTCGTGGACGACGTTCTCTGTGGTATCGTTACCGCGACCGATATCATGAACTATCTCGGCAAAGGTAAGGCGTTTGAGCAGCTGACGACCGGCGACTCAGCCGAGGTGATGGGGGCGCCGGTCCGGTCGCTCCTCTCCGGGGAACTCTATACCACCACCCCCGACCGGAACATCCACGATATCACCATCGAGATGATCCAGAAAGGTATCGGGGCGTTTCCTGTCATAGAGAACTCGCACCTTGTCGGACTCGTAACCGAGTACGATCTTGTGAAGGCATTTGCAGAGGAGTGATCTTGCTGTATGCGTGCCGCTGATGTGATGTCTTCTCCGGTGTACGTCATCGCGCCGACCGATAACGTCGCCTATGCGCGAAATCTTATGCTCAAACACCGCGTCTCGCGACTCCCTGTCATGAATGGGGATGAACTTCAGGGTATCCTCACCAAGAAGGATATCGGCTACCGGCTCAGGCAGAGGGGACCGCTGTGGCGGCGGCGACCCATCGACCGGATCCCGGTGAGCGTCCTGATGACAGAGGATCCCGTCACCGTGACGCCGGAGACCAGCGTCCATGATATTGCAGTAAAGATGCTCGACCATGACATATCAGGGCTGCCCGTGGTCGAGAACGGGAGGGTGACAGGTATCGTCACCAAACTGGATATCATGCGCTCCGCCTACCTGCGTGGGCTCTCTGCCCGGGTCGATGAGATTATGGGGGAGGCGATCACGGTCAGCCGTTACCACTCCCTGGACCATGTCATCGACGTAATGAGGGAGAAGAACAATAAAGTTATCGTTGTTAACGCGAATGGTAGCATTGCCGGCATCATTACGGAGAGCAACCTTGCATTTTATGAGTACCTGGATGAGCGGATGGACCTGCCCAGGAAGGATGTTACGCTCCTCCGAAGAGAGGAGCCGGCGGGGCAGAAACGCTTCAGGTACGTCGTTGAGGTATCGGCAGTTGCAGAGGACATCATGAGCCGCCCGGTCATCACCATCTCTCCCGATGCGTCCCTGCAGGATGCGGTCGGACTGATGCTCGAAAACCAGATCAACAGCCTCGTGGTCGTGGAAGATGGAGATATCCGTGGTCTGCTCAAGAGAGATGACATCATCAAGGTTGTGGCAAGATGAACGACAAATTTCAGTTACTGGTCAAGGACGTGATGGCAAAACCGGTCACCATCGCAAAGTCCGCTTTTGTCAGCGAAGCACTCAAGAAGATGCTCGATGAGAACGTCGACCCGCTCATCGTGACCAACAACGGTATGGTCATCGGCACAACGTCCCGTGCGGCGATCGCCGAGGCGCTTGGGAGCAGGAAGACCCAGGCGCTGAAAGCCACTTCCATTCATGTCGCAAACACGGTCGAGGAGGATTTTACCTCCGCATACCCGGACCAGAAGATCGATATCCTGGTGCCACTGCTCCAGCACTACAAGTTGATCGTGGTCTTCGACTCTGAACACCGCCTCATCGGGCAGGTGACGGCAGGCGATCTCCTGAAGGTTCTCCGGCCGCCGGGCAGGCTCCTGGACGTCATGGAACCGGTCTACACCATTCAGGTCGATGAGCGGGCCGTCCACCTCCGGCGGAGGATGCTGGATGGTAATATCGACCGTTTCATCGTCGAGGATGACGACTGCGTCCTCGGCATCGTCACGGAGACCGATGTCGCAAAGGCACTCTACGCGCTCAAAGACATCGTGGAGGGGACCCGCCAGGAGTTCCGGATCAGGAACCTCCTTGTGCGTGACATTATGAGCACACCCCTGATCACCGTGGATGCAGACACAGATGTCTCGGACGCCATCGATCTGATGCTCAAGAAGAACATAAGCTCCGTCCCGGTCACACAGGACGGTAAGATCGTGGGCGTCGTTACCAAAAACTCACTCATCCAGGCCCTCTGAGAGGGGCAGAGACCACCTTTTTCCGGGTGGGTGCTCAACGCTCTGTAGCATCCACTCCACCTTTCCTTCGGGCTCTTCGCGGCAACGCGCGAGGTTTCGGGTGGGAGGGAATGGTACGGCCTCACGTGGGAATTCGCAAAGCCCTGACGGGGACCGTACCGTGCATCCACCGAACGCCGCGTCCCTTGCGGCAACGCGTGGATCGCAATCACTGTCCCCACACCAGGACGCCTCGCATGTGGCCGGCGATCCGTCGTGCTATCATAGATGGTACGATGCAGTAATGAGGGTACAGTAAAAGTACTGAAGAACACGGATCACATGATCATCCTCCACAGTTTCTGGACAGATGGGCCCGCGGGGGCGTTTCACATCTGGGGAGAGGACCCCACCCTGCCCCGGAAAGCGCCGGCGCGGCGGGGCAGGAAGCCCAAAAAACCACCAACCCTCCCACACCCGTTTGCGGCCGGCCACGCCGCGCTCACCGTGGCACTCGGGGGGTCCGGTGAACCCGGGACGGCCACCATCCTGCTCCCGGCAGCCGGATCAGATCCCCTCCCTTCACCCGAGTGCGAACCAGAATCAGTCATGCCTGCTCAGGCGGACTGCTCTCCCTACCAGGTCCCTACCATCAGCCTGCCCATACCGGTCGCCCATCTCGCAGACCTCCCTGCAGAAACCCGATACGGAGCCACGCACCGGTTCTGGGCGGAGGCAGCACGGTTTGCCCTGGGACTCGTGGTAAGGCAGTCATTTGTGCCGGGTATCCGCGGCTGGGAGGCCCAGGTCCGGGGAGAAGACCGAGACCACGTAGCCCGGCTCGCCGCAGCGCTCCCACCGGCCTGCCTCTTCTGGGCTGCCGGAGTGGAGGGGACCCTGCCGGACCCCGAGTCCCTGGTAATGTCGTTCCTCAACCACACAGTCCATGCGATCGTCACCGGCGCCCTCAGGGACGACCAGTCACTCCTGCAGAAGCCACGAGGCCGGCCGAGAAAGACCGTTCCGCTCAGCGAACAATGGGTGGAGATCCTCTCAGACCGCCGGGATGATCTCGCCGGCGACGCGGCTGAGATCACCCGGTTTTCCAGGGAACTCGAGGACTGGCTCTCGCCGAAGATCGCTCACGGTCCCCTCCGTGCCTGCTTCCGCCTTGAAGAGCCGGAAGGGGAGAGCGAGCGATGGCGCCTCTCGTTCCACCTCCAGGCCACCAACGACCCCGGGATTGTCATACCGGCCGCTGATGTCTGGAATAGGCGCGGAGAGACATACACGCATCTTGCGCAACGGTTTGAAGACCCGCAGGACCGGTTCCTCATCGATCTCGGCCGCGCCTCCTGCATCTACCCNGCGCTCCGATCAAGCCTCACGTCCCGGCGTCCGGCGGAGGTGTACCTAGATACCAGTGAAGCCTACGCATTTCTCAGTGAATGGGCCTCACTTCTCATCGGGAACGGCTTTGGCGTCATACTCCCCGCGTGGTGGAAGGCTACTACCTCCCGGCCTGCCTTTCACCTCAGCGTGAAGCCTGCCCGGGAGGGGGGAGGACTCGGTCTTGATACCCTCGTCTCGTACGACTGGAAGGTCGCCCTTGGAGACCGGGTGCTCTCACCTGAAGAGTTCGAAGAACTCGCAAGTCTGAAGGTTCCCNTGGTGCGGATGCACGGGCAGTGGCGAACGATCGAGAGGGACGAGATCGAAAAGGCGCTCAACGCCTTCAGGAAAAAGTACGCCGCAGGCACCATGACGACCGGCGAACTNCTCAGGGTCATCGCGGGGGCAGACCCTGACAGCCCGGCCGTGAGCAGGATCACGGCAGACGGATGGATCCAGGAGTTCCTCGACCGGCTGGCAGAAGGGGAGACGATCAAGCCCGTCCTGCAGCCTGCAGCGTTCTGCGGCACCCTCAGGCCTTACCAGCAGCGCGGGCTCTCGTGGCTCTCGTTTCTTGCACGCAACGGGTGCGGCGCCTGCCTCGCAGATGATATGGGGCTTGGAAAGACCATTCAGGTGATCGCCTACCTCCTCGCCGAAGAGGAGCGGGAATGCACGGCAGCGCCGGCGCTCCTTCTCTGCCCCACATCGATCGTCGGGAACTGGCGGCGCGAGTTCGCCCGCTTCGCACCGGATCTTACGGTCGCCGTCCACCATGGCAGCAACCGTGCCTGCGGCGACGCATTCGCCGCACAGGCCGCCGCATCCGACGTCACCATCACCACCTACCAGGTGGCGGTACGCGACGGAGAACTCCTAAAATCCGTTGACTGGAANTGCATTATCCTTGACGAAGCCCAGAACATTAAGAACCCCTCCACAAAACAGGCGCAGGCANTCCGGGCGCTCCGGGCGCCGCGTCGGATCGCGCTGACCGGCACGCCGGTGGAGAACCGCTTAACCGAACTCTGGTCGATCATGGAGTTTCTCAACCCCGGCTACCTCGGCTCGTTTAAATCGTTCCAGTCCGAGTTTGCCGTTCCGATCGAACGCTACCACGACCCTGCAGCGACCGATCGCCTCAGGGAACTGATCAGGCCGTTCGTGCTCCGCCGCATGAAGACCGACCGCTCGATCATCAGCGACCTGCCGGAGAAGATGGAGATGAAGGTCTACTGCAACCTCACGGCAGAGCAGGCGACACTCTACGAGGCGGTCGTACAGGAGATGCTCGAGCGCGCTGAAACTGCAGAGGGGATCCAGCGCAGAGGAATTGTCCTCGGGGGGCTCACCCGCCTGAAACAGATCTGCGATCACCCGGCGCTCTTCCTGCATGATAAAACCACCTTAAGCGGGAGATCCGGGAAGATCGAGCGTCTCGAGGAGATGCTCGAGGAAGTCCTGGAAGCAGGCGAACGTGCGCTCATCTTCACACAGTTTGCGGAGTTTGGAACGCTCCTTGAAGACTACCTCCGCGAGCGGTTCGGCACTGCCGTCCTCTACCTGCACGGCCGGACGCCCCGGGCGAAACGCGACGCGATGGTGCAGCGGTTCCAGCAGCCGGGAGGACCATCCCTCTTCCTTCTCTCGTTGAAGGCCGGGGGCACGGGGCTGAACCTGACAGCAGCCAACCANGTCTTCCACCTGGATCGGTGGTGGAATCCGGCTGTCGAGAACCAGGCGACCGATCGGGCCTTCAGGATCGGGCAGACCCGCGACGTCCAGGTGCACCTCATGATCGCCTCGGGAACGCTTGAAGAACAGATAGACATGTTGATCGAAGAGAAGACGGTACTTGCTGACCAGGTCCTCGGGAAAGGAGAGGACTGGATCGGGTCGCTCTCCACCGACCAGCTCCGCGACCTGCTGACTCTGCGCCGGGACGCTGTGGAGGGGTGAAGAATGGAGCCATGGTACTACTCCCCGTTTCCCCCATCCGTCCCGCGGCCGGTGAAGGGCGGCCTCAAGGCACGGAGTANGCGGGGAGCGATCGGCGAGCAGTGGTGGTCGCAACGATTCATCCAGGTGCTCGAGGAGATGGGAAACGCTTCACGGCTGCAGCGCGGGAAACGGTATGCAAGGAAGGGGCAGGTGATCGGTATCGAGATCAGGGGAGGGGAGGTGCAGGCAGAGGTGCAGGGATCCGCCGCGAGACCGTACCGTGTCACCATCCGCCTCAGCCCCCTCAGCGACGCCGGGTGGGAGAGGGTGTTTGACATGATGGCNGCGCAGGCGATCTTTGCGGCACAGCTCCTNGCAGGTGTTGTGCCGCACGAGGTCGAGGAACTCTTTTCTGAGGCGGGGGTGTCTCTCTTTCCCACCTCAAAAAAGGATATCAGGACTGACTGCACCTGCCCTGACTGGGAGAACCCCTGTAAACACATCGCAGCGGTCTACTACCTCCTCGCAGAGCGGTTTGACGAAGACCCCTTCCTCATCTTCACCCTCCGGGGGCGAAGCAGGGATGAGGTTATGGAAGCGCTCAGGGAGCGGAGGGCGGCAGCTGAGCCTGAGGCAACGGTGGAACGGGTCAGCCTCTCCGCAGATCGCTTCTGGGGGGGTGATGGTACGCTTGCCGGGTTTGGTATCAACATCACCGGGAACGTCTCGAACGAAGGAGAGGTCCTGAAGATGCTCGGCGACTCCCCGTTCTCGATCCGGGGTGAGAACCTCTCTGCGATCCTTGCGCCAGCCTACCCGGCGGCGCAGAAATATGCGCGGAGGATCGCAGGCATCCCGGACCGGTCGGGACCGGGAGAAGAGCCAACANCAGACGGGGAGGGAGGTCACACGGGGAAGTCCGCGAAGTGAGGTAGCGGACCGGTCACCTCTCCTATTTCCGCATCCGCACCGTTCGCGCACCTTGCGGCA
>JGI24707J26582_10001363_pt1 | contig 19142 bp, 18 predicted proteins | sample BioPla1DNA1_FD_26582 | JGI IMG/M metagenome (IMG submission 26582)
AAATGACATATACTTCTAATATGTTGCTCAAATTGAGAAGTAACACAACCCTCCATCGTATAATGACCCGAATTATGAGGTCTTGGAGCCACCTCATTAATATAAACCTCTCCTGCTTTTGTAACAAACATTTCTACACAAAACATTCCTACTCCTTNAAATACTTCCATTACTTCCTTTGCTAAATATCTTGCTTTTTCTTCTACTGATTGAAAAAGTTTTGCCGGTACTCTTGTTTCTATCAATATATTATCATGGTGATCATTTTCTCCAATAGGATAAATAGCTACCTCTCCATCGATTCCCCTACAAGCCAAAACAGAAATTTCTTTTTGAAAATAAATCCATTCTTCTACCATTAAAGGAATTTCTCCTTGTCCTAGTTGGGTATAAGCGGAAACAATATCTTCTACATCATGAATCACAGCATTTCCTTTTCCATCATAACCTCCTGTACAGGTTTTTAAAATTAACGGATACCCCCATTGTTCTCCTGCTTTTTTAATGTCTTCTACATCATGAACCTGGGAAAATTTTGGAATCGGGATTTTCTTTTCCTCTAAACATTTTTTTTGAATATATTTATTTTGAATTAATGCCAAACTTTTAGGCGTTGGATATATTATATGTCCTGCTTTTTCTAATTCCAAAAGCACTTCCACATCAATATGTTCAAATTCATACGTAAGTACTTGACAATCTTTAGCTAGTTGACGAATTGCCTCACGATCATCAAAATTAGCCACAATATGTTTATCTACCATGCTATGGGCAGGACAGTTAAAAGTAGGATCTAATATAGCTACATAAAATCCCATTTTTTTAGCTTCTGCTACCATCATTTTTCCTAGCTGTCCACCACCAATAATTCCTATCTTCACAATACCACCTCAAATGTTCGGTTTTATTTCATATTTTCTTCATTTATTCTTTTATTGTTTTTATTTTATATGGATTTAGTAATCATGTCAATATAAATTCCGAACATTTATATAATATAACTCAAAAACGTTCCTCATTAACTTTTTGAAATTTTAAATTCTAAGTATAAAAAACAACCTCATAGATATAAATATTTCCTATTAAACATCTATATTTCTTTTAAAAAAACAGAATAGCACTACCTATTTTTCAATTTATATGGTATCATAGTAAATTGGTATGCAAATATCCCATTTAAAATTAAGAGTATATCCAATCTTCCTTTTTAAAAATAATCTTTGATATACTAACATTGATTTTAACTTGGGTATTTCTATATATGAATATAAAAAATAGAAAGGAATAGATATCATCATGAACACAAAAGAACGTAATTCATTGTTTGCCCGTACTTTTTACACTTTTTTTGTAAGTGGTATGNTTGTACTAATTATTGGTGCTGTTTTACCTTATATTATTGACGAAGCACAAATAAATTATGCTGTTGCCGGAGGACTACTTTCTGCATTTGCAATTGGTAACTTACTAGCTAGTTTCTTCAGTCCTTTTTTATCCTCTAAAATTGGAAGAAAAGCAACTATTATTATTTTATCCTCACTAATACCGATTGGTTTAACGACTATTACTTTTTTACCTCCAACCACTGTTTTATATACTATGTTTCTTTTAATTGGAATCGGACGTGGTTCTATTAGTAATTTAAATAACGCCATTATCAATGATAATAGTGACGGAAGACCTCTTGCACTTAATTTACTTCATACTTTCTTTGCTTTAGGTGCTTTTATAGCTCCTTTTATGACTTCCACAATGATTCGCTTAAATTATACATGGAAACATGTTTTATATGTAATGATTTTCTTATGTTGGACTTCTGTTATTACTTATATAACCATGAATATAGAAGATCCAAAANCAGGTAAAAAANAGGAAGGTATTGTTCAGACACCTGCTTCTACCTTTTTAAAAAGTTTTGACTTTTATTGTATAGGTCTTATTTTATTCTTCTATCTAGGAGTAGAAAACTGTATTAACGGATGGTTTGTTACCTATCTTCAAGAAATTGGTGTCATGAGTGAAGCTTTTGCCACAAACCTAGTTTCTGTTACCTGGTTTGTTATTATGATTGGACGATTAACTACTGGATATTTATCCACAAAGTTTTCTAAAAAAACATTAATACTAATCAATTGTATTGGTAGTACATTCGCTTTCTTCCTTTTAATTTCTACTAAAAGTATTGTGTTGATTACTATAGCTATTGTAGCGTTAGGCTTTTTCTTGGCAGGTATCTATCCTACCAGTATTGCTAATGCTAGTTTCCTTATTAAAGGTTCTGCATCCGGTATGGCTTTGTTATTAGCTATCTCCGCTTTAGGTGGTATTATAACACCTCAAGTTATCGGTTGGATTGCAGATTCCCTTGGAATTGTAGGAGCCATTAGTTTCTTAATCATTAATGTAGCCCTTATGGTAGTTTGTGCTACTATCAACTATCGAAGAAAAGTAATCGAATAAAAAGCCTTATTACTTAAACATAAAAAAGAGTAGGATTTATAAATCCTACTCTTTTTTATGTAAACTTTATTAAAAATCTCCTTTTTTATGAACATAATATCCTAAACATGCAGCACCAATAACAAATACGCCAACGACAACCCAAGCTACCCAATCCGTTACCATCATAAATTTCACCTCTCTCTATCGAACCATTTTATTGATACATAAGAGAGGAATTGTTTTTATAAGTACTCCCATGAAAACGTTGAGTACAAATATCATAAATATTTCTTCTTTGATCTACTACATAAGAATAAAAATAAAAAAGGCTTAAAATGCATAAAAGAAAAATCAATAATGGGAAGCTTGGTTGTACTAAATATAAAATGGTTGAAAAAGATACTGTTTGTACGGAAGATGTAGCATTGGAAACCCAAAAATAAGTTTGCGAATCATAGGGGGAATAAATAGGATAATGAATTTGAAAATTGGATTTATAAAAAATAGATACGATTAGATATATACTAATGATAGTAATACATATGTTTTTTATTTTTTTATCTCTCAATTTATTCCCTCCTTTTTCTTTATAGCATCATTGTTTTCACACGTCTGTTTGTTCAATTTTTACTATTTTTATAAAAAATAATTTTTTATTTTTCTATTTGCCTATTTAAAAACCACTTTAATGTTTCTTTTGCTTTTTCAACCCTTTCTGTATTGGAAACAATACCTATTACAGGTTTATCTGCCACAAAACGTAATTCTTCTACTATAGGATTGTCCCATAAATAAATTCCATAAATCTTTGCTATTCTATCCTCTTCCGTTTTTCCTTGTAACCAAAGTTCTTCCCATTGTTTTAATTCCTCTTCTGTAAAAAGTTCTGTTAAAGGAATAAAGGCTTGTTGTTGAATATACTCATTAAAATCAGAACTATTGGCAACGATAATGTCAATTTCCCTACTAGCTAACATCGCCATCAATTTTTGTGTATTGGCCATACTAATTTCCATTAGTTCGGGACTATCTGGATTAATCATAAAATGATCTACTTTTGCTTCCGTTTCTTCTGTAGGGTCCTGTACAATTTCTTTTGTTAATATTTCTTGTACTCGTTCTGCTTGCTCCATATCTAAGTACTTTCCTATAAATCCTACAAAAACTCCTGCTTGTTTTGGTGGATTAATAAACAAATGATTAATCATTGAACCTGTAAAAAATAAAATAAACAAAGTAATAAAAATATGAATACGATAATACTCCCAAATATGTTCTACTTTTTCTTTTAATGTCATATCTTTCAAAGGTGAAGGTTTCTTTTGTTTCACACAAACCACTCCTTGTTTTTCTTTTAGTCTTCCATTTAGTCTTCCATATATAATATCCCTATCGTCTTAGGACCACAATGACTAGAAATAACCATTCCTGCTTCAGTAACTAAAATTTCTTCTATTTGAAACTGGGATTGTAACTTATTTTTTAAATACTCTACTTCTTCTAACGGACAAGCTGAATGACTAATAAAAACCCGATTTAATCGAAGCCCTGTACTAGTGCCCACATGATCTTGATAAAAGCCATCTAAACATCGTTTTCTATTTCCTCTATATTTGCTTCCTACAATCATACCACCATTTTGGACAATAATTTGAGGACGAATTCTAAGAACCGTACCAGCTAACATCTGAACAGAACTACAACGCCCTCCCATATGCAAAAATTTTAATGTATCAATAAAAAAACTGCTTCGTACTTTAGGAACATCTTCTTTTATCTTTTTTACAATACTCTTTGCATCCATCCCTTGTTGAACCATTTCGGCTGCCTCTAAAACCAATAATCCAATACCCGTGGATAAATTTAAAGAATCTATGATATGAATTTTATCCTTATCTAACTCTTGTGCTGCCAAACAGGCGGATTGATAGGTAACAGAAAGTTCAGAGGATAATCCCATATAGATCACATCATATCCCTTCTGAACCCAAGGGCGAAAAGCAGACTTAAAATCTTCTACTGTAGGAGCTGATGTTTTAGGAAGTACTTGATGTTCTTGGACTAATTGATACATTTCCTTTGTCGTTAAATCTACTCCATCTCGATAACTGACGTCATTTAATACTATATACAATGGAATCACTGAAATATCATACTTCTCCAATAACTCTTTACTCAAATCCGCTGTACTGTCCGTAAAGACCTTTATTTTACTCATCATTAACCCTTCTTTCTTGTCTTCAACCTCTATTAAAAATCTTTTTTAATTTTCATTGAAAAATATTAAAAACTTCTAATATAGATCTTCCAGTTTAAATGCTAACTTTCATAAGTATTTGAATTTATGAAATTGAATATCTATATAAACTATAAAACAGCAAAAGTNACATTGATAGTATTATACCATCCTTTTTTCTTTTTTTCTATAAGAGAAAAAGGATTACCTCNATCCTTCATTCTATAAAGAATCTCCGTAACCCTTACTATTATTCATTACTTTTAATAANAACTACTTACTTTTTCTACTTCCAGGTTTTACAATATCTATTTTCCCCTCTTTACATAAAGGACAATTTTCTTTTTCATATGATACTACATCGGCTGTATATGCTGCATATAAAGGACAACCAAAATCTGTAGTTCCATTACTTCGATCCACCAATACAGCTACTCCTACTACTTCTCCTCCTGCTTTTTGTACCAAATCAATGACTTCTTTAACCGATCCTCCTGTTGTAATTACATCTTCTGCTATTACTACTTTTGCTCCTTTCGGTATTATAAAACCTCTTCGTAAGGTCATAACACCCTCTTCTCTTTCAGCAAAAAAATTTCTTACTTTTAATTGTCTTGCTAATTCATAAGCAACAATAATTCCTCCCATAGCAGGTCCTACTACTACATCCACTTTTTTATCCTTCATTTGATCTACAATCGTTTGAATTACTTCGGTCATATGCCAAGGATATTCCAAAATTCTTGCACACTGCATATATTGATTACTATGTCGACCTGAAGTTAATAAAAAATGTCCTTCTTGTAATACATTCGTTTCTTTTAAAATTTCTTCTACTCTTTGTTGATTCATTTTCTATCTCCCTCTTTATTTTATATATAAATAAATTCTATATTATCGATATTCCATTTCATATAATTCCTCGAATTTCTGCTAAATCTTTTACTCCATACGTATCCATATATTTTTGAATACCTTCTACTACTTCTAAAGATGCCCTAGGATTATTAAAATGTGCAGTACCAACCGCTACTCCGGTTGCTCCTGCCATAATAAACTCAATGGCATCTTCTCCTGTCATAATACCTCCCATACCAATGATAGGAAGATTTACTGCTTTATTTACTTGATATACCATACGAAGAGCAACTGGCTTGATAGCAGGTCCTGAAAAGCCACCTACTTTCATTGCTAATACTGGTTTTCTTCGATAAATATCAATAGCCATCCCTAATAAAGTATTAATCAATGACAACCCATCTGCTCCTCCTGATTCGGCAGCACGAGCCATTTCTGTAATATCCGTTACATTCGGACTTAATTTTACAATTAAAGGTTGCTTACTATATTTTTTTACTTCTTTTGTTACCTTCTCGACCATAAAAGGATCGGTACCAAAGGCTACGCCTCCCTCTTTTACATTTGGACAAGATATATTTAATTCTAATAAATCTACATCCACCTCTCCTAATCGCTCGGCTACTTGACAATATTCTTCTATCGTTCTTCCCGCTATATTAACAATAATCTTCGTATCATATTGTCGCAAAAATGGAATATCATTCTCTATAAAAGCTTCTACTCCTGGATTTTGTAATCCTACACTATTTAGCATTCCACCATAAGTTTCTGCTATTCTAGGAGCTGGATTTCCTTTCCACGGAGTAATGGCTACTCCTTTTACCACCACTGCTCCTAATTGATTTAAATCCATATATTCTCCATATTCTCTACCAGAACCAAAAGTACCTGATGCAGTCATGACTGGATTTTTAAATTCTACTCCTGCAATAGTAATTTTACTATTCATCCCAGACTACCTCTCTTCCATTAAACACAGGACCATCTTTACAAACTCGTCGATATTCCCATTCTCCCGTTTCTACATTTTGAATTTTACATACACACCCTACACAAGCTCCAACCCCACAAGCCATTCGTTCTTCTAATGATACTTGAATAGGATATTGTTTCTCCTTCGCCCATTTTACTATGTTTTTTAACATCGGCTTAGGTCCACAACTATAAATCATTGCTTGTTCTTTTACATGCTTTTTCTGATTTAATAAATCTAATACCGTCCCCTTATATCCATAAGATCCATCATCTGTGGCCACATATACCTGATTCGTATACTGTTTAAAAGTATCTACTAAAAATGGATCACTACGAAATCCTAAATAAACTTCTACATTTCCTGATAATCGTTTTGCCAACTCCACCAAAGGTGGAACTCCCAATCCTCCCCCTATTAAAATGGAATGTTGTTCTTTCTTTAGTTCATCATAACCATTACCTAAAGGTCCAATAATATCTACTTTATCCTGCGATTGATATTGAGCAAATTCCCTAGTACCTTTACCAACCACTCCATAAACAATCGTAAGTATCTCTCTCTTTTCATCCACTTGACAGATACTGATCGGGCGGGGCAATAATCGTTGACCTTGATTACAATACAGATTAATAAATTGTCCTGGTTGTATTTTTTTTACCATCTCTCCTACTTGTAAATCCATTTTATATACGTTTTGAGCTATTTCTATATTTTTTAAAATTTCCACTCTTTTTTTATTTTTCCACTGTTCTTTTGTCAAACACATGCCTTTCGCTCCTTTCTTCTCTAGACAAACAAATAGGTTCTATTTTTTGAGGATCTATCCTTTGTTCTAATAATGTTACTAACGCCTTTACCGTATCTAGAGAAGTAAAGACTTCTACAGAAGCTTCCACCGCTGCTCTTCGAATACGAAAACCATCTCTTTTTGCATCATTTCCTTTTGTAGGTGTATTAATAACCCAATCGACTAAACCACTACGAACTGTATCTAATATATTGGGAATTCCTTCTCGAATTTTTTTCACTCGTTGCACCGAAATCCCTTCTCGTTCTAATATTTCAGCCGTTCCTTCTGTTGCAATAAAGCGATAGCCTAACGCTGATAATCGTTTGGCTAAAGGTAANAATTCAGCCTGATCATAAGGTTTTATCGTTGCTAAAATTTTTCCATTAGGGCGTGGCCATGTAATTTCTGCTCCTAAAAATCCTTTATATAAAGCTTCTTCTATGGTCTTTCCTACTCCTAATACTTCTCCTGTTGATTTCATTTCTGGTCCTAAACTAACTTCTACTTCTGGCAATTTTTGTGTAGAAAATACTGGCACTTTCACACATATAAGAGAAGCATCTGGATACATACCTGTTCCATAGGGTAAATCTTTTAATTTAGATCCTAACATTACTTGAGTAGCTACATCAATAACCGGTATACCGGTAACTTTACTAATAAAAGGTACAGTACGACTTGAACGTGGATTTACTTCAATAATATATAGTTCACCTTCAAACTCGATAAATTGAATGTTCACCATCCCAATAACTTGTAAACCTATAGAAATTTTCTTAGTACAATCTAAAATTTTCTTTTTCATAGTTTCTGATATATTTTGACTAGGATATATAGAGATACTATCTCCCGAATGAACCCCAGCTCGTTCTAAATGTTCCATAATTCCTGGAATTAAAATATCTTCTCCATCGCAAATGGCATCTACTTCTATTTCTCGCCCAATTAAATAACGATCAATAAGAACTGGATTTTCCTGATCTCGATCAAAAGCATCTTTTAAATACCTTTGCAATTCTTCTTCATGATAGGTAATTTCCATTCCTTGTCCACCTAATACATAGGAAGGTCGTACTAAAAGCGGATATCCCAATTGCTCTCCTTCTTTTAATCCTTCTTCTAAACTCCATACTGCTTTTCCTTGAGGTCTTGGAATTTTAAGCTCTTCTAACAATTGATCAAACTTTTCTCGATCTTCCGCTGCATCAATTTGTTCTGGTTTTGTTCCTAGAATAGGAATATTCATTTCTTTTAAAAACTTAGCTAATTTAATCGCTGTCTGTCCACCAAATTGTAAAATAACTCCTTGTGGTTGCTCTCGTTGAATAATATTATAGACTTCTTCTTCGGTTAAAGGTTCAAAATACAAGGTATCTGCAATATCAAAATCTGTACTAACCGTCTCTGGATTATTATTAATCATAATGGTCTCAAAACCTGCTTTTTTGAGCGCTAAAATACTATGCACGGAACAATAATCAAACTCAATACCTTGCCCAATTCGGATTGGTCCGGACCCCAACACTACTATTTTTTGTTTTTGACTTTCTCTTTGTTCATTTTGTCCTTGATAAGTAGAATAATAATATGGAGTAATTGCTTGAAATTCTCCTGCACAAGTATCCACCATTTTATACGAAGGATAAATTTCCCATTCTTTTCTCTTTTGATAAATTTCTCCTATTTTACATCCTAATAATTGTGCTATTCCTTTATCCGAAAAACCTTTTTGTTTTAAATTGCGAAGCCAAGGTTCTGTTAATTCTTCTATCGTACTATTTCTTAATTCTTCTTCTGCTTCTACGATTTCTTTAATTTTATAAAGGAAAAAGAGATCTATACCCGTTATTTCATGCACTTTTTCTAATCGATATGCCTTCCGAAACATTGTAGCTACATCAAAAATTCGTTCATCATCCGGGATTTGTACTCGCTTCTTTAGTTCTTCTAAACTACGTGATGCGGAATTAGGATGTAATAATGTATATTGTCCAATTTCTAAAGAACGAATTCCTTTTAATAAAGCAGATTCAAAAGAAGATCCGATAGCCATCACTTCTCCTGTAGCCATCATCTTCGTTCCTAGTGTTCGTTTCGCTCGTTGAAATTTATCAAAAGGCCACTTTGGTATCTTAACAACAACATAATCTAAAGTTGGTTCCAATGCTGCATACGTACTTCCTGTTACTGCATTCGGTATCTCATCCAGATGATAACCAAGTGCAATTTTAGTTGCTACTTTGGCAATAGGATAACCTGTTGCCTTAGAAGCTAAAGCAGAAGAACGACTGACTCGAGGATTAATTTCAATAACCACATATTCAAAACTTTTTGGATTTAGAGCAAATTGTACATTACATCCTCCTTCAATCCCTACTGCTTCAATAATAGCATGAGATGCCTGTGCGAGCATTTGATGTTCATAATACGATAAAGTTTGAGAAGGTGCTACCACGATACTATCTCCCGTATGAATTCCTACTGGATCGACATTTTCCATATTACAAACCGTAATACGATTTCCTGCTCCATCTCGAATGACTTCATATTCAACTTCTTTCCATCCTTTTACGCTTCGTTCTAAAAGCACTTGTCCCACTCGACTCAAGTGAAGACCTTGAGATAAAATTTCACGAAGTTGTTCTTCATTCTCTGCAATACCTCCNCCACTACCTCCTAANGTATATGCTGGTCGTACTACTACGGGATATCCAATTTTCTTAGCAAANTCAAGTCCTTCCTCTAGAGTTGTTACAATAGTGCTTTCAATAATTGGTTGTTTTATTTCCTCCATTAATTCTTTAAAAAGTTCTCGATCTTCTCCCTTTTTAATCGATTCGATAGAGGTTCCGATTACTTTTACCTTGTATTTTTCTAAAATACCGGTATCATATAATTCTACTGCCAAGTTAAGTCCCGTTTGCCCTCCCATTCCAGCTATAAGAGCATCTGGTTTTTCTTTGGCTATAATTTTTTCCATCATTTCAATCGTTAATGGCTCAATATATACTCGATCTGCTGTTTCTTGATCTGTCATAATAGTAGCTGGATTACTATTGACTAATATCGTTTCAATGCCTTCTTCTCTAAGAGCTTGACAAGCTTGGGTTCCTGAATAATCAAATTCCGCCGCTTGACCAATAATAATAGGTCCCGAACCAATAACCATTACTTTTTTCAAACGAATATCTTTAGGCATTTTGATTTCCTCCCGTCATCATTAAAAATTCATCTGCTAATCCCCAGGGATCTCCTAGTCCTTCTAAGACTTCCGGATGAAATTGTACTCCCATTATCGGCAAACTCTCATGTCGAAAACCTTCTAACGTTCCATCATTGATACTTTGATGAGTTACTATCAGTTCAGAGGGGAAAGAATCTTTTTTTATTGTATATCCATGATTTTGAACCGTAATATAAATTTTCCCTGTTACTATATTTTTTACTGGATGATTGACTCCACGATGACCAAAAGATAATTTTTCAATCTCTGCTCCTAAAGCAATTCCCAAAAGTTGATACCCTAATCCAATACCTAAAATAGGAACTTTCCCTATAATTTTTTTAATTTCTTGGATCACTTGTGTTAATTCTCGTGGATCTCCTGGTCCATTAGATAAAATTATTCCTTCGGGCTGATATGCTAATAGTTCTTCTGCCAATGTAGTAGCAGGAAATACCTTTAGATCACTGCCTTTATTATAAAACCCACGTAAAATACTTTTTTTCACTCCAAGATCTAGTACAGCTATTGCCTTATTTCCTCCTGTCCACGTATAAGGTTCTTTTGTCGTCACTTGGTATGCTGGTATGCCATAAGAAAAAGTATCCCATTTCTGCTTGATTTGACTAGGAGTTAAATCTCTTACCGTAATAATTCCCTTCATAGTTCCTTCTGTAGAAAGAATTCGAGTTAACGCTCTCGTATCAATACCTTTAATCCCTAAAATACGATTTTGTTTTAAATATCCTTCTAATTCTATTTCATATCGCCAATTACTAGGATATTCCGCTTCTTCCGATATAATCAAAGCTCTTGCTTTCGGAGTATCAGACTCCATATCGTCTAAATTAATTCCGTAATTTCCTATGAGAGGATAGGTCATCACTACTAACTGTCCATAAGAACAAGGATCTGTCAATAATTCTTGGTATCCTTGCATACGTGTATTAAAAACCACTTCTCCTACTGCTTCTTTAATATGCCCAAAGGCATTTCCTTCCATCACTATGCCATTTTCTAATATAAGTTTTGCCTTCAAGACCTAACCCCCTCTAAATTCTTTTTCATCTCTAATACAGCCATTCGAGCTGCTTGTACAAATTCTTTTTCCGTGAATTGTTCTTTATACTTTGGTTNACGATAAGCAGCTATAATCCCTCTCGATGAGTTTACAATAGCTCCTCTTCCTTCTTTATCAAAACATCCTGCTAAATCTTTAGCAGTAGCTCCTTGAGCACCATAACCAGGTACTAAGAAAAAGGTATGGGGTAATTGTTTTCGTAATGCTTGTCCTTGTTCTGGATAAGTAGCTCCTACTACAGCACCAATCGAACTATAATCATATTTCCCTATAAATTTTTCGCCCCACTTTGAAACTAAACTTCCCACTTTTTCATAAAGCTTGCTCCCATCTACAAGATCTACATCTTGTAATTGACCACTATATGGATTCGAAGTTTTTACAAGTACAAACAAACCTTTATTATATTCCCTGCAATCTTCTAAATAAGGTTCTACAGAGTCAAATCCCATATAAGGATTAATGGTAATAAAATCTTCTTGATATACCGTTACTTGTTTTTCTTCAATCGCTACTTGTCCAATATGTCCGTCGGAATATGCTTTTGCTGTAGAAGCAATATCTCCTCGTTTAATATCTCCGATAACAATTAACCCTTTTTCTTTGGCATACTTAATCGTACGTACATATACATCTATTCCAACAGCTCCCCATTGTTCATACATAGCTACTTGGGGTTTGACAGCCGGAATCAGGTCAGCCACTCCATCAATAAGTTGAGTATTGAATAAATAAAAAGCTTCTGCTGCTCCTTGTAAAGTTTTACCATAACGTTCATAAGCTTCTTCTTTAATATGTCTAGGAACAAAATTTAAATTTGGATCCAATCCCATTACTGTTGGATTTTGTTTTTCTTCTATTTTTTGGATTAATTGATCTATCATATTTTTACCCCTTTCCAATATTCTTTCTTCTTATTATATAGATAGCTAAATTCAAATTCTAACTTTCGCCATCATCTCTATGAAAAAATTACACGAGTTCTCCTTGATCGACTACAATTTTTCCATCTACAATCGTATATAGTACTTTTCCTCTTACTTTTCGTCCATGAAAAGGACTATTTTTACTTTTAGAAGCAAAAGAATAAACATCTATTTCATATTCTTGCTTAGGATCTATAATAGTAATATCTGCTATCCTGTCTTCTTGCAAAGTTCCTTTTTTAATATTTAATAGTTTAGCTGGATTCGTACTCATTTTTTCTACCCATTGCATAGGAGTTAAAATTCCCGGTTCTACTAGTTCTGTAATACCTAAAGGTACAGCAGTTTCTAATCCCACAATCCCATTCGCTGCTTTTTCATATTCACAATTTTTTTCATCTACATGATGAGGTGCATGATCGGTAGCAATGATATCAATGATTCCTTCCTTTAATCCTTGTTTCATCGCTTCTACATCTTCCTTGGAGCGTAATGGTGGACTCATTTTTGTATTCGCATCATATCCATCTACTGCCTCTTCCGTTAAAGCAAAATGATGTGGACAAACTTCCGCCGATACAGAAATTCCTCTTTGTTTTGCTAACCGAATAAAATCCAAACTTCCTTTGGTACTTACATGACATAGATGTAAATGAACGCCCGTACTCTCCGCTAATAAAATATCTCTAGCAATCATTACTTCCTCAGCTTCTACTGGAATTCCTTTTAACCCCAAAAGAGCCGCTGTATCTCCTGCATTCATACTTCCACCACCAACTAAATTAAGATCTTCACAATGATCTAAAATGGGAAGTTCAAACATCTTGGCGTATAACATTGCCTTTTTCATCAATCCAGCATTTTCTACAGACTTTCCGTCTTCACTAATTCCACAAATCCCCACTTCTGCCATCTTACCAATATTCGCTAACTCTTCTCCTGCCTGATTTTTCGTAATACTACCAATTGGTAATACATGAACACAAGCTTCTCTTTCTGCTTTCAGTTTAATATACTCCACCATAATCTCATTGTCAATAACTGGTTTCGTATTTGGCATACAACAAATCGTCGTAAAACCACCTTTAGCTGCACTTTGACTACCTGTTTCAATCGTTTCTTTATATTCAAAACCAGGTTCTCGAAGGTGCACATGTACATCGATCAATCCTGGTACCACCCAACATCCTTTTGCATCAATGACAAAAGCATCCTTAGAAGATATTTGTGGTTGTACAGCTTGAATTTTGCCATTCTTGATTAAAATATCGCATATCTCTTCTTTCTTGGTAGAAGGATCTATAATATATCCTTGTTTGATCAAAATTTTCATAGTTTTTTCTCCCTTCTGTAAGTAAGTGTAAAATAGCCATTCGAATCGCTACTCCATTTTCTACTTGATCATAAATCACCGAATGTTCTCCATCAATAATTTCTGTAGTCAATTCAACACCACGATTGACAGGACCAGGATGCATAATTAAAACATCTGGTTTTGCTAAAGCAAGGAGTTCTTTATGAATTCCAAAACAGTGAGCATACTCTCGAAGATCTGGAAATAATCCTCCTTTTTGTCGTTCCTTTTGAATACGAAGTCCCATAATGACATCTGCCTCTTGAATGGCTGTTGGTATATCCTTAGCAATCTCAGCTCCTAAACTCTTCATGCTAGAAGGTACCAACGTAGGAGGCCCACCTAGTACTACTTTTGCCCCCATTTTTGTTAATCCAAAAATATTACTTCTTGCCACTCTACTATGAGCAATATCTCCCACGATTGCTACTTTTAAATTTTCTATCTGGTTTTTCTTTTCCAAAATCGTAAACATATCTAATAAGGCTTGTGTCGGATGTTCATTGGTTCCATCTCCTGCATTAATTACAGAAGCTTTCATATTTTTCGCTAGCAAATGTGGAGCTCCTGTCATGGAATGACGAATAGCTATAACATCCACTCCCATCTGATCTAAAGTAAATCCAGTATCGATTAAACTTTCTCCTTTATTCACACTACTTGTTTGTACTCCTAAATCACTGACCTGCATCCCTAGATATTTACCTGCTAAAGTAAAAGACATTTTAGTTCGTGTACTATTTTCATAAAATAACGTGATCATATTATAAAGAACACATTCATGTTTTCTACGCAATGGCTTTTGCATTTGTGCTTTTTTTTCTTTGGCTAATTCTAAAATGATTTGTATTTCTTCTTTACTTAAATTCCTAATCCCTAACAAATCTTTTTTGCTCCACATGAAAACTCCTCCTTTAACCGTCTACATTATCTATTCTTAAATCTTTTCACATATCCATAACCTATAAAAAAAGCAATGCCTGAATATTAAAAACCAATATCCATACATTGCCTTTTTTGGTATTTGTAAAAATTAAAAGCAGACATAAACCCGAAATTTTTTCGGATTTTTGCCTGCATATATTTTGCTCCACAAAAAAGCGCACTCATGTTTCTCATGATAATTCCTCCCTTTTTGGTCTCTCTGGACCAGATTAAAGGTTAACATGCGACCTAAATTTATACCAAAATTATTATGTTATCTTCATGAAACTATATCATAAAAAGACAACTTTGTCAATAAAAAATAATACACTTATCATTTCTAATTACATACATAGCTTTTCTTAACAAGTACATAAAATACCTATAACCATTCCTAATAAAGCCCCTACCGTAGAAAGCTTACCTCCCCATAATTCTTTCGATTCAGGTAAAATTTCACCACAAGTTACATATAACATCACTCCACCCGAAAAGCCTAAACAAATAGGTAAAAAGGTGCTAGAGATTTCACTAACAAAAAAACCTGCAAAACTACCAATAGCCATAGGAACGCCCATATAAAAACTATATAGTAATAACTTAGGAAAAGAAATTCCCCCTTGTCTTAATACTATAGAAATTGCCATTCCTTCCGGTATAGAATGAAGAGATATAATACCAGCCAATCGAATTCCACTATAAAAAGAAATAAATAATAAAGAGCCTATAGCCATTCCTTCTGGTATAGAATGCAATACCACTCCAACAGCTAATAAAAGACCTATCTTCAAATATCGCTTAGGACTACGTTGCCTTGTTTTTGTTGTATATTGAGTGAAAAAAATCTCTACTAAATAAGTAAATAAAATACCTAATAATATTCCTATTAACCCAACATATAGTCCTCCTCTAATAAAAGCCTCTGGAAGTAAGTCAAAGCAAACAATAGCTAATGTCAATCCTCCTGTAAACCCTATTAGGGTTCCTTGAACTTTTTCTCCCTTACTATAAAAAAAAGAAGATCCTAAAACACCCAAAAAGGTACCAAAAGCTCCTGATATATAACCTATTAATACAGCTAACAGTAGTCCGTATTTCATTTTATCGACCCCTTCTCCTTTTACTTTCTATATATATAATATATGGGGTCTAATAAAAAAATAGACATTATATCAAAACTATCTATCCTTTAATTCCTCGCTGATTATAAACAGGTACAGCAAACATAAAACCTCTTCCTACTTCATATGAATTAAATCCTAGTACTTCTCCTATTTGATCCATGACCAACTCTAAGGTTTCTTCTGTTGGAAGAATAGTGAAAATTGTTTTATTTTGTTTTTTCCCTTGTTCTAACGATTGACGAGTTCCTGCAATAATAGTATCATGCATTTCTTGAGACTCATAAAACGACGCTGCTCCTATCGTATCCATAATAGTAGCTTGGGCTTCATATTGTTTGAGGATAGTCATTATTTTTTTTACATCTTTTCCTTGATTTAATATAATAAAAAGCATATATCCCTTTTGCATATTCAATGCCCCCTAGTAATATTCGCTTTTAAATTCTTTAGATAAGAGTTTCTTATTTTCTCTACTTTCAAGATGTCTTTCTAATTCTCCTCCACGAATATGAGTTACAGGTAAAACAAACATAATTCCTGTATTTGGTTTTTTCATATCTCCCCCTAAAAGTTTTTCAATATGATCCATTACACGAATAACTTGTTCTTCTCTTTCAATAACAGAAAAAATCGTATGATTCATTTGGGTATTTCCATCTAAAGTTCTCATAAATCCCCCAATAACCGGAAGATCATAAAAAGCTTTCTCCATTGTACGTGCGCCCATACTCTCTATGACTGTGGCTCCTCGAATTCCTAACTTTTTTATTTCTTCCAATACATCCATTAAATAATCTGCTTCATTTAGAACAATAAATAATACATACATCTACCTTCCTCCTTTTCTCTCTACCTTTTATATAGTTTTCTCCTCATTCTTAAATAAATACTTTAACAATGGGGGAGTTACTAATGTAGAAATGACCACTAATAATACAATACTTGTAAAAGTAGCATTCGTAATAACCTGACTATTAAGTCCTTGAGTTGCTACAATTAATGCAACCTCAGCTCGAGCAATCATCCCTGCACCAATTTGTAAAGAATGTTTATATGAAAAACCAGACCAATGTGCAACTAAACCACATCCAATGATTTTACCTGCAATAGCAAGAAGTACAATAACAAAACCATAACCGATATATTGAAGCATATCCGCACTGATTTCTGCTTTTAGTCCAATACTAATAAAAAAGATAGGAGTAAACAAAGAATACGCTAATACTTGAATTCGTTTATTAATTTTACTACGATAAGGTGTTGTCCCACAAATTACTCCTGCAGCATAAGCACCTGTAATAGCTGCTACTTGAAACACTTCAGATAAAAACGCAAATAAAAAACATAATAAAATAGCGAAGGTTACAATTCTCTCTCCCCACACATTCCCTCTTGCAAAACGCATCGTAAGATTAGAGATGATATACCCTATAACAACAACTCCTACAAAGAAAACTCCCATTTTTAACAAAAGCCAACCAATATGGGTATTTGCACTTGGATTTACTATCCCAATAATAATAGCTAATAATAAAATTCCAATAACGTCATCAATAATAGCAGCTCCTAAAATAGATATTCCCTGCTTACTACCTAATAAATGCATATCCCGAAGTACGGATACAGAAATACTCACTGACGTAGCTGTTAAAATTGTCCCTATATAAGTAGCATATAAAAATTGTTGATGAGGCGTACCTTGTGGTAAATGATGTTTAAAAAACAAATAAGGAATTACAGTCCCCAAAATTAAAGGAACAACAACTCCGCCTAAAGCAATCATAGAAGAGCTTTTTCCAGATTTTCTTAACTCTTGTAAATCTGTTTCTAACCCTGCTAAAAACATAAGAAAAATAACACCAATTTCAGACATAATATGAACTAATTCACTATCACCTTGAATCCAACCAAAAACAGAGGGTCCAACGAGAATTCCTGCTACAATTTGTCCCAATACTGCTGGCATTTGAATTTTTTTTGCAGCCCATCCTCCTAGAGAAGCCGCTCCTAATAAAATCACTATTTCTAAAAGAAAATATTTTTCTGGAGCTACTCCTAATACTTTGAACCATTCCATATATTTTTCCTCCCTACATTTACATCAAATCTATCATTGATTACACCATATTTAGGATCCAATTTTTATAGACAATTTTTATTCTTGAAACCTATTGAATCCTTTATTATTCTACACCTATCCTATTTTTATTGCAAGAATTCTATAACTACTTCGCATTAATAATGATATATCTCCTCCTAAAATTTTTTACTTAATAATTTTTTGACTGATAAATCCCCTCTATACGATTCAAATTGCGATTCTTTATTTACCTATTGTTTATATAATGGTATACTAAAAACATAATTCTATTTTCGTCATTTTTTTACTATATATGATTTATTTATCCAAAGGAGAATTTATTTCTATGACTTCCATTTTAGTAGTAGAAGATCACGACTTAGAACGAAAAAACTTAATACAAATGTTACAAGCATTAGAAGATGTTCAAATAGTAGAAGCATCTTCTGGTAAAAAAGCTCTTCATCTNTTACAACAACATCCTATTGATTTATTTTTATTGGATATTCAATTACCGGATCTTTCTGGATTCACATTGGCTAAACAAATTCGATTAATTCCTGAATATGAATTTTCCTATATGATTTTTATTACAACACATATCTATTATCAACTAGATGCTTTTAAATCTTTCCATTGTTATGACTTTATTGAAAAACCCTATAAAAAAGAGGAGCTTTTAACATTAATAAAGAAACTGTTACGTGGAATTCGTCAAACAACTCCTCTTCAAAAGCAATGCCTTACTTTTGAATTGCCAGACTACGTCTTAAAAGTACCAATTGATGACATATTTTTTATTGAATCCAGACTCAAAAATTGTATTTTACATACTAAGAACTGGTCTGAACAAATTCCTAATATTACGATGAAAAAAATGTTAACCCTTTTGCCAAACCATTTTTTTATGCAAACTCATCGATCTTATATCGTAAACTTAAAAAATATCTCTCAAATTGAGAAAAAAAGTAGACAACCATGGACTATTCATTTTCCTAATTTTCCTTTACAAGCTTATGTAAGCAATACTTATAAAAAAAAATTATTAGAAAAGACATTACTATAGACATAAAAAGGATGATTCTATGACTTATATACAAAACTTTATTTTATCCGTTATGGAAA
>JGI24707J26582_10001369_pt1 | contig 19107 bp, 23 predicted proteins | sample BioPla1DNA1_FD_26582 | JGI IMG/M metagenome (IMG submission 26582)
CCAAGAAAAAGAAAACGGAAGTTATCAATTCATAACTCCCGCCCCATAAAAATTCATTCAAGACCCCAAACCCCATAAAAGATTATTAACTCAAAATAAAGAGGTTGTTTTTTTATTATGATTATAAAATTATTTATTTTTAAAGTATCTATGAAATCGTTTATTTCAACTTTAGATAAAAGATCCTACATCATTTCTATGGTACTGACCTAGATTAATGGGACAGTGATAAAATAAGATTTTTCGATGACTGGATTATATATAGTGTGGTATAGTCTAAATAAACATCTAGCGGTGGAAAAAATATGAAGAAGTTGTTATTGCTAGTGGGGGTAGTGGTTATTGGAGTTTTATACTTTTACAGATAATGTCAAAGAGATTGAAGGTGTTTTAGAATCAAGAATTAGGTTGTTTACAGAGTTGACTTTGGACGTAATCAATGAAAATATTTCGCACATCGGTTGTGATAATGGCACAGAATTGGAGTTAATGGACATACATCTGATAAGAGAGAAATTAAAAAAGGGGACAAATCTAACAAGGAAAATGATGTTTATGTGTTAATAAATGTATTTTCGAAATCAAATGTAATTGGTAAGATAAACTATTTATTTGATACGTATACAATTGATAAAAATATTTTTTCATATGGTAAAGCAGTTCTTGAATTGGGAGATAGGGATAAATTTTCAACATTAAAAATTGATAAGTCAAAACCTTATTTAGAATACAACCCAATCATGGATGAGATAAAGTATAGTGACATATATGGCCATTCTAATTTTGTTTACCATGTATTTCCTAAAGGTTTGGAAAAAAAGGATGATCCATATCTTTCTAAATCCTTGTTTTTGAATATTGACTCTCATGACGCGAATAAATTACAAATGGTTTATAACAAAAGATTAAATGAAGGTTTGGTGGAAAAAAAGAGGATAATTTCTGGTCTTTTAGTGTTGTTTTGGATGAGTATGGGACATCTGATAAGTTGTCATTACATGCAGGATTTAGAAATAATTCTGGTTTCATCCCACAAGAGCTTAATTTAGTTACGTTTGATTTAAATACAGGTAAAATTTCGAAACTTAATGAAGCAATTGATGAAAAAATGGTAGATGTGGTTGTTACTGAGGTTTTACAAGTCGGTAAAAAATTGTTGAAGACAGTCAAGGAGAGATTGATTTTCCAAGCGATGTAGTTTATGTGGATAGAATTTTTGAGGATGAAACAATTGATTATAACGAAAAGATCACCTATATCTATATTCCCAAAGAGTATGGATTTATGGTTTTAGAGGACAAACTAGTGATAAAGATCAATGTTGAAGCAAGCACCTATGGTGACCCAAATCAAATAACTAAACAAGAGATCATATTTAAAATACCAGTTACATTGTTATTTGTAAGTGATAGTTTAAAGTGGTAGAATATAATGAAAATAATGGAGGCAAATATGGACTATACAGCATTAATTTTGGCGGCTGGTAAAAAGGCAGCTAAGGGAATTAGTTATAAGAAAGCTTTTGCGGAAATAGATGAAGGGACAAAGTGTGATCGATAAGTCTGTTTCTGTCTTTTTGAATGATAAACGTTGTAAGCAGGTGGTGATTGTGACAAACTCTGCGGATTTGAGGAAGTTAGTTCAGGCTCATGATTCCGGTAAAATTATTCATGTACAAGGTGGAAAGACTAGGGCAGAAAGTGTGTTGCTTGGTTTGACAGCTGTTTCTGAAGAAGTGGTTCTCATTCATGATGGAGTCAGACCTTGGATTGAATTAAAGTATATTGATAAGATTTTGGAGAAAATGGAAACTGCGAAAGCTTGTGTATTGGCAATTAAACCTAAGGGTGCTTTGTTACATGTGGAAGACGGATATGTTCAAGAGATTGTTAAACGAAATTATATGCAGACGCAGACTCCTCAGGCTTATAAGACTAACTTTATCTTGAGGTGCTATACCTTAGCCAAAAGTTTAGAGTTNAATGTTTTAGATGATGCTGAATTGGTTTCTAGGGTTTCAGATGAACGAATTGCGGTTGTTGAAGGAGATATTCGTAATACTAGATTTATTCTGAAGGATTAATAATTATTTATATCTATATATTAGTAGGTATTTGTTTACAATATTGAAATCTTTTGTTATAATCTAGTAACGGAAATATGGTTTTTTCCTTGGCAGAAATGCCCATCAGACCAGAAGGAGGTGTACAGATGAAAAAATATGAATTAATGTACATCGTAAAACCACACTTAGAAGAGGATGCTAGAAACGCTTTAATTGAGCAATTACATGGTATCTTGACTAACAATGGGGCAACCATTGAAAAAGTCGATGAGTGGGGCTTACGAGACTTTGCATACGAGATTGATCATATGACAAAAGGTTATTATGTTGTTACAACATTTACCTCAGATGAAGAAGCGATCAACGAATTCAATCGTTTAACAAGAATCAATCGTGATGTAGTTCGTCATATGATTGTTCGTTTAGACGATCAAAACTAAGACAAGAGGTGAATCAATGATTAATCGAGTCGTATTAGTGGGTCGAATTACAAGAGATCCAGAAGTAAGAAAAACACAAACAGGGAAATCAGTTACAAACTTTTCCTTGGCAATAAACAGAAGATTTGGAAACCAAGAACAGGCGGACTTTGTAAACTGTGTCGCTTGGGAACAAAGTGCTGAATTTTTAGGTAACTTTATTCGTAAGGGTGCTTTGCTTGGTGTTGAAGGAAGGATTCAGTCGAATTCTTACCAAAATAATGAAGGTCAAATGGTATATACGCAGGAAGTTGTCTGTGAAAGAGTGCATGCTTTAGAGCCGCGTTCTCAAAGACAACAGGGACAGGGTTATGATACAGGTTATCAACCGGATGTTCCTCCTACATTTGCGGAACCTCAAACTCCTAAGTTTGAAGAAGCAGATGAAGAACCTATTTTAGATATTACTAATGATGATCTTCCATTTTAAAAAGGAGATGAAAAAATGTCATTCAGAAAATTTCGTGGACCAAGACGTAAAGTATGTTATTTTACAAAAAACAATGTAAAATATATCGACTATAAAGATACTGAACTCTTGAAACGTTTTATTGGTTCAAATGGGAAAATAATTCCTAGACGCGTAACAGGTACTAAAGCAAAGTATCAACGTCAATTAGCAATCGCTATTAAACGTGCACGTCAAATGGCTTTATTACCATACGTTACAGAAAATTAATAACACACCTCTCTTTTTAGAGAGGTTTTATTTTTAAAAGGAGTTTTAAGGTGAAAAGAAGTACATTAAGTATCACTCATGGAGCAATTACTGCTTCAATTACGGTGGTATTGTTGCTGGTTGATAGGCTTATAGCAGGATTTTTAATGAGTTTCTTACCGATTCCGCTCATAGTTTATGGATTGTATTATTCGATTAAAGAAAGTTTTTTAACTTACATAGTTACCGTTCTTTTAGTTATGATTATTCCCGGACAGTTACCAACAACTATGCTTATGATAGTTTATGGTTTCGTAGGTCTTGTTTATATTGCTGTATTCAAAACGGATTTATCTAAAATAATGAAGTTTATTATCGTTTTTATTGGAGTTGCTATTGGGTATTATATTATGGTTCGTTTCTTTGGACAGTTCTTTGGATTAGATTTTAGTACGACTATGATGGAAGTGGAAACTATGTTCAAAATAACAGATCCTACTAAGGTAAGAATTCTAGCGTTCACGGTTATATTTTTGACTATGTTTTTAGAAACGCTAATTATCTTTATGGCCGCAAATCTTGTGACAATGAGAATTAAACGTCATAGAAATTAATTTAGTATTGTGATAAAATAATAGCACCTAAAGGGGGCAATTATGATTAAAAAATTTGAGAAATACAAGACTCAATTAATTATATTAGGTCTTGTAGAATTAATTGCTTTATTAATATTCCATTCATTTTTTGAAAAATATTTATACATCGTTCAATATTCATTTATACTACTAAATCTCTTAGTAGTTTTTGCAATATTTTCGTTGTCTAGAAAATCATATCAAGAAAGAGTAATGACCGTTACTAGAGCATTAGGAAGAGAAAGTGGTGAAGCTTTCGCCTTTGCAAGACTTGGACTGATTACATATGATGAAAATAATGTTATTACTTGGATGAGTGAGATTTTTGATGATTATGAATTAAATTATATCGGAGAATATGTACTGGATGCATTCCCGGAGCTGAAGGAAGTCATGAGTAATATGGACGCATCAACTTTTATTGAAGTTGAAGAACATATTTTTGAAGTTAGTCACCTGAGTTCTCCTGGCGTATTGGTAATGCAAGAGAAGACGGAAGTTGGTACTCTGAAGAAATCTTTAGAGGATAACGAAGTAGTTCTTGGTTTTGCATATTTGGATAATTATGAAGAGACAACTGCTTATGAAGAGGAACAAACTATTGCTACGATGGACACTAATATACGTCAAGCTGTTGTGAATTGGGCGAATAAAAATGGTGCACTGATTCGTAGACTTAGGGCTGACCGTTATTTATTGCTTCTTAATGAAAAGACATTTAGAAAACTAGAAACTGATCGATTTGAAATTTTGAATACCGTTAGAAAAGAGTCGGCCAAATTAGATGCTAGTATTACCCTATCAATGGGATTTGCGAGGAAAACTGATAATTATCGTGAATTGGAAGAGATGGCTAATACGGCTTTGGAATTGGCACAATCTCGTGGTGGTGATCAAGTTGCCATTAATACTAAAAATGATACGATGCGATATTTCGGAGGAACCGTGGAAGCGGTGGAAAAGCGATCTAAGGTTCGAGTTCGAGTTTTAGCACAAAACCTTGGTACGCTTATCCAAAACTCATCCAATGTGATCATATTGGGTCATAAGATGATGGATTTTGACTGTATGGGAGCAGCACTCGGTTTGTCTGCGCTGACTAAAGTATATGACAAACCATGTGGGATTGTTGTGGATTTAGATGATACAGAGGCTAAATTACGTGAATCCATCGAAAAAAATGATGAAGACTTTACAAGAAAGCATCGATTTATTACGCCTTCAATGGCTTTAGATGAAGTAGAAGATGATACATTATTGGTGATGGTAGATCATCATAACCGAGAACAAACCCAAGTTCCTGAATTGATTGATCAAGTTGAAGACATAGTAGTGATTGATCACCATAGACGAACAGGTGAATTTACTTTTAAGAGAAAATTAACCTATATTGAGCCGTCTGCATCTTCAGCAAGTGAATTAATCATTGAGTTTTTCCCATATCATCATTATAATGTTAGGATTTCTCCATTTGATGCAACTATTATGTATACAGGTATTTTGATAGATACAAATCGATTTAGAAATAGGACGGGAAGTAGGACGTTTGAAGCGTTGGCTGAGTTGCGAAAATATGGAGCGGACTTGTCTAAGTCTGAGAATATGCTGCGTGATGAGTTTGAGGACTTTGAAATTAAAAATAGAGTGATGAGTCAAAGTGAGATGTTTGATGAAGGTTTTATCATAGCCGCCTATAAAGATGGTAATCTACAAAGAACTATCTTGTCTCAAGTAGCTGATGAAATTCTTAAAGTCAGAAATGTAGAGGCATCTTTTGTCGTTTCATATACGAAAGAAGATGTCATTGCAATATCAGCACGTTCTAAGGGCGATTTAAACGTCCAAAGAGTTATGGAGAAATTAGGGGGTGGTGGGCACTTTACGGGGGCAGCCACTCAAATTAAAGGTCACAGTATTAATGATGTGGTTGAGATGTTGAAACAGGCTATATTAGAAGTTAAGGAAGAGGTGGAGTAAGATGAAAGTTATTTTATTAAAAGATGTTAAAAAGATTGGTAAGAAAGATGAAATTGTTGATGTAGCTGATGGATATGCACGTAATTATTTAATTCCAAATGGGTTAGCTGTTTTAGCGAGTGAAAAGGGTCGAGAGATCTTAGCTTCTGAAAAACAAGAACGTAAAGAAGCACATGAGAAAAACAGAAAAAAAGCTAAAAAACTTGCAAATAAACTAGAAAAAATTGTACTAGACTTCGATGTTAAAACAGGTAAAGATGGACGTGTATTTGGATCTGTTTCAACTAAGCAAATTGAAGATAAACTTAAGAAAGAACATGAAATTGTAGTTGATAAAAGGAAGTTTAAACCTAACAAACCAATTAGTAGTATTGGTTTAAATAAAGTTGAAGTAACTATTTATGACGATGTTAAAGGAATTATCACTGTTCGCTTAAATGCAAAAGATTAGAGGTGATGTAAATTGACGCTAAGACAATTACCGCAAAGTACTGAAGCAGAGATTGCGTTACTAGGGACTTTGTTGGTATACCCCGAGACCACTAAGACGGTTGCGCAGTATGGATTAGTTCCAAGTGATTTTTTTGATAGAAGACATAGAATGTTGTTTGAAGTAATGATGGAAGTAATTGAATCTGATATTACACTAGATGTTGCAACCTTAATTTCCAAATTGAAAGATAAAAATATTTATCAGGAAGTTGGTGGGATGGATTATCTAGTGTTTTTGACCGAAGGTAGTGGAGCACCTTCTAGTCTGGATTTTTATGTTGATATTGTTCAAGAGAAATCACAAAAACGTAATTTAATTGAGACATCACAACGTATTGTAGAAAGTAGTTTTCAGGGTGATGTGGATGTTCAAGAGCTTTTAGATAAAGCTGAAAAATCACTTAGAGAGATTGCACAAAGCCGACGTACAGAGGATATGCAACATGGTCCAGATGTTGTTGATGAAGTTTACGAACAAATTAAAGAGTTTGGTAGTTCTGGTAATAGAGTTACTGGACTTTATACTGGTTATACTGCATTAAATAATATGACAAATGGACTTCAAAAGGGTGACTTAATCATTTTAGCTGCTCGTCCATCTGTCGGTAAAACGGCTTTTGCGTTGAATTTAGCGATGAATATTGCGGCTATGAATAAAGAAGGGAAAGCTTCTGTAGCTATTTTTTCATTAGAGATGCCGGCTACTCATTTAATCACAAGAATGCTATCTGCTGAGTCAAAAGTTCATGGTACCAAACTTCGTAATGGTAATTTGACACCTGATGAATGGAATCAATTAAATCATGCCGTTGGTGTTTTAAAAACAAGAAATTTATTCATCGATGATAGTTCTTCGATTACGATGTCTGAAATGTTTGCGAAATGTAGAAAGTTAAAAAACGAGGATAAGTTAGATTTTATCGTAATTGACTATATTCAATTAATTTCAGGTAGAAGTAATTCTGAAAACCGACAACAAGAAGTATCAGAAATATCAAGGGGATTAAAACAACTTGCTAGGGAGTTGGAAGTACCTGTCTTGGCCTTGTCTCAGTTGTCTCGTTTAGTAGAACGAAGAGAAGGTAACATTCCTCAATTAAGTGACTTACGAGAGTCTGGTTCAATTGAACAGGATGCTGATATTGTCATGTTCTTATATAGAGAAGCGTATCATGATCAGGAATCTAAATCTCAAGAAAGAGAAAGTGAAAATTCAAAATTATTAATTAGGAAACATCGTAATGGTGGTTTAGGAGATATTGATTTACAATTTGTTCCAAAAATTAATCGTTTCTATTCAACCACAAATCGCTCTGATGGTGATCATTAATGAAGTTTCATATGTTGGCTAGTGGATCTAAGGGTAATGCTTTTATTTTGGAGAAAAACGATACAAAATTACTAATTGATTGCGGCACTACAAAACGATATTTTCTAAACAGTTTAAATTTATTGGAATTATCTATTGAGGATTTTGACGGAATTTTGATAACGCATAATCACTCTGACCATATAAAGCAAATTAATATTTTTAAAGATCATCCCTTTGTTTTTTCTCCAGAACAATTGAATATAGATCATCATTTTGTATATGCATATGAACCATTTATGATTGATGATTTTGAAATTTTTCCACTTCCAACATCTCATGATGCAGAAGTGTCGGTTGGATATGTTATTTCTGATCGAGAACATAAACTTGTTTATATGACAGACACTGGTTATGTTAAAGAGGAGCACCTTCAATATATGTATGGGGCAGATTATATCGTGATGGAAAGTAATCATGATCCGGAATTGTTGATGAAGACAAAACGTCCGTACTACATAAAACAAAGAATTTTATCAGATAGTGGTCACCTTTCAAATGATGATGCAGGTGAGGTGTTGGGGAAAATAGTTACCAGTGCAACGAAAGAAATTATATTAGCGCACTTAAGTGAAGAGGCAAACCGCGAAGATATTGCGTTAGACACTGTTTCTAAGTATTTAAACGGGTATAAAGGTAAATTGAAAGTTGGAAAACAATATGAAATATTATCTAGTGATTGATTTTCACACTGATTTCATGTTTAGAGGTTAAAATAGACATAGGTGATAGTATGACAAGTAAAAAAATACAAATTATCGGAATTATGGGGGCCTTAGTTCTTAGTGTTTTCCTGGGTTATTTCTCTCAGGATATTAATAAGATAGGGAAGGTAGCGGCATATTCGCAAATTGAAAGAGAACCGTCTGTTGTAGAACAGGAAGTTATTTCAACATTGTCTTCTCCGATGAATATAAAGAAAATTTATGATAAAGATCAGCTGATAGGTATTATTACAGATGAGAAGCGTCTTACAAATTTACTAGAAGATGTATATGATAAAGAATACAAGGAAGCTTTTCCTGATACGCAACTGGGGTATGTGGATGATATCTATATATCCGAAGAGTTAACCTATAATCAGTATGAGGATAAAGATCAGGAAATTTTTGAATATGTATATAAAAAAGAATTAATCGCAATTGAAGTTCCAAAAATTGAGTTTTCTAATGGTCATACTATTTTTGTGAAAAATGTATCTGATTTTAATAATGCAAGAGAAACATTCATTAAGAGTTATATTAATGAAGAAATTTATGATTTATTAAGAAACAATAAAAAAGTTCCGCGACTGAAAAGTTATGGTGAACAGATTATTGATTTTAAAGTTAATGAATCTATCGTGGTTTCTAAAGGATATGCATCGATTGAAAATATTTATTTAGATGAAGTAGAGATTCTAAATTACTTAAGTTTCGGTAAGGAACCTGAATACAAGAGCTATACGGTACAAGAATATGACACAGTTCAAGGGATTGCTGTTTTGAATAAGTTGTCAGTTAACCAGTTATTATCGATTAATAAAGAGAAATTAAAAGATGATAATCAGATATTGATACCGGGAACGGAACTAAATGTTACAGAATTTAATTCACCTTTTAACGTTATTGTGACGAAAGAACGTAGGGTTGAAGAAGTTATTCATCCTGACGAACCAATTATTCAGAAAGATCCTAGTTTAAAAGAGGGTTTAACGAGAATAGAGGTTAAAGAAGAAAAAGGTTTAAAAGATACTGTATATGAAGATGTTTATGTTAATGATGAGCCACTTGAATCAAATGTAGTTAGTTCAAAAGTTGTCAAAGAGCCCGTTAGAGAAGTGGTTAAAGTGGGTACTTATGTTGAACCAAGAATTGGTTCAGGGTCTTTTGCTTGGCCAATGTCAAACGCGCGTATGATTTGTGGATGGTATTGTTATCCGGGGCATCAAGCGGTTGACATTCAATCACGATCTAATCGTGGATATGGACCGATTTATGCTTCAGATCGAGGCTATATTGCAAGTGCAGGGTTTGAGAGTTCTAGAGGATATTATGTAATTATCAATCACAATAATGGTTTTAGTACATATTATTATCATATGGATGGACCAGCTTACTTACCCGTAGGTTCAACTGTACGTCGTGGGGAACAAATCGGATATGTGGGTATGACCGGTAGAACAACGGCCCCCCACGTACACTTTGAAATAAGATATAATGGAGTAAGACAAAACCCATGTAACTATATTGGATGCTAGGAGAATGGATATGAAAAGATTAATTAGTGTAGTCTTAGTCATTTTATTAGGATTTAATATTTACTTAGGCTATGAAGTTTATCAACTTAAACAAAATAGACCATCTAACACATCTGAAACAAAAGAGGTTTCAAAAATTGTTTCTGAATTTGAAACAGACGTTACAAAAGTTGTTGCGGATGTTGAAGATAAAGTAGTTAGTGTTATTAAATATCAAAATAAAAATATGACAGGTAACGGTAGTGGTGTTATCTATGAGATCGATGGCAATGATACATATGCCATTACCAATCATCATGTGATCGATGGGGCAGATGAAGTTGGGGTTAAATTATCTACTGGAGAAGAGGTTGACGCTCAGATCATTGGATCAGATGCGTATACTGATTTAGCGCTCTTGAAGATTGAAGGTCATAAAGAAGTGAAGCCAATCGCCATAGGAGATTCTTCCAAAGTGAAGGTTGGCGAATTTGTAGTTGCGATGGGGAGTCCACTGGGAGTTGAGTTTTCGAATTCCAGTACCTTTGGGATAATTTCCGGTAAAGACAGACTCGTACCAGTTGATTTAAATGGTGATGGTCGTAGTGATTGGGATATGGTTGTTATGCAAACGGATGCAGCAATCAACCCGGGAAATAGTGGCGGTGCTTTAGTCAATATGAATGGTGAGTTAGTAGGAATTAACTCTTTAAAAATTAGTTCATCAAATGTTGAAGGGATGGGATTTTCTATTCCGATAAATGAAGTAATTCCGATTATCAAACAACTAAAAGATCACGGGAAAGTGGAATATCCAATTGTGGGTATTTCGGCAGTATCCGTTGATGAACTTCATCCATTCTATCAAAGGCAACTTGGATTGGAAGAAGTTCAAGGTGTTTTGGTAATTGACGTACTTAGTGGTTCGGCAGCAGATAAAGCAGGTATTAAGGAAAATGATATTTTAGTTAATTTTGATGGCCAAGAAGTTTCTAATTTTAAAGACTTTAGAAAAGCACTCTACTCTAAACGAAAAGGTGACAAAGTAAAGATTTCCGTTATCAGAGATAAAAAAGAGATAGAGGTTGAGGTTACACTTAATTGATTAAAGTAATTGCGGTAGGCCGTGTTAAAGAGAAAGCATCTAGAACTTTAATAGATGAATATCTGAAGAGGTTTAGATCAGTTCATAAACTTGAAGTAATAGAGCTCAGTAAATCAAGATATAAAGATGTTGAAATTGACAAGATAGTAAAAGATGAAAGTAATCGGATATTAAATAAAATAAATCCCAGAGATTACGTGATTTTATTAGATTTGAAGGGTAAAGATTTAGATTCCGTCTCACTATCAAATAAAATTAGCAACCATCTAGACTTAGGTGAGACCCTTGTTTTTGTAATTGGTGGGAGTCATGGTGTAGATGATTCAGTTAGAAAGCGTTCAAATTATATGTGGAAGTTATCGAATCTTACCTTTCCTCACCAGTTGGTTAGAATCTTGCTACTTGAACAATTATATCGTGGATTTATGATACAAAAGGGACATCCTTATCATAAATAGGTATATAATCTTGTTTTAAGGTGTAAAATGTTATAAAATAGAAAGGACAATAGGAGGTATTATTAATGAAAGAATTTACTGCAGTAGTTATTGACCCAGTAGGTCTTCATGCTCGTCCAGCAACTGTAGCTGTTAATGCAGCTAGCAAGTTTAAAAGTGAAATCAAATTGAGTTATAAAGGAAGATCAGTTAATATGAAATCCATCATGGGTGTTATGTCACTAGGGATCCCAACTCAATCAGAAATCACAGTTTCTGCTGAAGGTGAAGATGAAGAAGCAGCAATTGCGACAATTGAAGAAGTATTAAAAACTCAAAAAGTAATTGGGTAATGTTAAAATAGAAGGGCATCCTTCTATTTTTAATATTAGGAGGGAAATAATGGAGAACTGGTTAAAATTATCAGAGTCCGAATCTTGGATAAAAAAAGAGTTTGAAAAAATGAATAATGAAGAAAAGCATGATGCTTTTTATAAATCGTTAGAATTTGGAACGGCCGGTATGCGTGGATTACTTGGAATTGGGCCAAATAGAATGAACATCTATACGGTCGCAAAAGCGAGTATGGGTTATGGAAAATATCTGTCAAAGAATTTTTCAGGTCCATTAAAGGTGGCCATTGCGTATGACAACCGTCATCAATCACAAGAATTTGCGAATATTAGTGCATTAATTTTAAGTAAATTTAAGATTGATTCATACGTTTTTTCTTTACCACGGCCAACCCCGGAATTATCATTTGCGGTACGTGAATTAGGATGTGTCGGTGGGATTGTAATTACCGCAAGTCATAATCCTAAGGAATATAATGGATATAAAGTATATGATGAAACGGGTTGTCAATTAGTTGATCACAAGATTAAAGAAGTGATACAATACGTGAATGAAATTGAAGATGAGACATCAATTGATCTTTATGAAAACACATCAACATCTATGATCAGACATTTGGATGAGGATTTTGATGAGCTATACATTGAAAAATTAAAAATGGTTCCTCTAAGAAATGAACTTGAAAAAAATATTAAAATTGTGTTCTCATCACAACATGGTACATCCTATCCACTCGTTCCTAATATTCTAAAGGATTTAGGATATGAGGTAATTGTTGTCGAAGAACAAGCAAATTATGACCCTGATTTTACCAACACAAAGACACCGAATCCAGAAGATAAGGCAGCTTATGAGTTACCGCTGGAATATGCGAAAAAGCATGATGCTGATTTAATTTTAGTAGTGGACCCTGATGCAGATAGAATGGGAATTAGTGTAAAGCATAAAGGTGAATATATTAATATAACGGGTAATGAGGGTGGATCAATTCTGCAAGAGTATCTCTATAGTACTCTAGTTGAAAAAGATATCATGCCTGAAAATCCTTTGATGATAAATACGATTGTTACTTCTGATTTGGGTGAAGTCATAGCTCAATCATACGATGTTGAGGTCATGAAAACTTTAACGGGATTTAAATATATTGGTGAGAAAATTGAAAAGCATAAAAAGTCAGATTTTTTGTTTGGATATGAGGAAAGTTACGGATATTTAATCAAACCATTTGTTAGGGACAAGGATGCACTTCAAGCATGTTTATTGGTGGCTGATGCGGCTAACTATTATTATCTAAATAATAAATCCTTGATTGATGTGTTGTACGAGTTATACGATCGACATGGTGCTTACTATGATAAACTGGAATCTTTAACTTTAGAGGGACAGGAAGGATTAGAGCGTATTCAAAACATTTTAAAACATTTTAGAGAAAGTTCAGTTGAAACAATTTCTAATATAAAAGTATTAAGAAGAGAGGACTATCTTGGAGAAGAACGCCCAAGTGGTTTTCCTGAATCAAATGTTTTGAAGTTTATTTTAGAAGATGGTTCTTGGATTGCGATTAGGCCTTCTGGTACCGAACCTAAATGCAAATTTTATTATTGTGTAAAAGATGAATCATTAGATCTGGCGAAAGAAAAATATAAACTTTTATCAGAGTATATGAACAAAATAATTGAGGAAGTATGATAACGCTTTCAAAATAGTATTGAGAAAGTATAGAATGTATGATATTATTAAGTTAGTCATAGGTTATGTCTTCCAAATATAACACAGAAAAAGAGAGGTTTAATACCTCACTTTTTTGTTGTTCGTACAATTATACACCTTAAATATTGTAATAGCTTCCATAATAAGGTAAAATGATATACAGAAAAGAGGGATATATTGTGAGTAAAAATTTAGATCAGTTAACGGTAAATACCATTCGTGCTTTAAGTGCTGATATGGTTCAAAAAGCTAATTCTGGACACCCTGGAAAGCCATTGGGATCAGCACCGATGGCGTATACATTATGGGCAAATCACCTACGTATTGATCCAAAAAATGTAAATTGGATTAACCGTGATCGTTTCATTTTGTCGGCAGGACATGCATCAGCTTTAATTTATTCGTTACTACATTTATTTGAGTTTGATGTGACGATGGATGACATCAAGGATTTCCGTCAATACGGATCTCGTACACCGGGACATCCAGAGTATGGGGATACTGAAGGAGTTGAAGCGACAACTGGTCCACTAGGAGCAGGGCTTTCAACGGCTGTAGGTATGGCGATGGCGCAAGAACATTTAGCGGCTAAGTATAATAAACCGGGCTATGAAGTATTCAATAACTTTACCTACGCACTTGTAGGGGATGGTTGTATGATGGAAGGTATTACATCTGAAGCTTCTTCTTTAGCCGGGACTTTGGGACTGGGTAGATTAATCGTACTATATGATTCTAATAGCATTACGATTGAAGGAAGTACTGATTTGGCATTTCATGAGAATGTTCGTGAACGTTATGAAGCCTATGGTTTTGAAACTTTCTTAGTTGAAGATGGTAATGATTTAGAAGCAATCAATGCGGCCATTGAAAAAGCTAAAACTAACTTAGAGAAACCTTCATTTATTGAAATAAGAACGAAAATTGGGGCATTGACACCACTTGAAGGTTCTGAGAAAACACATGGTTCACCACTTGGTGAAGATAACATTAAGATTTTGAAAGATAATATGAATTATCCAAGTCATGAACCTTTCTATGTAGATGACTCCGTTCGTACTCATATGAAAAATATTTTAGAAGAAAAACATGCAGCCTATCTTGAATGGGAGAAAATGTTTAAAGAATATCAAGAAAAATATCCTGAAGATTACGCTCAATGGGTGGAAGACAACCGTGAACTTACACTTGATGAATTCTTTGAAGATGAGACTTTATGGGATTTCGGTGATAAACCAGTCGCTACCAGAAGTTTGTCTGGAATTGTCATTAATCGTTTAAATAAAAAATATAATAACTTATTTGGAGGTTCTGCAGACTTAGCTGGATCGACAATGACTTTAATGGAAGGTGAAACATCCTTCTCTAAAGATAACTATGCAGGTAAGAATTTACACTTTGGTGTAAGGGAACATGCGATGGCTGCGATAGGAAATGGGATTGTTCTGTATGGTGGTCTTAAACCATATGTTGCGACGTTCTTTGTGTTTACAGACTTCTTGAAGCCAATGGCAAGATTATCTTCACTTATGGAAATTCCTGCGACATATATCTTGACTCATGACAGTATTGGGGTTGGTGAAGATGGTCCTACACATGAGCCTGTGGAGCAATTAACAATGATGAGGGCACAACCTAACTTTATAACCTTTAGACCTGCTGATGGAGTAGAAACGATGGCTGGATGGGCAGTTGCGATGACTTCTACCAAGACACCTACTGCTCTAGTATTAACACGTCAAAACTTACCTCAATTAGAAGGTAGTAGTAAAGATGCAACTAAAGGAGCATATGTGATCAGTGATACAGATAAAATTGATGTGATCTTAATTGCATCAGGATCTGAAGTATCGCTTGCTTTAGATGCCAAAGAAGTGTTAGAAAAAGAAGGTATTGGCGTTCGAGTTGTAAGTATGCCTTCAATGGAATTATTTGAGGCACAATCGGAAGCATATCGTGAAGCGGTTCTTCCTAGAGATATTCGTAAACGTGTTGCGATTGAAGCTGGCTCTTCATTAAGCTGGGGTAAATATGTAGGTTTTGATGGTAACTATGTAACCATGGATACATTTGGTGCCTCAGGTAAAGGTGATGTTTTATTTGAAAAGTTTGGATTTACTGTTGAAAATGTAGTTTCCAAAGTAAAAGAGATAATTTAAGGCGATTAATTCGCCTTTTTCATTTGTTTTGGTATACTAGACAATAGGTGATAAGGTGAAGAAAATATTTATAACTGATTATGATGGAACACTTTTTCAAAATGGAACGGTAACAGAAAAAGACTTAGAAATGATACATTCGTTCAGAAAAAAAGGTGGTTTATTTGGAATCGCAACCGGAAGAATTGTTAATTCGATACGTCATGAAGTAGAGAAGTATGATATTCCCGTAGATTTTGTGGTAGGTGTTAACGGCGCAATGTTAATGGATGGATCGTTCAATAAATTACATTCATTTGATATAGAAGAAGACTTGGCCTTAGAAGTTCTTTCGTTTTTAAGAGATAATGGAGCTATTCATTATTCAATTAGCGATGGGTATAACATTCATCGGCAAGGTTTAGACACGGGAACATTACGAGATTTTTATGTATCTTTTGAAGAAATCCTGTCCAATAAAGTACGTGGACTCTATGGTAAGATGCAAACGAGAAATGATTCTTTCAAAATATGTAAAGCCATCAACAACCAATATGGAAATCATATCCAAGCACTACCAAATTATAATTATTTAGATATGGCCAGCAGTAAGACGGATAAATACCATGCGATTGAGAAGTATCTAAATTNGTTAGATGATGAATATGAAGTGGCAACGGCTGGTGATGCTCATAATGATTTAAAGATGTTGAAAAATTACAAAGGTTATGCGATGCGACATGGTGATCCAGTTATTGTGAAGCAAATTTCCAGAAAAGTAGATACTGTCGCAGAGGCTATAGAAGCATTTCTTAATAATTGACAATCATAAATTAAAGACATATAATATAAAGGCCTGTTTTATATAGGCCTTTTTGTGTGGGAGAACGAGCAACCGTTCGTATACCACATCACAGACTTTTAAAAAAAGGAGGAATGTCGTGTGAGTAAAAGAGTTGCTAAAGTAGTTAAACTGCAATTCCCTGCAGGCGGCGCTAGACCAGGTCCAGCACTAGCCGGAGTTGGAATTAACATGCCTCANTTCTGTACTGCATTTAACGATGCTACTAAAGAACGTGCCGGGGATATTGTTCCAGTGGAGATTACAGTTTATGAAGACAAATCATTTGATTTTGTGACTAAAACTTCACCAGCTTCAAATATGTTAANGAAAGCTGCAGGAGTTAAATNGGGTTCAGGTACGCCAAATACCCAAACTGTAGGTACAATTACAGTTGATCAATTGCGTGAGATTGCGGAGTATAAACTTCCAGATTTAAACGCAAATGATGTAGAGGCGGCCATGAAAATTGTTGCGGGGACTGCACGTAACATGGGAATTGAAATAGAAGGGTACGAGGGATAACAATGGCTAAATTAACAAAAAACCGTAAAAAAGTGTTAGATCTCGTAGATCGTGAAAAAGTTTATTCTTTAGAAGAAGCAGTCAAATTAGTTAAAGAAGCAAACTTTGTAAATTTTGATGCATCTGTCGAAGTATCTATGAACCTAAATGTGGATACACGTCATGCAGACCAACAAATCCGTGGAGCAATGGTCTTACCTCATGGTACAGGTCGTTCCCAAAAAGTTCTTGTTGTTACACAGGGTGCTAAAGAACAAGAAGCTAAAGATGCAGGTGCAGACTTTGTTGGTGGAAAAGAAATTCTTGAAGAAATTAAAGGCGGATGGATGGATTTTGATGTCATCGTCGCTACACCAGACATGATGGGTGAATTAGGAAAATTAGGACGTATCCTAGGACCTAAAGGCTTAATGCCTAACCCGAAAACAGGAACTGTAACTATGGATGTTGCAAAAGCTGTTGAAGAAATTAAAAAAGGTAAAATTGAATACCGTGTTGATAAAGACGGAAACCTTAACACATTAGTTGGAAAATTATCATTTAGTGAAGAAGCTTTACGTGAAAACATTGAAGCTTTATACGATACAATCGCTAAATCACGTCCAGCAGCTGTTAAAGGATATTTCATTAGAAACTTCGTGATCTCATCTACAATGGGACCAGGAATTAAAGTTGAAATTGTTCAATAAAATCAAAAAACATCTCGGAAGAGATGTTTTTATTTTATAAATTCATATGTATAAACGTTGCCAGATTTAAAAACAAATCGATAATTCTCAACTTCAAGGGTATCCAACTTGAAGTTTTTATTTTCAAGAATAGTTCTCGCAAATAAACCACGTGTCTGTTTTATACTCTTGGTGTTAAGAAATTCAAAATGGTATATAGGAACTTTTAAGTTGTCTTTATCCAACATTGAAGAAAATTCCTTTGATGCTAAATTTATAATCGGTCGGTTCAACTGATTAAAGTAGTCAGTAATTGGAGTTTTCCAAAAGTCATATAAATTAAAGTCTAATTTTGTCAGGAAATCTAGTCTATATAAACTTATTTGGTTCAGAGGCTCTAATACGCCATATAATGCAGAAAGAATTCTTACATGCTTTTGAATAGACTTTTCTTCTAGAGAAGGTAAGTCTAAAGTTTTAAAAGCGTCTCCTGTATAAGTTTTATAGACTAAAGAATTTTCATGATAGTTTTGATATGCATCATAAGTCTTTTGACTAAGGTTATCGGATGTTTTAAATCTTTCTTTTATTTCTTCTAATGTAAATTGTTGAATTATATCAACAAGATGCTCTTTTTTTTGATTAAACAATAAAGGGGTACTGGTTTCGACCTGACTTAATTTTTGTTTTTTAGAGGGAGATAGGATAATGATCATTTGATCGTTCCGTATAACTCTTCGTTAAAACCAACAAACACACCATGTTCACCCAATAAGATAGGGCGCTTTAGTAAACGACCGGTGGATGCTAGTAATTGTATTTGTTCCTGTTCGTTCATGTTTGGTAGTTTGTCCTTTAGTTTCTGCTCACGATATACAACACCAGATGTATTAAAGAATCGTTTTATAGGCAAGCCAGATTCTTTAATCCAAACGGTAAGTTCTTCAGCTGTTGGATTGTTTTCCATAATATCTCTTTTGATATAATTTATACCATTATCATCGAGGTATTTTTGTGCTCGCCTACAGGTGCTGCATTTATCCCAAGTAATAAAAATAGTTTCTTTCATTTTATATCTCCTTTAATGTAAATTTTTTTCCAATGGTTGGAATGATTCCATTGCATTTTTTAAGTTTTTGAGTAAATTCTGATGGATCTTGTTTGATGAGAGGAAATGTATCATAGTGAATTGGNACAACTTGTGTAGCGTTNATCCATTCAGCCGCCAGTACTGCATCATCAATACCCATTGTGAAATTNTCNCCGATNGGTATAAAGGCTAAATCAACTGGTCCGATTAATTTCATATCGGAATATAAAGCAGTATCACCCGCGTGATATACGGTATGTTTTGAATCATCAATTAATACACCGACTGGAAGTCCCATATACTTTCCTTGATAACTTGAACTGTGTAGAGCAGGGAAAAACTTGAC
>JGI24707J26582_10001372_pt1 | contig 19102 bp, 15 predicted proteins | sample BioPla1DNA1_FD_26582 | JGI IMG/M metagenome (IMG submission 26582)
ACGTGAAGACTGCCGTAAAAGAGGGGAGCCAGATTTATAAAACCCTTTCCAAGCCGCTCTTTGACGAGGCCAGAAAATCCTTTGAACAAAATGAGGTTCCTGTGGTGCCTCTCAACATGGAGTTTATACTAAAAACAGGCCAACCGGCTAAGCTTACAGTAACAGATTCTGATGGCAAATCAGTGAATGTTTTATCTGCCACTGCAGCCGAAAAAGCGGTTAATAAGGTGTTGTCCAATGAACGAATCAGAGATCAGCTGGGAAAAACCGGAGGGACACCCTACTATTTACGAAACTTGACCATATCTTCCGATAATGAAAGTACTATGCCTATATCAGCTCTTAACGCCATGAGACGTGAGGCCCTGGAAAAGATAAAGGCTTTACGCATCAAGAGCCGCAAAAAACCTTCTCCTGAAGGATTTGATAATTCTGACAGGGAACGGGCAACCGGGAAAAACCTGAAGAAAAAAACAGGGGAAGTAATTTTATCAGCATTTTTTTATGCCATGCCCGATTCAGTTTGTGAGCTGGACGGCTTGGTTAACCGTGTTTATCTGCCTGTAATATCCTCGCAACAGCTTAAAGAGCTTAAAGAAGAATTTTATGGTGAAATATATATCTGGACGCCATCCATACTTAAAGACAGCGAACTAAAAGCTGTAAAAGAAGACCTCAAAAGTATAGTGCCTTTTATTGACGGTATTGCTTATGGAACCCTTGGAGTTAATAAGATATGTAAAGATTCTTTTCCGGGTACACCTCTTTGTGCTGAACCGGCAATAAATATATTTAATAACGCTTCCGTCGGGGTTGTGGAAAAGCTGGATACAGCCACAGCTGTTCTGTCCCCTGAATTGAACTTAAAAGAGATAATAGAAATAGCGTCCTCGAATGTGGAACTGGAAGCTATAATATATGGTAAAATTCCTCTAATGACCATGGAGCACTGTCCTTCGTCTCTTGAAATTCCTTGCTCAGGCAAATGTAAAGACTGCAGCGGCAACAGAGGATTTTTAAAGGACAGGAAGAGTGAAATATTCCCCTTTGTGAGGGATCCTTTTTTAAGCCGGACACAAATTTTTAACCCGTATCCAGTTTTTATGGATGATATTGACGCTATTAAAGAAACAGAAGTCAGTATTCTGAGATTGGTTTTTACCAATGAGAGCAACACTACCCGCAAAGCATTGGCTCAATATTTTAATACCTTATTAAGGGGCAGGAATAAACATGACCACGGGGTTATTAAAGCCATAGATGAGATCAGGGATAATGGGTTTACCAAAGGACACTGGTACAGGGGCGTAGAGTAGAGAAGCGCAGAGTTTAATTAAGCAGGTGATTATTATGATTGATGTTTATGTTGAAGTAATCAGAGAGGGCGTTAAATTACCTTATTACGCCAACCCTTATGATGCAGGTATGGATGTGTGTGCGGCGGAAGATGTTATTATAGAGCCCGGACAGACGGTAATAATCCCAACGGGTTTGAAATTTGCCATTCCCGAGGGTTATGAGATTCAGGTCCGCCCCCGGAGCGGGATAAGTTTGAAGACCCCGCTTCGTCTGGCCAATTCCCCCGGTACAATTGATGCGGGATATAGAAATGAATTGGGTATAATAATGAACAATTCATCCATAGTAAGTAATACTGAAAATAATGATGTATATCTTAGCCTTGACAGTAAGGGGAATCAACAGGGTACGTACATTATAAGAAAAGGTGAGCGGGTGGCTCAGCTTGTTCTTGCAAAGGTCCCCAGAATGAATTTAAAGCTGGTGGACTCTGTGAAGGATATAGGTACCGACAGAGGCGGAGGATTTGGTTCAACCGGAATATAAAAGCCGGAACCGCCCAAGTTATTAGAGAATGGAGAAGTAAAATGATAAACAGACAGAGACTGACAGATGAATTTATAAGCTTAGTAAAGATAGACAGCCTTACCAGGCAGGAAAGGAAAATGGCTGATGCCCTATTAAAAAAATTGAAAGACATGGGACTTGAACCGTATGAGGATGATACAGCCTCTAAAATAGGCGGTGATGCAGGGAATGTGATTTGTCATGTGAAGGGTAAAAAACAAAAGCCGGCATTGCTTTTAATGGCACATATGGACACGGTTGTACCGGGACTTTCCAAAAACCCGGTAATTGACGGGGATATAATAAAGACAGATGGCAAAACTGTTCTGGGCGGGGATGACGCTGCAGGAATTGCAGTGATTCTGGAGACCATCAGATCACTTATAGAGGATAAAACACCTTTCGGGGATATTTATCTGGCGTTTACCGTGGCTGAGGAAAGTGGCCTCTTTGGAGCGAGGAACCTTGATCTTTCAGAGATACCGGCTGATTATGCCATTATACTTGATGAAGGGGGAGAGATTGGAACAGTAGCGGTAAAAGCACCGTATTATAACAGGTTCCATGTAACCTTCACAGGTAAAGCCGCCCATGCGGGTTTAGAACCGGAAAAAGGTCTCAGTGCTATTATGATGGCATCGAAGGCCATTGCTGATATGCCTAATTTCGGAAGAATAGATGAGGAAAGCACATCTAATATTGGCATAATAAAAGGCGGACAGGTTCGCAATATTGTATGTGAAACTTGCGAAATAGAAGGTGAAGTAAGGTCTATTTCTGAAGAAAAAATTAACAGATATACAGATGAAATATTGAGTCACTTCAAAAAGACAGCAGAGCAATTGGGCGGCACTGTAAAAATTGACCTGGAAAAGATGTATCCGGGGTTTGATATAAAGGAATCGGATGATATAATCAGCCTTCTGAAAGAGGCCTCTTCCGCATCTGATATACCTATGAAGCTCCATGCCACTGGCGGCGGAAGCGACACCAACATTATCAACGGAGCGGGCATACCAGCGATAAATACAAGTGTTGGCATGACAAATGTCCACAGCACTAAAGAATATATCCGCATATCAGATATGGAAAAGGCATGTCATTTCCTGACAGCAATCATAAAGGCTGCGTATCTTCGTTAGAAATCTTGAAGTAAGACAGGGGACGGTTCCGTGTCCTATTTTAACCCTGTCTTACCCAGTATAGAAGTGTTACACTACGCCCTGCGCATACATGGCAGCGGCTACCTTTTTGAAGCCTGCGATATTTGCTCCCAGCACTAGATTATCAGGTTCTCCGTATTCTGCTGCGGCTTCACTGGAATTTTTGTAAATGCTTTTCATAATACCTTTAAGTTTTTCATCAACTTCTTCAAATGACCAGGACAACCTTTGACTGTTCTGGGACATTTCCAGACCGGAGGTTGCAACTCCTCCTGCATTGGCTGCCTTGCCGGGAGCAAATATCACATTATTCTTCAAAAAAAGATCAATTGCATCCGGGGTTGAAGGCATATTAGCACCTTCGCCAACTGCAATACAACCATTTTTTATAAGGATTTCAGCATCTTCACCGTTAAGCTCATTCTGGGTAGCACAAGGCAAAGCAATGTCACAGGGAATTGTCCATATTCCTCTGCTGCCACCGGTGTATTTGGCATGAGGATGATGCTTTATGTAATCCGATATACGGCCTCTTTGTATTTCCTTAATGAGTTTTACGGTATCAAGGTTAATGCCGTTTTCGTCATAAATGTAACCATTGGAATCGTTAAGGGCTACAACCCTGGCGCCAAGCTGCTGAGCTTTTTCAGCTGCATAGATTGCCACATTACCTGAGCCTGAAATTACAACTGTCTTACCTTCAAAGGAAAGGCCCTTTGCCTTTAAAGCTTCTTCAACAAAATAACAGAGACCGTAGCCTGTTGCCTGGGTGCGGACAAGGCTGCCGCCATAGGGTATGCCCTTGCCGGTTAATACTCCTGTAAACTCATTACGCAGCTTTTTATACATTCCGAACATATATCCGATTTCCCTGGCGCCCACACCGATATCTCCGGCGGGAACGTCAGTATCGGGTCCTACATGGCGGGACAGTTCAGCCATAAAGCTCTGGCAGAAGCGCATAATTTCCATATCGGATTTACCTTTTGGATCAAAATCCGAGCCGCCCTTACCTCCGCCCATGGGAAGAGTGGTAAGAGAATTCTTAAAAATTTGCTCAAAACCTAAAAACTTTATTATACCAAGGTTTACAGAGGGATGAAAACGGAGACCTCCTTTATATGGACCTATGGCACTGTTAAACTGAACACGAAAGCCGCGGTTAACATGCACCGTACCAGCGTCATCAACCCATGGTACACGGAAGATTATTTGTCTTTCGGGTTCTACAATACGATCAAAAATGCCGGCTTTGACGTATTCGGGATGTCTTTCAGCAACGGGTTCCAATGATTCAAGCACTTCTTTTACTGCCTGATGAAACTCAGGTTCGCCCGGATTGCGTTTTACTACTTGCTCATAAACACCGGCTAATATTTTCATAATAAAACCTCCAATTAGAAACCCTTTTTATCTAAACAACTGACTATTTGCAACAATATAAAAGCAAACCTGCATTATAATTTAGATAAATTAGATAAATTATAATTTATTTCCTGTTTATCTATCTAAGCCGGCTGAAAATTTAGATTATCTAATCCTTATAATGAGAGTGTTACAACCTGTTTAGAGAGAGTAAAGCAGCACTTTTTTAATTATAACAGAGAGCGCATTAAAATGCAAGAAATTATACATAAAGTTGCAAATAAAATAACAAAAAATGCCTGCCCTAAAAAGGGCAGACACGTTTGTTTAATACATATTAATCAAGTAACAGTCAGAAATTACTTTTTGTTTTTTATATACTCATCAATTGCCTTTGCTGCTTTTTTGCCGGCACCCATGGCCAGAATTACAGTAGCAGCACCGGTAACTGCGTCTCCGCCTGCGAATACACCTTCCTTGCTTGTCTGGCCGGTTTTTTCATCAGCAACAATACATCCCCATTTGTTTGTGGAAAGATCAGGTGTTGTGTTTCGAATCAAGGGATTAGGAGATGTTCCGATGGACATAATTACTGTATCAACATCAATTATATGCTCACTGCCTTCTTTAGCAATCGGGCGGCGACGGCCGGAAGCATCAGGTTCACCTAATTCCATTTGTACACATTCGATTCCCTTAACCCAGCCTTTATCATCGCCGAGAATTTGGGTGGGATTTGTAAGAACCTTAAAAATAATTCCCTCTTCTTTGGCATGGTGAACTTCTTCAAGACGGGCAGGCATTTCGGCCTCGGAACGTCTATAAATTATATAAACATTCTCAGCACCTAAACGCTTGGCACACCTTGCGGCATCCATAGCAACATTTCCGCCTCCCACAACCGCTACAGAATTACCGCGCATAATTGGAGTTTCGGCATCTTCCTTGTATGCCTTCATCAGATTAATACGGGTCAGGAATTCATTGGCTGAATATACTCCGTTTAAGTTCTCGCCGGGAATATTCATAAATGCCGGAAGTCCTGCGCCCGAGCCAATAAATACAGCATCATAGCCTTCTTCGAAAAGCTCATCAATAGTAAGCACTTTCCCGATAACCATATTTGTACGTATCTTAACACCTTGTTTTAACAAGCCGTCAATTTCTTTCTGTACCAGGCTTTTGGGAAGCCTGAACTCGGGTATTCCGTATACCAGAACTCCTCCGGAAAGGTGGAATGCCTCAAAGATCGTTATTTCATAACCCAGCTTAACTAAATCTCCGGCGCAAGCTAAGCCGGCAGGGCCCGATCCGACAATTGCGACCTTTTTACCGTTACCCGGAACTTTTTCATAAGCCTTCTGTGCGTTTTTAATAGCCCAGTCGGCAGCAAACCGTTCCAGACGACCGATTGCAACCGACTCTCCCTTAATTGCCCGTACGCACCTTTCCTCGCACTGGGTTTCCTGCGGGCAGACCCGTCCGCAAACAGCCGGAAGGCTATTGGTTTCAAGAATTTTATCATATGCTTCTTCGAATTTACCCTCTTTTATTAAGGTAATAAATTCGGGGATTTGAACATTTACGGGACAACCATTAACACAGGGCCTATGTTTACAGTTTAAACAGCGCTCTGCTTCTTCCCTTGCCATTTCCTCAGTATAACCCAGAGCCACTTCTTCAAAATTTCTGTTACGCACATTAGGGTCCTGTTCAGGCATAGGTACTTTATTTAATGACATATTAGGCATTTGTTTGATCCTCCAGTCTGCATTGATGTCTTTCGATTGATTCCTTTTCACTTTTCTTGTACATTGAAAGGCGTCGGATAAGTTCATTAAAATCTACCAGGTGACCGTCGAAATCAGGTCCGTCAACACAGGCAAACTTAGTTTGCCCATCCACAGTTACACGGCAGCCGCCGCACATACCTGTTCCGTCAATCATAATCGGATTGAGGCTTACAATAGTTTTGATACCATAAGGTCTGGTAACATCACAAACGACTTTCATCATGATTGGAGGGCCGATTGCTATAACTACATCATATTTATTTCCTTCATCAAGCAGCGTCTGCAGTATATCCGATACAAAACCCTTTGTTCCGTTGGAGCCATCATCGGTGGTAATAAACAATCTTTCTGATACGGCAGCCATTTCTTTTTCAAGAATAATAATATCTTTATTTCTAAAGCCTGCTATTACATCTACCGAAACACCCATACTATGAAGTTTTTTGGCCTGGGGGTAAGCAATTGCTGTTCCCAGACCTCCGCCGATTACTGCAGCTTTTTTAACATTTTCAAAATGGGAAGCTACACCCAATGGGCCAACAAAGTCGGTTATATAATCTCCTTCGTTCATTTCGCCAAGTCTTATTGTTGAAGCTCCAACTTCCTGGAATATTATTGTAACAGTTCCCTTATCCCTGTCATAATCCGCTATAGTAAACGGGATACGTTCACCATCATCATCTACCCGAAGAATAATAAACTGACCGGGCTCGGCCTTACGTGCGACATAAGGCGCCTCTATCTCAAGACGTTTAACATGAGAATTTAATACTTCTTTTTTAATAATTTTAAACATTATTTCTCCCTCTCTGTATATTATATAAAATATTAAAGCAGTAAGTACACAAACTTTATAAAAATTTCCCCCCCGGGGGCTATTGTATATGATAAAATGTATATGTATACATAATACTTATTCTATAGGAAAGATGGGGTATGTTCAATATCAAAAATTAACATGGGTTAGAGACTCTTACAATAAAAAGATTTTATTTGCATAAAAGAATAAAGTTGTCTCACAGGCATTAATACGTTTACATGACTGAAAGAGTGTATTTTAATACAAAAATAATTATCAATAAGATAAAAAAGGATCGGACAAAATCCGATCCTTGTGGTAATAAACTATAAGTTTTAATCGAGGGGATAGAGATAGATCCAGAATTCTACTAAGTCTATACCATCTATCTCTCTAGCATGGCCGTTAATCTGGAAGTCATATCCGTGCGCCTCTCCGCTGAGGTCAAAATCCCCTGTTGAGCTAGATTTAGACTTGTTTGTTATTTCCCCGATAGCATCTTCGTAGAAGGCCAGTATTTCCTTGAATGTCTTATCTGTGAATATATGCAATGAATAAGACACTTTTCCGTCCCTCTCGGATTCAGAAGCATTGGAGATAGCTGCACCATCAATTATTGGGAAATAATTGGAAGGGTAATCATCCGGTAATTCCCCTTCATTTAATGAATCTAACAGTTCATCAGCTGAGGGCAGTTTTTCAAGCACCAAGGTATACATAGTATAATTTTTGTCTGCTTCTTCAGGTGCACAGGAAATGGTGTATTCATAACCTTCGTATATACCTGAATACATATAGATATTATCCATTGAATAGTCGTTGAAGTCAGCAGTTCCCTTGATTATGTTTTCATAAAAAGAGGCTACTTTCTCATTACTTTCTTTGCATACTGCGCTGATACTAAAGGTTTGATATCCGCTGGATTTATCAGCCATTGCAAACCAGACACGCGAGTTTTTATAAATGGGGAATATGTCTTTAGGATAGTTTACCGGAAGGTCAACTTCATCATACTTGTCCAGGACGTCATCTTTTTTGCTTGATTGATCATCTTTTTTGACTTCGTCATCTTTTTTGTCTCTGCTGCTATCATCATCGTCATCGATGTCATCTTCATCATCTTCATCGTCTTTGTCGTCTTTATCATTTTTGTCTTTGCTGCTGTCATCATCGTCATCTTCATCATATTTTTGTGAGCTTGATTTGGAACTTCTGCCGTCGTCATCATCATCTTTATCTCTTCCTCCGCATGCGACGAAACTGAAGATCAAACAAAAAATCAACAACAGGCTAAGCAGCTTTTTAAGATTCATAAACAATTCCTCCTAAACATCAATGTTGTAAATCTGCATGCACAGGCACCCTGTTTTAACCATATTCATATGTGGCCTGTTTGGTGCTATTATACTTTTTTTCCCCCATAATGTAATCACCCCCGGGGTGATTTTACCAAATTACAATTATTGAATGGGATATATTGTAAAACATATTAAGGTTTGTTAACTCTAATTGCAATCGCGTGATGAATTACTTAAAACGCATTTTTGGGGCCGGTATTACCAATCATATTCTTCTGAAATTTCTCATAGTATGGAAAGTCAGTTAATAAAAATGGAGGTAATAATGGCGCGCCGTTCCTTAAAGTACAATACGGCTATTCTGACGGTAACAGGTTTTATAGTTAAAGCAATAGGATTTGCATACCGGGTTTTTATTGCTAACATTATCGGGACTGAAGGATTAGGTTTGTACCAGCTTATGACACCAATTTATTCACTTCTGGTCCTGGTATTATCAGCAGGAATTTCTGTCGCAGTCTCAAGGTTTGTTGCCGAAGAAAGTGCGAAAGGATTAAGTCGTGAAGGTAACAAAGTAGCAACTATTTCTGCCGGTCTTGTTCTTGGAGCGGGTATTATTATCTGCGGTATTTTATTATTAAATCTGGACTCTTTAGTGTTGGGGACAACAGGAGATGTCAGAACGAGGAGCTCAATATTCTGGATATTGATTCTTGTTCCTCCAATAGCCGCAGCATCAGCTTATAAAGGGTATTTCTACGGTAAACAGGAAATGCTGCCTAATTCGGTTGGCCAGATTTTCGAGCAGATAATTAAGCTTGCGTTTGTATTGACTTTTTACGGACACTTTAAAGGTAAGGGTATTGACAGCATGTGTCTGTTAGCTGTTTTAGCCCTGCTGATAGGTGAAATCGCCAATGTAATTGTGGTTTACATCGCATTTATAATTGCAAAATATAAGTCGGTAAAAACGCGAAGAAATACAGGCAAAAGTACTATGGCTTCGGTTAAGAAAATATGCAGAACCGCCATGCCGATTTCAGCAAATCGACTTGTATTATCATCAATAGGCACTGTAGAAAACCTTTTAATTCCACAGAGACTGATGCATTACGGATTAAATATGCAAGAAAGTTTAAAGTCATTTGGAAGATTAACAGGCATGGCAGCACCTCTGGTCTTTTTCCCATCCATGCTTCCCATGGCTTTGGCAACCGCATTAGTACCGGCTATTGCAAACGCTGTGGCGGCAAAAAGATACAGTGTTGCCAACCGGCAAATATCTCAGTCTATCAGATTGACCATTATAATGGGATTGGTCTTTACCTCATTTTTTGCATCCTGCAGCAGTGAATTAGCCGAGCTTGTTTATCCCGGCCAGAATGCCGGAGATTTTCTGCATCTTCTTGCATACACCGGAGTATTTCTTTATCTGCAGCAGACCATGCTGGGAATTCTAAATGGTCTTGCTAAGGAGCGCTCTATGCTGATTAATACATTAGCAGGGAGCATTGTCAGGCTGGTTGCAATATGGTTCTTTATGCCGGTTTGGGGAGTGAGTGCCTATATTTATGCTGTCATTTCCGGAAGTATTGTTACCATAGCCTTAAATTTTAAGACCATTTCAAAGCTTACCGGAATATCCATAGACATTGGTGACTGGATTATGAAGCCCTTAACGGCATCTCTTACAGGTTCTGTTTTAGCATTGCTGCTAAAACAGTTATCAGTTTTTGCGGGACTTCCGCGGAGACTGGCCTTGCTTTTGGCGGTCTGTATTACATTTTCATTAATAATAATAATATTTTTAATAATGGGAATTATAAAAGGCGAAGATCTGAAACGCTGGACAGGTAAACACAATATAATAAGTAATAGCATAATACTATAATTTTACTGATTAATAGCAGAAATAAAAAAATAATAATAAGAGAAAACAGAAGAAAATTTAAGAAAACAGAAGGTAATACCAAAAAATAGACAAAATAAAGGTCAAGGATAGTCAAAATCAGACTTGCAAGATTGCATTACGAACGATAAAATGTAGATAAGGTCAAAGAAGGTCAAACATGTAACATAGATTATTTTTGGAGGTGTATTATATGTTCAATCTTATTCCTTATTCAAGAAAGAATGGCGGTATTACAAGAAAAGATGACTGGTTTGGAATTGACAGATTTTTTGATGATTTCTTCAGAGATCCGTTCTTTGCGAGAGTCTCATCAATGACTACACCAATACGAGCTGATGTAAGAGAAACAGATAAAGAATATATTGTCGAGGCTGAGTTGCCGGGTGTTAACAAGGAGGATATTGTAATTGATCTTCATGACGATGTATTGACACTTGGCGTAGATATCAGGCAGGAAAAGAATGAAGAAAATGACGGTTATATTTACAGGGAACGTCAGAGAGGCTCTTACAGACGAAGCTTTAATGTTTACAACATCGACAATGAAAAGGTTAAAGCATCTTATAAAGATGGCATCCTGACTGTAATGCTTCCTAAGGCAGAAGAAGAAAAGAAAGCAAGAAAAATTCAAATAGAGTAAAAATAGTCTTTCCCTCCTTCCATCAAAGAGCTATAGGTAACGAAAATCTATAGCTCTTTAATGTTTTATTTTTAACCGTTATTAGGTATAATTGAAGTGTTGTTTTTAATTATATTGAGGATGTGAATAAATGAGACTTGTTGCAGACTGCCATTTCCACACCGTTAACAGTGGACATGCCTACAGTACAATAAATGAATATGCGACCGAAGCAGCTGAAAAAGGGCTGGAGCTTATTGGAATGACAGATCACGGACCGGCTATGCCAGGCGGACCTCATATTTATCATTTTGATAATCTGAAGATATTACCGGATAATCTTCATGGAGTTGAGATACTGAAAGGTGTTGAAGCTAATATTATAGGGTATGACGGGTCAATGGATATAAGGGATTCAACATTAGAAAATCTGGATATAGTAATTTCAAGTTTTCATAGCCCGTGTCTGAAGCCTTCTTCTGTAGAAGAAAATACTGCCGCTGTTATAAAGAGTATAGAAAATCGTTATGTTAATATTATAGGCCATCCCGACGACTCAAGGATTGAACTGAACTACACTGAACTGGCAAAGGCCGCTGCTGACAATGGTGTTATGATAGAGATTAACAATTCCTCTTTAATGCCTTCTTCCTACAGAGTAAATGCAAGGGAAAACTATAAAAAGCTTTTGGAGGAATGTTATAAATATAGTGTTTATATTGTTATAAACAGCGATGCTCATTTTCATGACGATATCGGAGAAGTCGACGAAGCATTTGAGCTTGTAAAAAATCTGGGTTACCCCAAAGACTTGATTGCCAATGCAAACATTGGAAAGCTAAAACAAAGACTTGAAATAAGGAGAAGGTAAAAATCGCATGATTGATAGACTGGAAGCCATAGAAAACCGTTATGAAGAGCTAAATATGAGGCTGGCTGATCCTTCGGTCATGAATGATCAGGAACAGTACCTGAAGCTTATGAAAGAACATTCTGAGTTGACAGAAATAGTGGAGAAATTCCGTGAGCACAAGAAATTTAAAAAAGCATTGGAAGATGCAAAACTAATGCTTGATGAGAAACCTGATCAAGATTTCGTTGAAATGATTGAGGCAGAGATTGATGATGCCAGGGATGGTATTGAAAGAACAGAAAAGGAGCTTAAAATCCTATTGATGCCAAAGGATCCCAACGATGAAAAGGATGTCATCGTTGAAATACGTGCAGGGGCCGGGGGAGACGAAGCAGCTCTCTTTGCAGCTGTACTTTACAGAATGTATTGCCATTATGCCGAAAGTAAGGGTTGGGTAACCAGTATTATTGACTCCAACCCGACTGAAATCGGAGGATTTAAGGAAATTGTTTTTGAAATTGAGGGTAAAGGTGCGTACAGCCGCCTTAAATATGAAAGCGGGGTACACCGGGTTCAGCGGGTACCGACGACCGAATCCAGCGGCAGAATACATACATCTACAGCAACGGTAGCGGTTTTACCGGAAGCAGAGGATGTAGAAGATGTTGTTATAAATCCCAATGATATAGAAGTAGACACATACAGAGCCTCCGGTGCAGGAGGCCAGCATGTTAACAAGACCTCTTCTGCGATTCGTATTACCCATATACCATCGGGCATCGTAGTAACCTGCCAGGACCAGCGTTCGCAGCATAAAAACAGAGAAAAGGCTATGAGAGTGTTGAAGGCCAAGCTTTATGAGATTGAGCGGCAAAAACACGACTCAGAGCTGGCCGAAAACCGGAAAAGCCAGGTTGGAACGGGTGATCGAAGTGAGAGAATCAGAACATATAATTTCCCTCAAAGAAGGGTAACAGACCATCGTATAGGGTTTACTCTCTATCAGATCGAGCAGTTTATAAACGGCGATATGGATGAGTTGATTGATGCTCTGATAACAACGGATCAAGCCAGTAAGCTGACAAACGGTGAAGATATTTAAATTAATTTTTCAGGGGGTATTCTAATGGATTACAATGTTGTCGCCGCCATAGGACTTTCGATTTTTGCCGGTCTTTCAACTGGTATCGGCGGTTTAATGCTGTTACTCTTTAAGAAAATCAACACTAAGGTATTATCTGTTGCCCTTGGATTTTCGGCCGGTGTAATGATCTATGTATCCTTCGTTGAAATTCTTCCTGAAGCCAAAAACTTTTTAGAAAAAGCATTTGGTGCTTCAAAAGGTGATTGGATAACATTTATTGCGTTTTTTGCAGGTATATTTTTAATAGGAATTATAGATAAGCTGGTTCCGGAAGCCGATAATCCTCATGAGCCTCAAAGCATCGAACGGCTCGACGTCTGCGGTTTTGGTCAGAATTCGCAAAAACTTATTAAGACAGGGAAGATGGCTGCTCTTGCTATCACTATTCATAATTTTCCTGAAGGACTGGCCACCTTTGTTTCAGGTATGACAGATATCTCTTTAGGTATCGCTATAGCAATAGCCGTAGCAATTCATAATATTCCCGAGGGTATTTCAGTGGCTTTACCAATTTACTGTGCAACAGGTGATAAAAAGAAAGCATTTTTTATGTCACTTTTGTCCGGTTTAGCCGAGCCTGCCGGAGCAATACTGGCATTTTTATTCCTTGGGCCGTTTTTGAATGATGTTGTATTTGGCATAATATATGCATCAATTGCAGGGATCATGGTTTTTATATCTTTTGATGAGCTGTTGCCCTCTGCAAGAGAGTATGGTGAGCATCACCTGTCCATATTCGGATTAATTTGCGGCATGATAGTAATGGGTATAAGTCTGCTGCTTTTAGGATAAGCATTACTGACCCTGCATTCCTATCTTCTTTTCTCTTGCATAATAGAACAGATATTGCTGGGCAAATCCAGCCAGGGCTCCGAATTTCTCTGTAGCAAACCGGTTTACCTCTTCATTGCTTGCTTCATAGCCAAGGTATAATTCGGCCATTACCCGTCTTACCCATCTGTCTACAGGGAAAATATCAAATCGTATACCGCTGAATAAAAGCACGCAGTCAGCGACTTTTTCTCCGACACCGAATAGTTTTTTCATTTCAGCTCTGCTTTGAGCAGGAGTGCCTTTCTTTAAAACGTCCATGTCAATCTCACCAAAGCAGATTTGCTGTGCGGCTTTTTGTATGTACTTATCCCTGTAACCCGCCCGGATAACCCTTAATTCCTCAAGGCTTGTACCCGCAAGCCTTTCACAGGTTGGAAACGTTTTTACATCAGAAATACGGTCGTAAATTGGTTCACCAAAGTGTTCAGCCAGACTTTCAACAATTTTTCGTATACGCGGTATCCCGTTGTTTTGGGAGATTAAAAAAGATATGAGAGTTTCCTGAAAGTCCTGTTGAAGAAGCCTTATACCATGTCCAAAATTAATCGCTTCTTTCATAACAGGATCATTTTTCTGAAGTATATTTTTAATTTCTCCGTAATCTCTGGCTAAATCAAAATAAGGATACCATACTCTTAAAAAATCTTCTTCTTTTGTATCGTGGAAAATTAAATCTTTTCCGTTCCATTCTAAATTTACGGCTAAGTCCTTTACTACACCAAACCATTTGTTATCATCAATTTGTCTCCACCTGAAGCACTGGCCGCATTCAAAGGTGTGAACTGGATCAAAATGTTTAAAATTTTTAATAATAATACTGTTTTTCTCGTTATTCCACTCATTCATTTTGCTTTTCCTTCCGATATATATGGTGTTGCAGACGACTCTTGTACGAAAATAGTACTAATCATGTATTTATATTATATATTATCTTGTTGGCTCATGCGTAATAGTAAATACTTGCATTATCACCAATGTTTAATTTTATAATATGGTTTCGCGTTATATTGAAGGATATGGTGGAAAATATATATTAATAATTTGGGGGGGTATTTTTAGGTAATGGCATTCTTACTTTATAAAAATGATTACATAGAAATACTTAAGGAAAATGGAGTATTTTATATTAAGTCAACAAACCGTGGTTACTCGCTGGAAATGTTCAATGACATATTAAAAGCATATCCTGTTATTAAAGTCACCAGCTTCATGACCCTTAGAAATGTAATAAACAACGCTCCAAGAGGGCCTGAACCCTTTGGGGAGGAACGTGAAAGAGTCAGTCTCAGAATTTCTGAAGACGGGCTTAAAGCATATATGACTATTTATGTGAACCATGAAGAACTTGCCCCGGATAACAGAATAAACCTCGTAAAAGAAATTTTTGATGCCCTTAATAAAGCAGGTATTGTGTTTGGTATTAAATCCAAGCTCCTGGCAGGTCCATTGGAATCAGGAGTTGAATATTTAATTGCAGAGGGCTTTCCTCCTGTAAACGGTACAGATGCGGTAGTAAAACTATATGAAATTTCTAATCTTAAGCCTAAGGTAATTGATTCTAACAATGTTAATCACTATGAGTTGAATCTGATAAATCATGTCAAAGTCGGAGATTGGCTGGGTGAGCGCAAAGACCCTACCCCCGGGTTTCCGGGCAAAAATGTCAGGGGTAAAGAGATTCCTGCCATACACGGACGTAATCTTCCTCTGCTATATGACCGCCTGTCTGTAAAAGAAGTTTATGAAAATGGTGTTACAACTCTTATATCAAAAAAGAACGGAGCGGTCTATTATAAAGGTGATTCCATAGGAGTATATGATTATCTTGAAATAAAAGGCGATGTTGATTTTTCTACAGGTAATATTGATTTTGACGGATACATGTCGGTTAAGGGAACCGTAGAGGATAATTTCAGTGTGGTAGCCAGTAATGATTTAGAAATTCTCGGTGATTACGGGGTTGGTGCTGCTGATAAAATTTCAAGCCGCGAAGGCAATATTTATATAAAAGGCGGCATTGCAGGTAAAAATAAGGCCGTTGTACGCTGTAAGAAAAATCTCTATGTCAAATTTTTATCCGATATAACGGTAGAGTGTGAAGGCAGCGTATATGTCGGTTTCTACTGTATGAATTCGAATGTCCGTGCAAAGCAGCTTATTGTCGAGTCCCCCAAGGGGAGAATTATAGGCGGGAAAATTGATGCAGATATTCTGATATCCGCTGCAGAGATAGGAAATAAATCCGAGTCACGAACCCATGTCAGAGTCAGAGGGTTTGATCGCAATACTTTGAAACTGGAACTGGACAGATCTTTAAATGAACTTGAAGAAAACAAAAAAGAAATTACACGGATAAAACAGCATCTGCAAGTTTACAGCAGTACTTATGAGCTTACCAAAGAACAGGTAATTGAATATGAGAATTTGAAGAATTCTTATGCCGAAAAGAAGGAAATTGTTAAAGAGCTTGAGTTTAATTGTAAAAGCATAAATGAATACCTTAAAACTCCCGGTGAGGGAGCTATAACGGCAAAATCCCGCATATACCCAAAAGTAAAGGTTGAAATAAAAAACCTTGTCGAAGAAGTTTTACAGTCTGTGCCTATGGTAACTTATTATATCAAAGATAACGAACTAAAAACCATGTAACTCGGAGGATACACATGCAGTATAACGACATATTAAAAAAAATCGAACAGGATTTTCAAAATGATAATAGAAGAGATATATATAGATATAATGGTCTTTTAGAGGCAATTAGGTTTTTTTCGAATCGCCTTACACTGAATCAAATCACAGATACAGCATTTGATTTTGTAAATGAATTGCTGACAGTAGAAAAATGCGCCATGTATCTTTATGAGAATAACAGGTATGAACTGAAAAAACAACGTGGTATTAAATCAGAGAATCAGTATATTGCTGCAACTCCTGAACTCTCTAATTTTATTCTATATGTGGGGAATGTGGTAAGCGGACGAGAAGCTTTGGAACAATATTTCGATGCTTCGATTTTAGATGAGCTTGGTGCGACGGTAATGCTGCCTCTAGCCCTAGAAAATAATCTCTATGGTTTTTTTCTCCTGTCAAGAAGAATTTCTGCAGAATTTAATGAAAGTGACATATTGGTTTGCGAAACCTTAATGCATTTATTTACAAATTCCCTTGAAAACCATAACCGCTTCGAGAAGCTTCAAATCAGCAATCAGGAGCTGGATGAAAAGATATTTAATTTGTTTGCTATTAATCAGTCGGCAAAAGCCATGCTCACAGAATATAACCTTCAAGAACTCTTTTTACTTGCTGTAGACGTTTTTTCAGAACTTACGCAAAGTGCCCATACCGGGTTTATACTCTATGATAATTCTTCAGAAAAATATGTCTTGCGGGCTTTTAGAGATGTATTTGATAATGCCTCCAAAGAAGTAAAAAAAATCGCCATAAGCCTTAATAATAGTACAATTCCCAGTAACCAGATTTTGGATATATCAGATGATATCCATAAGGATTTGTTTTGCAAAATGTTTAGCGATGGTGAAGAGCTTTTATCATATTTAAACGCTAAATATGTGGTGTTTATTTTTGGTGAGAATAGAAAAATCCTAGGCTTTGTTACTCTTGGGCAAACAGTTACAGGTAATTCCTATAAAAAGGGCGCTTTTGAGCTGGTAGATAGCCTTGCCTCCTATACATACATAGCTCTTTCAAACGCTATGCTGATTGATAAAGTAAATGACCAGAAAAAACTACTCCAGGAAAAGCTTGAAAGAATGATAACCCTGAATCGCATTTCAAAAAACATAAATTCGGCTCTGGATAGTGATACACTAATAGAGCTTGCTTTAAAAAGCCTTACGGTTTCTTTTGGGGTTCAAAATGCTATGATAGCACTTTATGACGAAGATTCCGATAGCCTTAACATATGTAAAGCCACAGATTTATCCATGCTGGATTCGGTTATACCAATGAACCCGGCTCTGGAACCCCTTAGAAGAGGAAGCACAGTATTTGAACCTGATTCAGAAAAACTATCTGCCCTGGTAGGGGAAGAAATAGCAGCCACAGTTGGAGAAAGCGCAGGGGCTCTGGTTATTCCAATGACATTAGAGCGATATGAAACAGTCTTAATTGGTGCGATAATAATTTTGAAAATTAGCGACGGGATTTTAAGCAACGAGGAGAACATACTGGTCTTTGAAACTATTGCTAATCATATGTCCCCATTGATCGTGGGCTTTAAAAACCTTGAAAAACAGCAAAACCTGTTAAAACCCGATACGGCAAAGATTTTTATAACTGATTTGGAATTCCAAATAGAACAATGTAAGAAATTTGATTTAGAAATGGAGATTATCCGTATCACAGACAATAAGGCCACACCATATGAAGCAAGTGAGGTTCCCAGAATATTGGGCAATGCCATTAAAGAGATATATCCGGTTTCATTTAACAGGACTGAAATACTTGTTATGAATGATTTTGAATATAAATTTAACTTTGTAAAAAACTCATTGGACGATAAAAATATTACAGTCAACAGACTTCAATATAATAAAGATTTTACCGACATGGAGAGCTTTCTGGCCATTAAATAAATATAGGAAGGTTTAAGTGGCAGTCACCATGTCAGTCTGATAATCCAATTTAAAGTATATATCCTCTTTTAAGAGGATATTATTTTTTTTACGCTTTTCTCGAACTTTGGTCTGGAGATCATTAGAGAATGCTTGCATCCCTGGCATTCTATTCTGAAGTCAGCTCCTGTCCTTAATATCTTCCAAAGCTTACTTCCGCATGGATGCTGTTTTTTAAGCTCAACAATATCTCCGATATTAAATACTCTGTCTATCATGCAAACACCCCCTGACAATTTAATATAAAGCTGATTCAATAAAGTAAATACCTGTTAATTTTTAAGACTTTGCAAAGGAGCAGGTATACGGCCACCCCTATTAATAAATTCCTCAGAAGAAAATGGATTAACTCTCATAATGGGAGCTCTTCCAAAAAGGCCGCCATACTCGACCACGTCCCCTTCCTTCATGCCCGGAACAGGAATTATTCTGACTGCTGTGGTCTTGCTGTTGACCATCCCAATAGCTGCCTCGTCGGCAATAATAGCCGAAATAGTCGATGCCGGTGTGTCACCGGGTACAGCGATCATATCCAGCCCGACAGAACATACGCAGGTCATAGCCTCCAGTTTTTCGATAGAAAGGGCCCCTCGCATTACAGCTTCAATCATTCCCGCATCTTCGCTTACAGGAATAAAAGCTCCGCTTAAGCCTCCTACATAAGAACTGGCCATAACGCCGCCTTTTTTAACTGCATCATTTAACAGAGCCAGAGCTGCAGTTGTTCCGTGGGCACCGCATTTCTCCAGACCCATAGCTTCAAGAATGCGGGCAACACTGTCTCCTACAGCAGGAGTCGGGGCCAGTGACAGATCCACAATG
>JGI24707J26582_10001376_pt1 | contig 19065 bp, 12 predicted proteins | sample BioPla1DNA1_FD_26582 | JGI IMG/M metagenome (IMG submission 26582)
AAAAAGACCACACAGGAGTATAAAAACTCTTATGTGGTCTTTTTTGCCCCGCTTGAAGCTGTTCATTTAAGTTTTTCTTCAATCCCTAAGTGAACGCTTCTTTATAAGCGCTTTTTTTATGTCACGAGATTGTAAGAAGTCATTGATATAATTTAAAAATGTAATAGCTCGGATAAAGCTAGTACGATATCAATTCAGAAAGGTAAGGTTAATATGAAAATATTAAGAGCAGAAAATCTGATAAAAACATATGGAGAAGGGGAAAGTGCGGTAGAAGCTCTAGCAGGGGTATCTCTTGAGGTTGAAGAAGGGGAATTTGTTGCAGTTGTTGGAACTTCCGGTAGTGGAAAATCTACCTTACTTCATATGCTGGGAGGACTTGATCGGCCAGATTCCGGGAAAGTCTACATAAGGAATCAAGATATTCTTAGCTTTAGAGATGAGGATTTGACCGTATATCGACGAAGAAACATTGGCTTTATTTTTCAAAATTATAATCTAGTTCCCATACTGAATGTTTATGAAAATATTACTTTTCCAATAGAGTTGGATGGGACAAAACCAGATGAAAGCTTTATAGATGAGATTATCCATACCCTTAGGCTAGACAAGATGTCTAAGAGATTGCCCAACACTTTATCGGGAGGGCAGCAGCAGAGAGTGGCAATTGCTAGGGCCTTATCCACCAAACCAGCCATTGTACTGGCAGATGAACCAACAGGAAACTTAGATAGTAAGACAAGTATGGAAGTACTTATGCTCATGCAAACCATTAGTCGTAGATTTAATCAGACAACAATGATGATTACCCATAATACGGAAATAGCCCAGATGGCAGATAGAATTATCCGTATTGAAGATGGTCGTATTATATAAGGGGGGGGCAGATCAATGCATTCAATAAAAAATAAAAAAGTGATTGCAAGAGTGTCCAATCGAATGATTATGACGGATCGAATTCGGAATCTGTTTTCCGTCATAGCCATTATTCTTACAAGCTTTATGATATCCGTTGTATTCAGCATTGGTATTAGTTTTTCTCAAAACTACAGTACTTACAAGTTAAGAGCCAAGGGAACCTTGGCTGAGATTACTCTGGATCATCCCACATCAAATCAACATAATGCAATATTGGGCTTAGATTATATAGAAAGTGTTGGCCTTAGCATTTATGCTGGCAGTGCGACGATTGCTACCGAAGATGGGCAGACCGCTGAGATAGCCATGACATATTTTGATGAAAATGAATGGAAGGAGCATTATCAACCAGCCATCAGTGAGATCCATGGTAGCTATCCCATGGAGGAAGAGGAAATCATGCTTTCCATTAAGGCTTTGGAATATCTAGACATAAAGGAGCCCCAGGTGGGGGATTGTGTTACTTTAAATTATAAAATTGCAGGTCAAGAGTTCACCAAGGATTTTATTCTTACAGGCTGGTTTCGCAATTTTAGCATTACCGATATTGATGGAAGTGCTCAAGTATTGGTGTCTGAAAAATTCTGTAACAAATATGGCTTAGGAATGGAGGACTATGGAACTTTAAGCATATCGGCACCGAAAGGGAAGATTGAAGCGACACACATACGGTTGTACAATGATATTTCCCTTAGTGAGGAACAAAAGTTTTTGGCAATCTATGATACAACCAGGTCGTCATCGGATGTTTTAATAGGCTCTATGGCAATCATCATAATGCTTGCCTTATTTATTGTCCTAAGTGGATATTTGTTAATATACAATATTATGTACATCTCCATATCGAAAGATATCCGTTTCTATGGAATGTTAAAAACCTTGGGGACAACTCCCAAGCAGATTAAGAGCATTGTTAGAAGACAATTATATCTCCTGGCAGTGGTAGGAATACCGGTAGGACTTTTGGCAGGAGCCGCAGTATCCTTTGCCATCGTTCCGGCTGTGATGAAAGGTATGGGGGGGACATCCAAGAATCCCATTATGCCTTACGATATTTCCTTTCATCCAATCATATTTATTGGTACAGCCTTATTTACCTTATTAACCATAGCAATTAGTATAAGAAAACCGGCTAAGCTAGCGGGTAATGTATCACCCATAGATGCCCTAAGATATACGGAAGGAAAGGAAAGAAAGAAAAGAATTGAAAAGAGAGGGACCAAGGGGAACAAAATTTTCAGAATGGCTTTTCGTAATGTAATGAGGGATAGGAAGAAAGCCCTTGTAGTCTTTGTTTCACTATTTATGGGATGTATTACTTTGTTATCGATCAATAGTTTTCTTGGAAGCATTGATTTAGAGAAGTACCTTGAGAGATATGTTCCCTATAATTTTGCATATAGCAGCTATGCTCCTTATTCAAAAGATCGATTCGACATGGATTTCGTTGAAAAAATAAAATCCATGGATGGGGTAGAATCCGTTGAAACCATGCATGCTGTATATGCCCTAGTGGAATTCGATGAAGAAGTTTTGGAAGGGGTATTGAAACATGATTATGATCAACATGCTGCACAGGGAACAACATATGAGAATTTCGTAAAAAGTATGTACGATTTGAGTAGAAATGAAGGCTTTTATTCCGAACAGGAGCTTTCCTATGGTACCTGGCTACTAGCCGTTGACGATGATTATGTGGAAGAGTATAATAAAACCAATAAAAACAAAATTAATTTTTCTGATTTTCGTGAAGGTAAATCGGTATTGATGGCTGGGTCTAGTGGTGGATACCTGGATAGCATGATTGGTAAAACAATTACCATTATGAAAGATGAAGTCTCAGAAATCTATGATATTACCATAGGAGGTCTGATTGGATCGGATCTGCTCAGTGAAGCTGGATTTATGTCCCATTTAGTGGGAGCGCCTCCAGTACTTGTAGTAAGTAAAGACTTTATGGAGAAATTTTCAGGCGGAGATTATTACATCAACCATATCTATATCAATTGTAGTAGAAATCAAGAGGAGCTTCTTCTTGAAAAGCTACAGCAGCTAAATCGCACTCGACTGGATACCACATTTAACTTTTCATCTAGGCTAGAAGAGGGAGAAGGATTTACTTCCTCCATTGCGACTTGGAAAGTGATCACCAATGGAATATCAGCAATCCTTTTCATGGTAGGTATCCTTAATTTTATCAATGTCATGATCACAGGTGTTGATTCTAGAAAGCGAGAACTGGCGGTCATGGAGAGTATTGGAATGACCAAGAGGCAAATCGGTAGAATGTTATCCTTGGAGGGACTTACTTATGCCACGGTGATAACAGGAATGCTTCTAACGATAGGAAATATAATTCTATGGTTTATATCTAAAAATGTAAATGCAGTAGCAGACTATGCTGTATTTGAATACCCCCTTACTCTTCTATTATTACTATCCATAGTTCAATATGGAATATGCTTTCTAGTACCTGCCATTGTTTACAATACCAGCTCAAAGGAAGTATTAACAGATCGATTACGGACGGTAGTTAGTTAATTATGATAATAAATTCTTGTAAAAATGCTAACGAAGGAGAAGTAATTCCATGGGTAATATCCTATTAATAGAAGATGACAAAACACTCAATCGAGGAATCAAAATCTCACTGGAAAAGGATCATCATATAGTAACATCTGTATACGGATATACGGCAGCAATGAATGAGGTATGGAAAAGGACTTATGATCTTATATTGATGGATATTAATTTGCCAGATGGGAATGGCTATAGTCTATGTGAAAAAATGCATCAAGAATCAATTACGACTCCAGTAATATTTATTACAGCCAATGACACCGAAGCAGATATGCTTCGGGGGTTTAAGGCAGGATGTGATGATTACATTACTAAACCATTTTCGGTGGAAGTTCTAAGAAGAAAAGTAATGGTGATCTTAAAGAGAGTTTCCAAACAAAGCAGGGAGAATGTAATCAGATATAAAGATCTTACAATGGATATGGATAAAAAACTTGTAACAGTAAAGGGGGAGCCATGTCATCTAACTCCAGCAGAGTATAAACTACTGGAATATATGATACAAAATAAGGGAAGAGTGCTTACAAGGGATATGCTCCTAAGTAATCTTTGGGATGCTTATGGGAATTTTGTCGATGAAAACACCTTAAGGGTTCAGATTAAACGCTTGAGGCAGAAGATTGAAGCAGATCCCAAGTCTCCTGAATATGTGATTACTGTTTTTGGGATTGGATATACCTTTGGAAGCAGGATTGAAAAAAATAATTGAAGGCAGATAAGTAAGATTCATATTATGTTTGAAAGCAGAGAAATTAAAATTCATAATATATGATAGAAAACAGAAGATTAAACTTTAATACTGATTCATAAGAAATGGTTCAAAATTAGGAATAACATTTGGTAAGATATATCGAGGTACTATTATGGAGAAGACCAGAAGTACAATAAGATTAAGAAGAGTAATCTATGTAAGTGGATTCCTACTTTCCACTTTGTTACTTTTATCTGCTTTTTTCCTTACGGAAACTTTAATATTACGATTGTTAATGACTGCNGGTGCGGTTTTTATTCCAGCATCGGCATTTGCCATGGATATGGTACATAAAAGATATATTGACGGCTTATTGATTAAGCTTTCAGAACTAATTAGTACATTAATTAATAGGAAGGAAGAACCGATATTTTCCGAAATAGAGGACAATCTGCTTTCTAAACTTCAGGCTCAGATGATAAAACTTACCAGTATACTGAAAGCCCAGAACTGGGCAATAGAAAGTGAAAAACATGAGATACAATCACTTATTTCCGATATATCCCATCAGCTTAAGACACCCATTGCCACGGTTAAGATGTTCGGTGAACTGCTGACAGAAGCTGAGCTTACAGAAGAAGAGCGAAAGGATTACTGTTTGATCCTAAATCAATCACTAGAGAAACTGACATTTTTAACAGAAAGTATGATAAAAATGTCTAAACTGGAGAGTGGTATCATACAGCTTAAGCCCATTCCTGTTGATCTAAACCTACTGATTCTTGAAGCAGTGAAACAGATCTATTATAAAGCGGTAAATGAAAATGTTACCCTTGATTTTATCCCGGAAGGGGAAAAGTGGATTACTATTGATATCAACTGGACAAGAGAAGCTATCTTTAATATCCTTGACAATGCGGTGAAGTATTCAATACCTGGTGCAACCGTAAGAATTCAAGTACTAGAATACAATATTTATTACAGGATTGATATTAAGGATCAAGGGCCTGGAATAGAGGAAAAGGAACAGAATAAAATATTCCAACGTTTTTATCGGGGAAGAGGAAGCGAGGATAAAGAGGGGGTTGGCTTGGGATTGTACCTTGCAAGAAAAGTAATAGTACAAGAGAATGGTTATATTAAGGTAAGCTCGGATGGGAAGTCAGGTAGTACTTTTTCCATATTTCTTCCCAAATAGAGCAGTATGGAAATGATTTTTTACAGTGGATAGTTCTCTATAACTTAATATAACTTGACTATAATTAACACGAATGAATAGATAGGAAGGGATAGATATGAAAATACTAATAGCACGACATGGAGAGACGGAATGGAATAAAGAAAATCGTATCCTTGGGAGAACGGATATCCCTTTAAATGATACTGGTATTATGCAGGCTAAGACATTAAAAGAGAATATTATGTATCCTTTTCGGTATGTCATAGCTTCCCCCTTACAAAGAGCTGCATTGACTGCTAAAATTATATGTGAGGAAAGGGATATAGATATCATATATGACAAACGTCTTATGGAAATGGATTTTGGAATCTATGAAGGAAAAGACAGAGAAGATGAAAGTTACCAGAAGGCAAAAAGAAATTTTTTCACCAAGTATCCACAAGGAGAGTCGTATTTTCAGCTGGCTCAGAGAGTTTATAATTGTTTGGATGAAATCATTGAGAAATATAAGGATGGAAATGTTTTAATGGTAACGCATAATGGTATTTGTAGAGTGATTCGTACTTATTTTCATGATCTTGAGAATGAGGAGTTTGTTCAATATAGCGTGGAGAATTGTGGTGTAGAAGTTTATGATTTAGAAGATAAGCGAAAAAACTAGGATACTTGAATGGATATGTATGGATTTTATAAAAATGCACTTTGAAATAATCCAAAGTGGTAAATATAAAGAAAGATTTTAAAAAAATAATGATAGAAAGAGCCCCTGGGATAAGAATGTAACGACCCTCAACTGTTAGATTTTGGTCTNACTTTTTGGGGTCACTTCAGAGTTCTAGGGGTGTTTTTATGGATTACCATACAATACATTTATAAATATTAAAATCAAATCTAAAGAATAAATTTTACATTTANGATTGACAAATATTTATAATAATTGTAAAATAAATACAGGACAAGCCCCTTAAAATAGGGGATATATTTGTCCAAATAAAAATATAGGAGGTAAAATTGTTATGAAGAGTATCAGATGTCTAAAAACCAGTATCTTATGTGTAGTGATGGCTTTCGTGTTACTTTTTTCTGGACCTGCAATGATACCTACCAGTGCTGCAACAACAGTAGTACATAATTTTACCACCAACGGAAAAAACAGTTCTTTCTTTAACATTGTAGGAAATCTATCTACAACGAAGGGTACGGTGACTTACAATGGAATGACATTAACACAGTGTCTGAAGATTGAAACATCGACCAGTATTGAATTTACTACCAATGGAACATCAACCTTAACCTTAGTATTTAATAACGGCGAGAACAAAAGAATAAAGATAGATGGACAAGATTATACCATGGTGAATGGAATTGTTACCACTTCCCTTGGAGCAGGTACTCATAGAATTACCAAGAGAGATGTAGCCAATCTTTACTACATTGAATTGGTTACCAATGGGGAAAATCCCAATCCTACACCAACACCTACTCCGACACCGGGAGAAGATCCAAACCCTGGAACCGGTGATATTATCCTTACGTCCAATGGTTCTATGACATTGCAACAAGCGATTAATAGCATCCAAGCAGGAAAGACTATATATTTAAAAGCAGGAACCTATTCCTATTCCCAAACAATTTTGATTCCAGAAGGAAATAATGGTTCAGCCAATGCTTATAAAAGTGTAGTTGCTTATGGGGATGGGACAGTAACGATTGATTTTTCTTCCATGTCAGAAAATTCTTCCAATAGAGGAATCGTATTGGCAGGGAACTACTGGAAGTTCAAGGGCGTTACGATCAAAGGTGCAGGTGACAATGGAATGTTGCTGGCTGGACATAACAACATAATCCAAGAATGTGTATTTAGAGAGAATCATGATTCCGGTCTACAATTATCTAGATACAATACATCCTATAAATCCATTAGTCAATGGCCAAGCAATAATCTGATTATTGATTGTTTATCTACAGAAAACATGGATTCTGGTAGAGAAGATGCCGATGGTTTCGCTGCAAAACTTACATGTGGCGTAGGCAATCGGTTTGTAAACTGTACCGCCACTTATAATTGTGACGACGGCTGGGATCTATATACCAAGTCTGACACAGGCCCCATTGGTGTAGTAGTGATGGAAGGTTGTGTCGCAATGTATAACGGTAAATTCCCTGATGGTTCAAAAACTGGAGGGGATGGCAATGGATTTAAACTCGGTGACGATACCGCATCCGTGCCACATAAATTAAAAGACTGTGTAGCCAGTTATAATGCAAAACATGGATATACAGGCAATGGTAATCCTGCGACCTTTGTTATGATTAATTGTACTGGAACCGGCAATGGACAGAAGCTATTTGATAGAATTACCAGTACAACATCTGGCTGGTAAGCTTATTCTATATTCATAAGTGAATATAACAAGGATAGGAATAAGTAGGGTGCGGCAGCGAGCAAATTTAAGGTTAATAATAGAGAATAATTAAAAAATTATAAGAGCAACGCATTCGGGTATTGGCCTGAATGCGTTGTTTTTATCGATATCTAGATGTGGAATTAGGCTAATACTTATGGGATGAATATGATTTGATATAGAGAATACCTCTTTGTGTTATTAGGTATTTGATGCTATCATATCTATCCAGAATCTTGAAATGTATAAAAAGAGATGGTATACTTTATGTGTTATATCTATAGAGGTGTAATAAATTCAGCGAATCTTTATGCAACTATAACAAAAGTTGTGGTTATTATTACCTAAAGGAATTAAATGATTTATTTATTATAAAGCAAGACGGTCTTTGTTTTTAAATGTAATTAAAGAGTACATAGTATATAGTTCGGCTCTATTTAGTCGCTGTTTTTTATAATATATACGGATTTGGTTTTTAATCTTAGGAAAATCTTGTTACCTTTTATTATATATCGTAAAAAATCCTTTGGACAGGATAATCACTCTCAAGTATTCTATTTTCCAGTAACCTGGTTCATGCTGGGCGTTAGAGGTTTGCTAACGTAGCTCTTTATTATCCCTCTAGGTAGATTAGGTCAGTCACTTGTATTATTAGACACTAGGAGCGAGGCGGAAGGAGTAGTTAAAAATATGAAGAACAATAATTTTTGGAAAGTTGATGTTGCCAATAAGCGATATTCCGTTATGCTTGCATTTAGTTATATTGTTTTATGTATTTTATCCATTACTTTTCTGTTTTTAATAATGTTTAGTTGGTTTAATAAATACTTGCAAAAAGAAATTTATGATATGAGTATAGTACAACTGAATAATACATCTGGTATTGTTAATAATCAGTTTGATTATTATCGAACCGTTCTTCAGAATATGTTTCAGGAACCTAGTATAAAAACTTCTTTGTATTCCGAGAAGTATGATCCACTAAATGAATGGAATATTAGTCGATATCTCAATTACGCTTTAAATAATGATGGTTGTATTGATTATAGTGCAATATATCAAAATGGAAAGTTAAAACAGATTGTTGGATCTGTTCACCCTAGTGACGAAGAGCAACAAGAACTGGTGGATTACTTACTACAATCCCATAACGACAAAGATATTTTTTACATAAAAAATGACCGAGATTCTCATAACCGATTATTTTTATTTCGTATGGAAAGTGATGTTTTTGGTAAAGCCCCTCAAAGAGGAATCCTTTTCGCCATTAATCAAGAAAAACTTTCCAATAACATTTTGTCGAAAACAGATGAAAAGCATGGCTATTATGTATTTGATAAACAGGGAAATCAGATCATTCATCAAGGTAACTTTCAAGATGATTTATTACAAAAAATATGGGGTAACGTAAAAAATGAGGGAGACAATGTTTTTGTTGATGAAATAAAGGCAGATGACGGCACGTATTTTGCAGTAGCTACTTATAATCCTGCTTACGATTTAAGATTCGTTCAACTAATAAATATCAGTGAAACCAATACAACTTTGCAGGAAACATTGACCTTAGCTCTAATTAGTCTTGTGGTAATTATATTATTGTGTTCCCTTTTAGCTATTGTTATGACCTATTTCGTTTACAAACCTTTAAAACTGTTTTTTAGTAAATTGACTTCATATACCGATGTTTTAGAGGAATCCAAAGAATACAGTAATCAACTAACGCAGATTACTAGTGAAAAAATCATTTCACAGGTTTCCAATATAACAAGACATTTTCATACGGATAAGGTCTTAAGTTATTTGGATGATGAACCCAGCCACTCTACTCCCCCAAGTATACTTCGGATTTCGGAACGAAAAGAAAACATGGTTCTAGTTTATGCTAAAAGTAAAATCGGAGTAATTTCTCAAGAACAATATTCAACCTTATTTACAAAGTTTAAAGAAGCTTTATTTGACATCTCTTCTATTGAAATGTTCCCGGAAGAGAAGGGGAATTATTGTGTTTATCTATTAATTGATAAAAATAAAAAAGATTCCATATTGTGTCGAAGGAATGAGTTGTTAAGTAAGCTTAGAAAACATTTACAAACTTTAAAAGAGACAGACGGGAGTATCTATATGATTTTCTCTGATTTACTTGAAAAGGAGGATAAACTTCAAACAAGTTTTCGATTCGTCCAGAACGTAGCGAAGTATGCATTGTTTGATGGATGTGAATTTATCTGTGATAGTAACGATTTTCTTGAGAAGCGCAATGAAGATATTCCCAAAAAGGAGTTTCAGCCAATCTTAGATATAGTAAGGAAGGGAGATGATGTTGAAGCAAAACGACTTACAGTCACCATGCTGAAGCAAATTGAAGTTTATGAAATAAAGAAAATTTTTCATGCACTTAGCTATTTAGCTACGGAATTAGAGGCGATTAACTCTCAAGTTTCTTCTAAAACGAAGAAGTATCAAGAAATCTATATGAATCATTATATTAAATTGACTAATCTGATAAATCAAAAACAGTTATATGACTACCTAAGTAATATCATTGAGGATGTATGTTTGGAAATTAAAACAGCTGGGGAAGGCTCCTTAAGAACAAATATGATAGAAGCGATTCAATATATTAATGAGCATTATCAAGATCCATCAATATCCTTGGAACAGGTTGCGGATTTATTTTATATATCTACCTCCTATTTTTCAAGAATGTTCAATGATATTTGTGATATGACTTTCCCGGAATATGTAAATGACTTAAGATTAAATCATTCTGCCAACTTACTAAGGACTTCAAAATTGAATATTAAAGATGTAGCAGCTCAATCTGGATTTTCCAATGTATCATATTTTAGCGCACAATTTAAGAAAAAATATACGGTTTCACCATCAGTTTACCGAAATAATAATGCTTCTAAGCAATAAATATCATAATTTTATTAGAATAATTGAAAAATGATAATTATAAAAAATGTGCTTTTTGTGCAAAATAATAAATTTTTACACAAAAAGCATATTTCTTTTATATAAAAATTAAAAATGCCATGCTATGATGTGAATGCAAAAGAGATGGTGCATCTCCTATAGATACAGAAAGGAAGGCTAGATGATATGTTTCAAAAGGAAGGCTATAAAAAGATTAGAAAAAAAAATAAGTTCGTACAGCAGTGGCCCTTATATTTACTTTCTCTACCCGGCATTCTAGCACTCATTGCATTTTCCTATTTACCCATGGCAGGTATTGTACTTGTATTTAAACAGTACAATTTCAAAGGTGGTATATTTGGAAGTCCATGGGCAGATCCAATTTATAAAAATTTTAAATTCTTCTTTAATAATTTTTCTACAGCAATGAGGTCTACTGGGTTAACGGCGATGTACAATATCCTATTCTTCATAGTAGGAACAATTTTTGCTGTTTCCATTGCTGTCATGCTTAGTGAAGTTTCAAAAAAATTCTTTATTAAGATATCGCAAAGCTTAATGTTTTTGCCCTACTTTATTTCATGGATGGTAATCGGTGCCATTTTATATGCTTTGATAAATGCAGAAACTGGTTTATTGAACCAAATTTTAAGAAGTTTCGGAAAACCTGCATTTGATTATTATGCATATCCTAAAGCTTGGATTCTTATTCTGGTTATTGCCAATACATGGCAAAGTTGTGGCTATAGTTCAATTATCTACTACGGTGTGATTTCGGGAATCGATACTTCTCTATATGAAGCTGCTCGAGTTGATGGAGCATCAAAATGGCAGTGTATTCTCAAAATAACACTTCCATTATTAAGACCGACTATTGTTATTCTGTTTTTACTTTCAATTGGAAATATGTTGAAAGGTAACTTAAATATGATTATTGGTCTGACAAACCTAAATCCAGTACTCCTACCTACGACGGATCTCATTGACGTATTTGTTTATCGTAGTGGTGTTAGAAACGGAGAAATGGCATTTGCCTCTGCAATTTCCCTATATCAGTCTATATTTGGATTGATTCTCGTTCTAACAGCGAATAAAATTGCTGGAAAATTTGATAAAGAAAGCACCTTGTTTTAGGAAAGGAGTATGAAATTGAAAACTAAAAAATTATCATCTGACAAATTATTAATTGCATTTTTCTATTTTTTATTGACGTGCATCTCATTAATTTGCTTGTTTCCTATCGTTTTTGCAATTGTGGGTTCTTTTTCTACTGAGGCAGAGGTGGCAAAGAATGGATTTACCTTATTTCCGAAAACGCTTTCCCTTGATACATATAAATATGTTTTTCAAGCACAGGGTTCTAAATTGGTAAATGCATATAAAAACAGTATCATTGTAACCGTTGGTGGAACACTTATATCAATCATAGTCACAATTACATATGCCTATGTAATCACTGTGAAAGACTTTAAATTTGGTAAATTTCTTGCGTTTTTTGCTTACTTTACAATGATATTTAATGGTGGAATGCTTCCATGGTATTTGATTACAACCAAATATTTTGGATTAAAGGATAGTTTATTAGCCTTGATGCTTCCTTATGCCATGAATGTGTTTAATATGTATCTTATGCGTAATTTTATCAAGGGACTTCCTTATGAATTGGTAGAGAGCGCTAAAATAGATGGATCGGGACATTTTCGTATATTATTCCAGATGATCTTGCCCCTTTCGAAAGCAGGGATTGCGACAATCGTACTTTTTTATGCATTACAATATTGGAATGATTTCTATCTTCCCCTAATGTTAATTAATAAAGAAAAGTTCTATACCATTCAATACATATTGTATAAGATGATGGCAAACATACAATTTTTGGCTTCCAATCCATCAAGTTCAATGGCTTCCCATATCACTTTGCCAACTCAAACGATCAAGATGGCCATTACCTGTATAGCCATAGGACCTATTATTTTGCTTTATCCATTTGTTCAAAAACATTTTGTAAAAGGTGTAACTGTAGGAGCGTTAAAAGGTTGATGATAACAACAGCAAAGGCTGTTGATATAAAAAAAATAAGAGGAGGATAATTATGAAATTAAGGAGATTAAAAAAATGTTTAATTGCTATGGCAGTAGCATCCAGCTTGTTTTTAGTAGCCTGTAGTAACAATGATGCATCATCAAATAATAATGATACATCTAACTCAGGAGAAGTTACTAAAAATGAAAAACCTACACCCGTAACACTGATACTCTATGGAGAATCATCCGCTAGAATGAGTGATTTTGCGGAGAATGAACTTCATAAAAGAGTATTGGACGAAATTAATGTGGATTTGACAATCCAGTATCTACCTTGGACAGAGTATGCAGGCGGTAAAACAGAACTTATGTTATCATCTGGAGAAAAATTTGTTACTTACACCGACACTGCTTTTTTGGCTAAATGTGTAGCCAAAGGTTATTATGCAGATTTAACAGATGTTTATAAGGACAATGCAAAAGAGTTACTAGCTAACTGTGGCGGAGAAGAAGCTTTCGATACATGGCGTGTAAATGGTCGTCTCTTTGCACTTCCTTTCGGTAATAAACCCAATGCAGGAGAAAATTATCTGTTAATGGCTAGAGAAGACATCTTAAAAGATGTTGGTATGGATGATCTTAAGACAATTGAAGATGTAGAAAAGTTCTGGACCCTTGCTCATGAAAAATATCCAGATATGATTGGCTTCTCCCGTGGTGGTATAAATCCTTTGATTTTTAATGGAGCATTAGATTCCGACCGTAATGTATTCCGTTTAAATGGTTTTGTTGCAACCGATGGAAACAAGCTAGATTCTAGCGAGGTTTGGAGTTACTATGAATCAGATGAATATCGTCAATCGGCGGAAATTGCCAAGAGATGGTATGATATGGGCATGATTCCTACCTACATACTTTCCAACGGATCACAGGCAGATGCAGAGTTTTATAATGCCAATGCACTTTTCACCATTGGTGCAAGCTACCGTGTATTTGAGTATCAAGATATTGTCAATAAAGTAAATCCGAATGTTGTATTTAAAAACTATTACCTTGGTGACAAAACCCAAAAACCTTTAATGTCTCGTGGTGCTTATTCTACAGCATTTGCTGTTAGTGCAAATGTGGAAGGCGAAGAACTTGTAGGTTATGTGAAATTAATTAATTTATTCCAATCTAGCCAAGAATGGGTTGACTTTATTCTCTACGGTGTAGAAGGTAAGGATTATAACTGGGCTGAAGATGGAACCATGGAAATGATTAATACCGATGTATTAGTGGATACTTGGTTACCTGACAATATTAACTTCAAACGCTATCCAGCTTGGGTAACAGATGAGCAAAAAGACACATATGAAAATTGGAACGAGGGATGTATACCACAGAAGGATATCGGCTTTGCTTTCGACCTTACTCCTGTTAGCACAGAATATGCTCAGTTACAGGCAGTGGAACAGGAATACTTTAACCCCATAACTGCTGGTATTATTTCTTATGAGGACAACATTGATGAAGCGATTAAGAGATTAAAAGATGCTGGTATTGATGCATTTGTAGCAGAATATCAAAGACAATTTGATGAGTTTATTAATAGTAAGAACTAGAAGGGAGAACTGAAATTGGCTATTTATCATGTCTCAAAAAACGGATCTGATAAAAACAATGGCTCTTTTGATGCACCTTTTCTTACCATACAGAAGGCCGCCGATATGGCGGCCTCTGGTGACAAGATTATTGTGCATGAAGGAGTGTACCGCGAATGGGTAAAACCTAGAAATGGTGGACTTTCTGACTCCTGTCGTATCATCTATGAAGCAGCAGAAGGTGAGCGTGTCATAATAAAGGGATCAGAAAGAATTACTGGGTGGGAAAATGTTGAGGGTACTGTATGGAAAGTAACGATTCCACACTCGTTTTTTGGATCTTATAATCCCTATGTAAAAAAAATTGAGGGTGACTGGCTGATTGGACCCCAGGATTATGCAGTTCATACTGGTGAAATATACTTAAATGGAAAGTCATTTTACGAAGTAGGTTCTTTGGAAAAAGTGTTGAATCCAACAAAACTCTATTTCAGTCCTCATGAAACTTGGGGGAATCGTAAAGAAGCAATCTTAGATCCAGAACAAACTCTTTATACTTGGTACTGCGAGAATAATGACGGTAATACTATTTTATATGCTAATTTCCATGACGCTAATCCTAACGAGGAGCTGGTAGAAATTAATGTACGTCAGTCTTGCTTTTTCCCAGAGCAAACGGGGATTAATTACATTACAGTAAGAAGATTTGAAATGGCACAGGCGGCAACACCCTGGTCACCTCCTACCGCTGAACAGCCTGGATTGATTGGACCAAACTGGAGTAAGGGATGGATTATCGAAAATAATATTATTCATGATGCAAAATGCAGTGCAATAAGTCTTGGGAAAGAAGCTTCCACTGGGAATAATGATTTTTCAAAATGGCGTAGAAAACCGGGATATCAAAATCAACTGGAAGCAGTATTTAAGGCTAGAAATATTGGTTGGGCTAAGGAAAGAATCGGTTCCCATATCGTACGTAATAATAAAATCTATGACTGTGGTCAGAATGGTATCGTTGGTCATCTTGGTTGCATTTTCAGCCAAATTTATGACAATGAAATTTATAATATAGCTGTAAAGCATGAGTTTTATGGACATGAAATCGGTGGTATTAAGCTACATGCTGCTATCGATGTGCAAATGATACATAACTACATTCATAACTGTGCTTTAGGTACCTGGTTAGACTGGCAAGCACAGGGTACCAGAGTAAGCCGAAACATATTTGATCAAAACAATCGTGATTTTATGATAGAAGTTACGCATGGACCATGTTTAGTAGATCAAAATATATTTACCTCTCCTTACTGTTTTGATAATGCTGCACAGGCAACCGCTTTCGTTCACAACTTATGTTGCGGATTTACAAATCAGTATCCTGTATTAAATCGTTCTACTCCTTACCACTTACCACATTCCACAGAAGTACTAGGTAGTGCCATTGTTTATGGTTTTGATGATCGTTGGTATCAAAATATATTTGTAGGTGGTACCGAGGAAGATAGATTTTACGGCACCAATCTATACAACGGAGCACCTACTTCCCTGGAGGAATATATCGATGAAGTTCGGTCTCTGGGAGTAGGGGATGTAGAAAATTTTGAAAAGGTGAAACAGCCAGCCTATATTGATGGAAATATCTATCTCAACGGTGCAAAAGCTTTTGATCGTGAGAAGAATTTATATTGTTCTGATGTTAATCCAGAAGTAAATATTATAACAGAGGATACAGGTGTCTATTTGGAGATTACTATGCCAGAAGAATCCTTCACCCTTCCTACAGAAATTATCACAACCGAAACCTTGGGAATGAGTCGTATAACAGAAGCACGCTTTGAAAATCCGGATGGAAGTGCGATTGCAATTACAAAGGATATGCTGGGACATGAAAGAACAAGTAAGCCTGTTGTCGGACCATTAGAAGTTCTGAAACCTGGAAAAAACAAAGTGAAAATCTGGGATGTTCAGTAAATATTTTTAAGAAGATTCTTTAATGATTTATAAACATACAAAATAATTACCCTTAGATAAAGAAATCTAAGGGTAATTATATAAATGTAAGCTTTATACATTTAATTTTTGTTGTTTTGATTAAAAAACTTGTATACACAATCAAAAAAATTTAGGAAATACCATTATCACTCTATATAAAAGGAATTAGGATATATTAACATAAGAGGTGGATGAAATTTGATAAAAATAAGAAATAGCCGAAAGAAATCTAATAAGAGTGGTTTTATGTGGTTTAGCATTAGAAATAAAATTGTCTTATGCTTCTTGGTACCAATGATATTTATGATTTTAATAGGTACGATTGCTTATCGGAAATCTGCAGAAGGGATGAGTGAAAAATTTTTAGAATCCACGCAAGAGACAATGAATATGGGAATTTCTTATCTGGAAATGGTCAATACATTTATTAAGTCAGAGGCTTTAACTTATGCAAATGATGCGGACCTAGGTAAGTATTTAATGGGATTATATAAAGAGGATCCTATTAATACCATGAATATTTTGAATGATGCGAAATCAATCATATTAGCATCTCAGACCAGCAATGCCTTTATAAGCAATATTCATATTATTACCCAAGAAGACTTGCAGATGCTAAGTACAGTAAATGGGTACAGTTCGGCTGGGATCTTAACAGATTACCAAAAGGAAATGAGTAATGCATATAATAATGTGTGCCCGAAGTGGATAGATAAACATGATGTATTAGACGAACATATAAAGTTGAATAGTGATAGTTATATATTATCCTTTCAAAGTTTTTCACAAGCTAATAATGCAATTATTGTTATTGACATTAAAAAAGATGCTATTAAAGGTTTTTTAAGTGACTTAGATTTTGGACAAGGTAGTGTGGTTGCTTTTATAACAGAGGGTGGAAGAGAAATCATATGTGAAAAGCGAGATGATGAACAAGATAACCAAAAGAAAGATGAAGAAATATCATTGTTTCATGAAGAGTTTTTTCAACAATCCTTCCAGTCTGAAGAGCTAAATGGTTTTTTTGAAGTAGAATTTCGAGGTGAGGAATATCTATATGTCTATAGTAGAAGCAGCGAAAACAATTCAACCATATGTACCTTGGTTCCCAATAATATAGTAATCGGGCAAGCAAATCAGATTGGTGTAATTACAATACAGTTAATAGTATTATCTCTAATTGTTGCTGCATCCATAGGAGTTTTAATTACCTTAGGGATTCAAAAAAACATGAAACAGATTTCTATGGGTCTTGAAAAGGTAGCAGAAGGAGATCTGACAGGAGTTGTAAAAGTAAAGGGTAGAGATGAATTTAAAGATTTAGCTTTATCTGCTACGCACATGATCGAAAATAATAAAAAACTAGTTAGAAAAGTTAATTTGGCTACCGTTCAGTTGGAGAAATCAACGAATGAAGTCATGGGAGTTTCTAATGTAATTAATAATTATTCTATGGATATTACACAGGCAATCGGTGAAATTAATGAAGGAATGACTAGACAGTCGGAACATGCACAAGAATGTGTTCTTAAGACAAGTTCTTTGTCTAATGAAATACAAGTAGTAATTCTTGTTGTAGAAAAGGTAGAAAAATTGATTAATGAAACGAATACTATGATTCAAAAGGGAATGGAATTAATCAGAAACCTTGGGGATCGAGCAAAAGAAACTAACTTAGTAACAGGAATGGTTAGACAAAGTATCGAAGAACTTAAGAATAAATCTGAGCTCATTAAAAGTTTTGCTGGTATTATCACTGATATTTCAGAACAAAGTAATCTTTTATCATTAAATGCATCGATTGAGGCGGCAAGGGCAGGTGAGGCAGGAAGAGGTTTTGCTGTGGTTGCTGAGAATATTCGTAGTTTAGCAGACAATTCGGCTTCTGCTGCGAGAGAAATAAGCAATAATGTGAAGATAATTAGAGAGCAAACCTTAAATAGTGTTAGCAACGCAAAAGAAGCAGAGAGAATGGTAAATAATCAAACTGAAGTTGTGGAAGATGTGATTGCTGTATTCGAGGAGATGAAGCAAAGCATGGGCTTCTTAGTTAATGGATTAAAAGAAATTGTTGTTTCCACTGAAAATGCTGATAAAGAAAGAAAGGATACATTATCCGCTGTAAAAAATATATCGGAGATTATCGAAGAAACTGCAATCTGTGCTGAGCTTGTAAATGACATAGCGAAAAAGCTACAAGAAAATGTTGAGAATCTAAATCAAACTGCAGATTCATTGGGTGAAAATATGAATGATCTCAAGTCTGAGATAGTAGTTTTTAAAATTGAATAATTGCATATGTACGAATGAAAGAGTGCTCTAATGACGATAAGGTTGTTGGAGCATTTTTTGCATTTATTATAGTGAAGAAAAGTAATCTGAGGTCTTATACTAATATATAATCATTTTATATTGACAAAAAGGAAATGAATGGTAGCATTATATATTATAATGTATTGTTACTCCTGCATTATTTGAGAACCTTGTAAGCTTGAATGGAAGTAAAACGAGCTTTAATAATCGATGTCTGAGAGGAAGGGATTAGAATGAATGAAAAACNGATTAATAAAATATGCTTTTTTGATACGAAACCCTATGATAAGATATACTTTGACCTCTTGAAAGATGATTACAATATAGAAATCGATTATTTTGAACCAAAACTAGGGACAAAAACTGCATTTATGGCTAAGGGATATGAAGCAGTAGTAGCTTTTGTAAACGATAACATTGATAAAGAAACGATAGAAACCCTTTACCAAAATGGAGT
>JGI24707J26582_10001381_pt1 | contig 19052 bp, 21 predicted proteins | sample BioPla1DNA1_FD_26582 | JGI IMG/M metagenome (IMG submission 26582)
ATTTATCTAGTTTGGTCTTGTCTACAATTTTCATTCAATAGCCTCCTAAAGACCCACAAAGATCAGTTGTCTCTAAAAGTATGGAATGGTTTTTACCCCTGTTCCATTTCCCGGGTAACATTGATTTAGGCTTTTAGTAGGGATAGGTCTGCTAAGGGCTCTTAGGTCCACCTAAATTAAGCTAGTTTTTAAGGTTTTCTTTTATCCCTGATTTCCCTAACAGGTCCATAATCAAGCCTGTTGGAAATAGGCCTTGCTTAAATAATATGATAGCAGACAGGAAAGCCTCAACTAATCCAATAACAAAGTATATGATATGCAGTGCAACTATATCCTGTAGCATTATACATTGAACAACTATCCAGATGACCAGGGCCCAGCTAAATACACTGCTCATATATCCTTGATACTTAAAGTTTTTCCACAGGGTTATAGCAGCGATGATATTTCCTAGCCCTATCACAGTAAATAGTATGATACCTGGTATTAGAAAACTATTAAAGGGTGAAAGTTTTAAGGCATCCACTGTTACGCCCATGGGTTCATAAGGGTCAGTTATTGCAGCCAGGCCTCCTGCCAAAGCACCTATCCCAACAAAACTATGAAAAAACAAAAGTAACCTGCGTACAAGCTTCATAAAATCCCTCCATTAATTTACTTACAGAAAAGGCCTAACAATAAATACCGTCAGCACCTTATATTATACTTAATACTTAAGCCTAATGGAAGGAAGACAAGGGTCTAGATACAAATATAGTATAAAATAATCGCTTTTATAGCTAAATCCTGCCGCTTTAAATTGGCCTAGCTATTTCCACTGATGATTATAAGCTAGGGCCAGTCACAACAAAAATCCCCACCTGTACAGGGAGTTTCTTATGTAGTATGGTATAGACAAAGCTAAATAACATAATTCTTGCTTTTAATAGAAAAGAGTGACCTTATGAAAAATAGATCAGTTAAAAAAACTAAGACAGGTAAAAGAAGAACTGTTCTCCTTATAATAATATCAGTATTGCTACTAGTATGGCTCAACAATACCAATGTCTTTTATTCCAAGCAAAGAGACTATAAGCTTTTGGCACATAGGGGTTTAGCACAAAGCTATGATGTTTCAAAAGTGGACTGGGATACTAATACCGCTGAAATAATAGACGAACCAGAACACCCCTACTTGGAAAATACTATCCCCTCCATGCAAGCCGCTTTTGATCTAGGTGCAGATGTAGTAGAACTTGATGTAAGGCTTACAAAGGATAAAAGGCTCGCAGTCTTTCATGACTTTGCTTTAGAATACCGAACCAATGCTAGCGGCCTAGTGGGCGATTATACCATGGCTGAGCTAAAGGATTTAGATATTGGTTATGGTTACACTGCTGACAAGGGGCAGACCTTCCCCTTTAGGGGCAAGGGTCTTGGCTTAATGCCTGAACTAGCTGAAGTTTTCTCAGCCTTTCCAGGCAAGGAGTTACTGATTAATGTAAAAGACGGTGATGTGGAAACCTACCAGGTCCTATGGACTGATTACTTAAGCAGGATGACAAAAGATCAATTATCCCTAATAACTGTCTATGGAGACGATGATGGGATCGATTACCTAAGAGAGCAAAGTCCTGATCTTCGCCTTTTATCAATGCGGATGATGAAAAAAGCCCTACTTAAGTATGAACTATTAGGCTTTACCGGCTATATACCAAAGGAACTTCATAATATGGAGCTACATCTTCCCCTCAAGTATGCAAAATTCCTTTGGGGCTGGCCTAATAAATTTGTTAAACGGATGGAGTCTGTCAATACCCGGGTCGTTATAGTATTAGGAGACGGAAAATGGTCCGAAGGCTTTGACACAGAAGAAAGCCTTGAAGCCATACCAAAGGGCTACAAGGGCTATATCTGGACAAACAGGATCGACAAGGTAAACAATAGATAGCTAAAAGGCCCTTCTCCATCTCCTAATCCCTTGGCTTTAAAGGGCCATTTTTCTAGTCGCCAATCCAGAAATATAGGAGGCCTGTTCTTCCATCCTGTAGCCTAACACCATACCAAAAGTCGCCGACAAGGATTACTTTAACCCTTTCACCTCTTTTAAACTTAACTATTTCATTCTCGTCCCAGGAAAAATTAAGGTCCTTTTTGCTAATCTTTGTCTCTAGGTTTTTCTCAACAAAAAATGCATCAAAGTCACTTGTAAAGGTGTACTCATCCTCTAAATATTTTTTATAGTCAATGGNTTTTAGCTTAAACCTATCTCCCTCTATCGAGTAATAGCCTTTGACGATATTAGGAGAGAGGAATTTTGCAATATGGTCAGGGCCAATAATCTTGCCCTTACCATCAGTTAAGACATTACCATAATAGGGGTATATAGTNCATTTAGCCTTGATATCAGTATTGATAGTGGCTAACTTATATAGCCTTTTGCCACTATACCTATAAAATGTAGTTTTAGGGTCTGCGCTTGGCCCATCATCATATATCGCAAGCTCTATAAAGCCATCATCCTGTATTAGGTCAATAAGATAAAAATCTACTGGCTTATCAAAGGCTACTGCGATTTTGTGGCCGTTAACCTCTATTAGCGACTCTTTACCCCCAGCAAAGTTTGCCAATATTTTGTCTAGCTCACCATCTTGATTAAGGTCATACTTACCCTCTACACTTAGTAAAAAGTCCTTTTCATCCCTATATAAATCAAAATCGTCCTTAATAATATGCTTCTTTAAATTATAAAATGAATCCATATCAAGGCTGTTTTTCCCTTGAACCTGTTCGGAACTACTGGCCTCATCTACAGATAAACCCGGTTTGACAGGAGCTTGGATAAATCCAGCTATAAAAAGTCCTACTACAAATAGCAAACAAATAAATAATACTTGTCTTTTTAAATCCTTTTGCTTTTTCACTTAAAATGCCACCTCTGACCTCATTTTTTACTATGCTTGAAATAGAATGAGATCAAAAGCTATCTGGTATCTTGCTTTTATCACAAAACCCCAGACCTTGGCATAGGATTTGACTGCCTCTCTAATTCTTGCTGGTTATAGCCTCTTAACCAAGGAATAATCTCATCTATTTCTGACTTAGTATGCCCTTTTCTCTCTGCTTTAGTTACATAAAGGGGATAAAGCTTAGCAGTTCTCATTAGGTAGATCTTATGCTTTTTCATATTATGCCTCCCTTTATCTANAAAATATTAGGATAAAAAAAGTATCTCTCCTATTGATTATTAGAAAAGTAATAACTGTAGTAAGGGAGATACTCTGTATTTGTGATGATATTGAGCTACATCATATAATTATAAAAATTCAAAAAATGGATCGGCACTATCAAGGTCGTTATATGCTTCACAGTCACTTATCCAGTCATCCATATCTTCATCAAATGTATCTATAACCTCCTCATAATGCATCTCATCAATATATCCCCGTTGTAACATGGATTTATAAAACTTTTTAATACTTGCAGCTGTACTCTTAATAGTTGAAGGAGTAGACCAGGTACACTTGCGAATAAAAAAGTATCCAAAAAACATGTTAAGAGTCAGAGAGTATGTCCCCTTTATCATTTCCATGGGCTCTTCCCTCAATAAGTATGTATTGATGTAAAAATTGACATTAGTATAATGCCTCTTGATAGTCTTTTCCTTTAACCCTGCCTTTATCAAATCCTCTTTAAATTCATCTAAGTAAACTTGATTTTTCTTTCTGATTCCATTGCATTTTTCCTCATATTCCTTATAAGTCATAAGCTATCGGTCACTCCTTTTTTTTAATCAATATGCTATTATCATTAAGCTAGGTCCATTTGCTGATTTACAGCATCTTCTGTATCGGCCATGGCCTGCAGGGTCATGGACAGTAGCCTGTCTAGCTCCCAGTCTAACATATCTGCGCCCTGCTCAATAATCTCTCTTGAACAACCAGCAGCAAAGCTTTTACTTTTGTATTTCTTCTTTAGGGACTTAAGGCCCATATCCTTTGTGCTTTTCGAAGGTCGCATCAGGGCCGCTGCCCAGATTAGCCCTGTCAATTCATCTGTAGCAAACAGTACTTTTTCCATCTCATGTTCAGGTGCAATATCAAGGGTCTCTCCGGTCTCAGTGGTGATTCCATAGCCATGGGAGACGACACTGCGGATTATGTCCTCACCTACGCCATGCTCACGCAAAAGGTCTGGGGCCTTTATACAGTGGTCTTGTGGATACTGCTCAAAATCAATATCATGAAGTAGACCTACAATCCCCCAATAAGCTGTCTCATCCCCATAACCTAGCTCATTGGCAAACCATTGTAGCACAGCCTCAACCGTCAAAGCGTGCCTAATATGAAAAGGATCCTTATTGTACCTTTTAAGTATAGTAAGTGCTTCATCTCTTGTTAACTGTCCCATTGTAATGCCTTCCTTTCTGTTTCCTATTCTCTAATGGGTAAAATGGATGATACCAAAGAATATATTGTTATATTATTATACTTAAATAGTCCCATATCCTCTTTAATTACCATGAATTATAGATTTTACACAAGCAAACATTATAGTTCCGGCCAAAAAAATAAAAACCACAGTTTCAAGGCCTTATTTATACCCTGTCACTATGGTTTCATTATAATACTTTATATGCTTGTCATCCAGCTACATCTCCCTGCGTCCTTCAAAGGCCTTGCTCAGGGTCACCTCATCTGCGTACTCGAGGTCACCACCTACAGGGATACCATGGGCAATACGTGTAACCTTTATGCCCAAGGGCTTTAGGAGTCTTGAGACATACATGGCTGTAGCCTCCCCCTCCACATCAGGATTTGTAGCCATAACTACTTCCTTTACTCCATCATTTTGGACTCTGTGAAGTAGCTCCTTGATCCTTATATCATCTGGACCAACACCCTCCATAGGTGATATGGTACCGTGAAGAACATGGTATAGGCCCCTGTAGTCCCTAGTCCTTTCCATGGCGACTACATCCCTAGGATCTTTTACAACACATATAACAGACCCATCCCGCTTTGGACTACTGCAAATTCTACATGGATCTGNGTCTGTTAGATTGCAACAAACAGAACAGTGCCTTATACCTTCCTTGGCATCTAGGATTGCCTTTGTAAGCCGCTGGGCCCCTTCCTTTGGCATATCCAAAATATGAAATGCTAGGCGCTGGGCTGTTTTACCTCCGACACCNGGGAGCCTTGACAGTTCATTTATCAATCGGGCTATTGGTTCAATAAAAAAATCCACAAGTATGACCCCACAATTTTCAATAAGATATATTTAAAAGAGTCCTGGAGGCATTCCCATACCGCCAGTTAATTTAGCCATCTCACTTTGTACCATCTCATCGGCCTTTCTAAGGGCCTCATTTACAGCAGCTAAAATCAGATCCTGTAGCATCTCAACGTCATCAGGGTCTACTGCCTCTTCTTGTATTTCAATACTTAGTACTTCTTTTTTACCATTTGCGACTACAGTAACCATACCGCCACCTACTGTAGCATCTACAGTCTTTTCCTCTAGTTCTTCTTGCATTCTTTCCATTTGTTCCTGCATCTTTTTTGCTTGCTTCATTAGGTTATTCATATTCCCCATACCGGGAAAACCGCCTCTGGCCATTATAAATCCTCCTTAAAAAACATTTGTACTTAAGAATTATACCATATCATCCTTTATTTTTCCTCTAAAACCTCAACTGAATCTGCACCAAAGATCTCAATAGCCTTTTTGACTATATAGTCTTCATCCTCTACTGTTTCAGCTTCTATCATATCTTCGTCCTCTATCAGGCACTTTAATCTAAGGTCTGTTCCTGTTAACTGTTTTATCAAGCCTTCTAGATAGGCCTTGTTGTCTTCCTTGTCTATAGCTGCAGCATAAAAGCCCTGCATGGGAGGGAAATAGAGGATTAGCCTATTTTCCTTTAGCCTAGGCTTAGCGTCGGCCAATAGTCCATATATTGCTATCCTGTCCTTTCTGACTAGCTCTAGTATTTGGGGCCAGTTAGCCATAGGGTCTTTGACCTTGGCCTTTGCCCCTTCATCCTTAGGCATGGGTATAGAGTCAGGCTCAAGACTAGATTCAGGCCCAGGGTCAGACTCGTAGTCCTCTTTAGCTGGGACCCTTTCTACTATATCAATACTTGCATTTGGGCTTGGCTCTTTTTCATAGACTGCTACTGCCTCTGTCATTTGACGGGGCAGTCGCTGGCTATTGTCTTTGACCTGCTTTTCTAAAAGCTCTATCCTGTCAATTAGGGCATCATAGGAGTCCTCCTGGGAGGGCCTGCAAATCTTTATAAGTGCTAGCTCTAGGAGTATCCTGGGCTGACTGCTTTTCTTTATATACGCTAGTAGCTCTGAAAGTATTTCAACTGCCCTTACTAGTCTGGTCTCGCTTGCCCCCTGGGCCTGGTTAATTAGCCTGTCAAGCTCAGAGCTTTCCCTGTCTATTAAGTCTGAAGGCTTGTCACAAAGCTTTGCTACTAGCATATCTCTTAAATGGCCGTTGAGGCCCTTTACAAAAACAGATAGGTCCTTGCCATTGTCAACTAGTTTATTTATAGCTTCAAGTAGTCCCTGGACCCTGCCAGCTATCAGGTCATCGACAGTTGTGAATAAAAAGTCCTGGCTAGCAGTCCCTAGGATAGATAGGATACCTTCATTGCTAATCTTTTTGCCATACAGGCCCATGCTCTGGTCTAAAAGGCTCAGGGCATCACGAGCCCCGCCCTCTGCCTGCCTGGCTATGCTGTATAGGGCGCTCTCCTCTATATCAAGCCCTTCCTTCTGGGCTATAGACCTAATCCATTCTACAATTGTCCCCTGGCCTATCCTCTTAAAATCAAAACGTTGGCAGCGGGACAAAATCGTAGCAGGTAGTTTGTGGGGCTCAGTAGTAGCCAGTATAAATACAACATGCTTTGGTGGCTCCTCTAAGGTTTTTAGCAGTGCATTAAAGGCTCCCTGGGACAGCATGTGTACCTCATCTATGATATAGACCTTGTAACTACCCTTTGTAGGGGGGAATTTAACCTTTTCCCTAAGGTCTCTAACATCATCAACACTGTTGTTGGAGGCAGCATCTATCTCTATTATATCCATATTGCTACCCGATGCCATACTCTCACAAACATCGCAGACACCACAGGGACCGTCCTCTTTGATATTCTCACAATTTATGGCCTTTGAGAAAACCTTGGCAGTACTGGTCTTGCCCGTCCCCCTAGGACCACAAAAAAGATAGGCATGGGCAATCTGTCCATTCTTAATCTGGTTTTTCAAGGTGCGTATAACCATATCTTGGCCAACTATACCGTCAAAACTATCTGGCCTGTGCTTCCTATATAGTGCTTTATACTCTTCACTCAAAATAGATACACTCACTTTCACCTTGACTTTTGGCAAATTAATATCAAGGTCATTATACCATAAAGGCTATGTATTTGTTAGCAAAGACCTTAAATGCTTTTGGGCAAATTAAAAGGACTTAAAGCACAATTGACACTAGCCAAATTGCATTTAAGTCCTAATTAAAATATGCTGTGCACCTATCCTCGATAAACACCCACAAGCGGTAACCTAACAGTTAACTCCGGTTAGGCTTCCCCACGGCACACGAAAGTGTCCACTTACTGCTGCTTCCTTCCGGACCTGACAGGGTTCATGGAGTTCCGTTGCGTAGGACCCAACCATCCTCATCACTTATTAGGGCCAGCCCCCACAGGTGCAGACCTCAAATAGGGATTCGACCTCGCTATAGCGGATTGCGAGCTACAGGGCGCCGCTAACTCCCCGTCTAGCACAGCAAACTTTATATCTGTGGAAAATAAAGGACCCTGTTTATATAGGTCCCATATAGTACACCAATATTATAAGTCAATGACCCATTTAATATACAGCTAGTAAAATCATGGGCCCGACTTAACTTATTGTACTATTTAGCCAGCCAATATTCAAGTGTTTTTTCTTGCCAGACTAAAAGCCTGGCCCCTTGCTCTTTGGCCCGGTCCTTTTAGCAGTTCTTAGATTAAAAAAACTTTTTGCAATTGACCTGAATTGACCTAGAAAGAATTAAGGACACAGGGACCCTTTAATGGTAAGATAAGAGGGTAGATATGGATTTAGGAGATGATATTAATGCATAAAATAGAAAAAAACAAGCTGGCCAAAATGATTGACCACACAAATCTAAGGGCTGATGCACAGATGATAGATATGGAAAGGGCCTGCCAGGAGGCTATAGAAAATGGCTTTGCTGCTGTATGTGTTAACCCCTCTTTTGTAAGACTAGTAGCAGACAGGCTAAAAAATAGTCAGGTCAAGGTCTGTACTGTAGTAGGCTTTCCCCTAGGGGCAAGCGATAGTAGGGTCAAGGCCTTTGAGTGTGAAAGAGCCCTTGAGCATGGGGCCCAAGAGATTGACATGGTTATAAATGTTGGCATGCTAAAGGATAGAAGGCTTGATCTAGTTAAAAAGGATATTGGCCTAGTAGTTGAGGCCTCCTCCTCAGCCCTAGTAAAGGTCATAATAGAGACCTGCTACTTAACAGATGAGGAAAAGCTCATAGCCTGCCAGCTGGCCAAAGAGGCCGGTGCTGATTTTGTAAAAAGCTCTACAGGCTTAGGACCCGGGGGAGCAAATGTAGGAGATATTGCCCTTATGAGCAGGGCTGTCGGTAGCTTTATGGGGGTTAAGGCCTCCGGTGGTATCAGGAGCCTAAAAGATGCCCTAGCCATGATTGAAGCTGGGGCCACAAGGATAGGGACAAGCTCAGGGATAAAAATAATAAAGGAGCTAGAGGGCTAAAATGAGTCAGGATAAAAAACAGGTATTGGTGGTAGGAGGCGGGCCTGCTGGCATGCTGGCAGCTGCAGTAGCTGGCAGCCGTGGCCTTGATGTAAGCTTGATTGAAAAAAATGAAAAGCTGGGCAAAAAGCTTTATATTACAGGCAAGGGCCGGTGTAATGTTACCAATGCCGCAGAAGATATAGAGGACCTTATCGCAAATGTACCAACTAACGGCAAGTTTTTATACAGTGCCTTTTACAGCTTTTCTAACCAGGACCTAATAAAGCTTTTAAACTCTCTTGGCCTCAAGACCAAGGTTGAAAGGGGAAACAGGGTCTTTCCAGTATCAGACAAGTCCTCCGATGTTATAAAAACCCTAGAGTCCTATCTTAGAAAAAACAAGGTAAGGATAGAGCGGGCTGAGGCAAAGGACATATTAGTAAAGGACGGTAGGGTCAAGGGTCTAGAGCTAAAGGACGGCAGGCTCTTAAACTGTTCTAGCCTGATACTAGCAACAGGTGGCCTATCATATCCTTCGACTGGGTCCACTGGAGACGGCTTTAAGATGGCAGAAAGGCTTGGCCATACCATAAGTCCCTTGAGACCCTCACTGGTCCCCATAGAAACAATGGAGGACTGGCCAAGGGATGCCCAGGGCCTATCCCTTAAAAATGTAGCAGTTAGGGTCAGTGATAAGAGGGGCAGAAAGGTCTATGAGGACTTTGGAGAGATGATCTTTACCCATTTTGGTGTGTCAGGTCCCCTTATCCTGTCAGCTAGCTCCTATATGGGAAAGGNAGACCCTAAGGGCTATCGGCTATCAATAGACCTAAAGCCAGCCCTGTCCGAGGAAAAGCTTGACCTTAGACTACTGAGGGATTTTGAAAAGCATTCACGAAAAAACTTTTCTAATTCCCTAGATGACCTTTTGCCAAAAAAACTTATCCCCATTATCATAAGCCTATCTAATATAGAAGCTGACAAGCCAGTTAATCAGCTAACCAGGGAGGACCGTCATAGGCTTGTAAAGCTTATAAAGGGCCTAGACCTAACTATAAAAGGCTACAGGCCCATCAGCGAGGCCATAGTTACATCAGGGGGAGTATCAGTAAAGGAAATTGACCCTGCCACTATGGAATCCAAGCTAGTAGCCGGCCTTTATTTTGCAGGGGAGATTATAGATGTTGATGCCTATACTGGAGGCTTTAATATGCAAATAGCCTTTTCAACTGGCTATTTGGCAGGCAGTAATTGCTGATAGCTAGACCAGTCCTTAGGCCTATGGCCTAGAGCCTATAGTGGCCAAAGCAAATGATAAAGGACCTAGCAATTTTAGAAAATCAACTTGCATAGAATAAATTTACGTGCTATACTATGACAGAACATATGTTCTGTCATTCTTTTTTAAAAAGGAGGTAGGCTATTTGGCCGTATAGTATGAAGGTTGTAATGAAACCCATTAAAATGATCGCCTGGTTTTCAGAGGACGGTGTGCCTACGCCAATTCGCTTTAATATACGTCAAAGGGATGAGTCAAGCCTAACAATCAAGATAGACAAAATCACCCTAAGGCAAAAAGAAAAATTGGCAGGCAACCATATGCTGGTTTTTACCTGCCAAAGTATAATTAATAATTCTGAAATCATCTATGAGATAAAATATGAACTTAGTACCTGTAGGTGGTTTTTATACAAGATATAGGGCCGGTCCTTGCCTTAGTCCCTTTTTATTATCTTTTTAACCTTGGGTGCCCTAAACCTTGCAGGTACAGGCATATCAGACCCTAGTAGTGGTCCACAATAGGCCCTAAAGGCGTCAGTTACATGGTTGCCTTCCTCGTTTATATACTCATCGGGCATGAGCTTTGTTAGGGCTGCTATTTCCTTTATATCAGTTAGGCGATAATCAACAGCATAGTCCCCTACCCTGTGGATAGTAACGGATCCGTCAACATCGTGCATTAGGGCAAACTGTACAGCCCTTTCAGCAACCTCTCTTGCCTCGATCTGGTCTACATCTGATACACAGCCCATAAAGGACCTTTGTAGGTAACCAAAGGTATCAGAACGAACCCTAGAGATATTTAGCTTGTCCTTTACCAGGTTGGTTAAAAGATCTCCTAAAGCACCAGTGCCTGATAGCTGGATATTACCGTGGGCATCCCTTTCTACGTCTTCAGACAGGGTTGCAATTATGGGATTACCGTCCTTGTCCTGGATACCCTCTGATACTGCTACTATACAACGACCATATTTATCATAGGTCTTTTTTACATCAGCCAAGAATTTATCTGTGTCAAATACACGCTCTGGTAAGTATATTAGGTGTGGGCCATCATCTGGGAAACGCTGGGCCATAGCTGAAGCAGCGGTTAAAAAGCCTGCATGCCTTCCCATTACAACGCCAATATATACACCTGCTAATGCCCTGTTGTCAAGGTTAACACCCATAAAGGCCTGGGCAACAAATCTAGCTGCAGAACCATAGCCTGGTGTATGGTCATTTACCATAAGGTCATTGTCTATAGTCTTTGGTATATGAATAGCCCTAAACTCATAGCCAACCTTTTCAGCCTCTTCGTTTACGATACGTACTGTGTCTGAGGAGTCATTTCCGCCTATATAAAAGAAATACCTAATATTATGGGCACGCATTACCTCAAACATATTCTTGCAATACTCTGCATCGGGTTTGTCCCTTGTTGATAGTAGACCGGATGANGGTGTCAAGGCCACCTGCTCCAAGTTATATTCTGTTTCNTGGGACAAATCAATAAAATCTTCATTTAATATACCAGCAACACCATTTAGGGCACCGTATATATGGGTTACCTGTGGGTACTTTCTGGCTTCTAAAACTGCTCCTACCACGGACTGNTTGATAACTGCGGTAGGTCCGCCCCCTTGGGCTATCAAAACTTTTCCTTCAAGCTTCATAAGTTCCTCTCCTCCATATGTATATATTAACGGCTCATGGTCAGCCATAACTAAACTGCCCATCATATACCGTGGTTAAACATTATTTATATTGTTTCTGCTTTTATAGACAGCTATTGAACCATTTTTCATATTATTTTATTTACAGGCAAATGTCAAGCCAACAATAATAGCTAATCCAGTCTTTCAAGGGCCATCTGTCCCTCATCAAAGGGCCCTATTAGACCCTTTAAGTCCCTTGGGTCCATGATGGTGTTGTCAAGCCAGGCCTGTTCATCCTCTAGCTTTAGGATTACAGGCATCCTGTTATGGATTTTGCTAACTAGGGGGTTTGGCCTGGTCGTTAGGATTGAAAAAGCGGTAAAGGGCTTGCCCTCCTTGTCTTTAAAGCTGTCGTATATGGCTGCCATGGAGAAAATAGGCCTCTCCCTTAAATAGATCTTGTGCTTTACTTTTTTCCCGTCCTCCTCCTTCCACTCAAAAAAGGCATTGGCAGGAACGATGCACCTTTTCTCCATAAAAGACTTTTTAAAGGTAGGCTTTTGGTCAACTGTTTCCTCCCTTGCATTTATTATAGGTCTTTTTGCATAAGAGGGCGTAAAGCCCCACTTTAGAGGAACAAGCCTTCTTTGATCGGCCCCTACAACTATAGGTACTGTTTGGCTGGGAAAAATCTCCCCCTGCCAGCCACCCTCCATCCTGCTAATCAAGATACCATACCTTTCAACTAGGTCCTTTATATCAGCATACAATAAATATCTGCCACACATTTAACCAGCTCCCTAAAGAGTTATTAACTTTCCTTCCCTTTCCTTTATTCGGGTTTTTTTATAGTATATCACCCATTTAGGCTTAAAACTATTGGTCGACTTAATATTATTAGTATAGTCTTTCTCAGCATTTATAGGCCCTTTGCTATGAGACCCTTGCTGAATAAAAGAAACTAGGCCAAAGCATACTAAGCTTTGACAAGCTATATAAAGGGAGGAAATAAAATGAGTAAAATAATGCAGCCAGCTGAGCTAAGAGACCATTCCCTTATGAAAAAGGAGGCTGATAGGGTTCTAGAGCCTAGCATAAACTAAGGGCTATTATATAAAAAAACAGGCAGGCCATAATGGCCTGCCCTTTTGCTTGATTTATGTAGTTTTGCCCTCCGCCTTGGGCAATTTCCTTTTACTATACGATAGCTGTAAGTATGCTATATACAAATAATGATGCAGCAATAGCATAAAAGCTCATGTCCCTATCTGCATCAGTGACTTCATTAACTCCAAGATAGAATAGTATCATAAATAGAAGATTCCCTGCTGACATAATCCTGTTTGCAAATAAAGGGCCTACTATCCCAATTATAAAGGCTGCTAATCCTAATAGTGTTAAGGGAATAGTAGCAACTGAAAGCGCAGATAAAATCTTTAGGAAAGAAAGCTCCTTTTTAACTATTAGCTTGATTCCTAAATAAACAAGGCCCGCTAATGCGCCGTACAATAGAGCCTTTGCTAGTATTGTGGTAAAGAAGGTTGTAATCCAAAGGACAAATCCTCCAGCCCTTCTAACACCTAAAAGCCTAGATATGCTTCCAAGTCCCATGGAGTAAATCCTAGCTGTTATGGTAGCACTTGCAATCGCTAATACCAAAATATTTGCTACTAGGAGCATCAGGCCTGACTGCCATGCCTCTTTTTTAGTGCCTTTAATGGTTGTAGCTACTGGTTCTTTAAAGAAAGCCTTAAATACATTGATTGCCTCGTTAAAGAACTTGCTAAAGCCACTGGGCTCCTTAGGTGTGGCTGGAGCTGCTGCTACCTTTGTCTCTTGTGCTACTGCCTCTTCTTGAGCAGGTGCTACTGTTTCCTCTTGTACTACTACTTCCTCTTGAGTAGACTCTTCATCTACCTGAACTACTGGTTCCTCGGCTGCAGATGCAAGCTCTTGACAGCTACAGGCCTGGCCTTCTTGTAATTCAGAACCGCATTGGGAACAAAATTTAGCCATTTTTTAACCCCCTATTCTTTTTCTTAGTTATAAGTCCATATACTAACTATAATATATTTATTATATGGTAATTTTATCACTTGACAAACAAGTCTTCAAGCTATAATCTTGTCTGAATTCATATAAATCCGACATTTATTGTAATAATCTGCGTTTCTAAGGACTATTTTTATTCAGGCTGCCTATCTAATAGGATTTTTAAGCTTTCTTCAAAATTTATACTGTCCTCTGCCTTTCTTTTGCCAGGCCCCCTGTGCCGGCCTCCTGCTCGTCTTATCTTGGCATTTATATGGCGTTCAAAAAGGAGCCTGTCCATATTATCTTTTGAATATATAAGGCCAGAAGGGTGAACAGCCCTTGCCCCCTTGGACAGGGCCATGGCAGCCAGGCCATAATCCTGAGTTACGACTATATCGCCCTTTTGAGTCTGATTTATCAAGGCAAAGTCTACACTATCACTACCCTGACCTACGACCACAATCTTGGCATAAGCATCCTCTAGGATGTGGCTTGTATCAATAAAAAATACAAGCTCTATCCCCCTATCCCTTGCCAACCGTACAAGCTCAGCCTTGACAGGACAGGCATCTGCATCTACCAGGATCTTAAAGTCTAGCCCCTCCATCCTCAAGCCTCCTGTAGGCTTAGGCTTTCCTTATGCTTTGCATCTAATTGCCCCATTTCTCTTAAGAGTAAGACACTAGCTACAAGAAAGGCTAAAAAATCTGCTGTAGGACCTGCTATCCAGACACCAGTCAGGCCCAAATCAAAGAGTCTAGGTAGTATTAGGACTGCTGGGATTAGGAAAAGGACCTGCCTTGAAAGGCTTAGAATCATAGATAAAAGGGGCTTGCCTGTAGCCTGAAAGTAGTTTGAACTTATTATCTGCGCTCCTACTATGGGCAGCATAAACATATATATTCTAAGACCCCTTGAACCCATAGTAAGTAGTTCTAAATCCTCTCGGTTAAACATTTGAATTAGCTGCTTGGAAAAGAGCTGGGTAATAATAAAGCCAAGGGTGGTTATGGCCGAGGCTATCAAGATAGCCAGTTTTAGGGCCTTTTTAACCCTGTCATACCTTTCAGCACCATAGTTATAGCCTATGATGGGCTGGACCCCCTGGTTTATACCAAATATCGGCATAAGGATTAGCATACTAACACTCATAATAACGCCTATGGCCGACATGGCTATCTCTCCACCATAATTGTAGAGACTGTTGTTTAGTATTATATTAAGTAGGCTGGCAGCTAGTTGCATAGCAAAGGGCGCTGACCCTATAGCCATCATCCTTCTAGTGACAGTCCAGTTAATCTTAAAGTTTTTCCTGCGTAATCGTAAAACACTTTGCCAGTAAAGAAGTATGAGACAACCCATATCATACTAGCAGCCTGAGATATTATGGTTGCAATAGCTGCACCCTTTATCCCCATATTAAATATGAAAATAAAGATGGGGTCTAGTATGGTATTCATAACAGCACCTATGATCATACTTAGCATGGCTATCTTTGGATTGCCCTCCGCCCTGATATAATGGTTTAGGCCAAAACCAACATACTGAAAGGTCGCCCCATAGAGGATTATACGCAGGTAATCCTTGGCATAGGGAACTACTTCACCCCTAGCNCCAAATAGGTGAAGAAGAGGGTCTATATATATAAGGCCAAAGACAGTTATTAAGATACCTGTGCCTACCAAAATCAAAAGACCATTGCCTAGTACTGTCTCTGCATCCTTGTGGTTCTGCTGGCCTAACCTAATAGAGATTAGAGAGGCACCTCCAAGGCCGAACAACATGCCAAAGGCCATAATTATATTAAACATAGGCATACTTGCTGTTATCCCCGCTATGGCAAGGGACCCTACCCCATGGCCTACAAATATCCTGTCCACTACATTGTAGAGGGAGTTTACCACCATGCCTACAATGGCAGGTATAGAAAATTTTATTAAAAGCTTTAATATATCAGCTTGAGCAAGCTCTCTGTTTCTATCCAACTATAAATATCCTCCTAAGAATTTATCTTATAGATTTTAATAAACTCATATTAGCTTTACTAGTGATACCTTTATCCCATCTATAACCTTTATAGTGTGGTGGCCCTTATCATACTCAAATAGGCAATCTCCCACTGTTACAGGTCCAGAGTCCTCGCTACCTAGGGCAAAAAATATGTCATCTGCCATAGTTTTAGTTAGCTCTGTTTTTTCCTCTTGACCAATTTCAAGCCAGGCCTCTGAGTCCATATCAAAAAATTCATTGGCTCCTGTAATCTGGCTTATGAGCTTGGCCAGCTCATCGATAATTATCTCATAATCCCTTGCGAATTTTACACCCATCTATATAACCTCCCTTAGCTGGCTGTAAAAGTAGACCTTAAGCTTCTAACCTGGTCCCTACCCTAAAGACAGCTAATAATAAAATTATCTCCTAAGCCATTACAGGTGGGGGTATCTCAACAAAGTCCACACCTGCTACCTGCTTTAGCTTTTCACTTATCCTGTTTACAGCCCACTTGTCACTAAAGAGGACAACCTGACGGCCATAGATATCCTCTACCAGCATAGCCCTGTCGGTAAAGGATAGGTTTTCACCCTTTATCCCTCCATTTAAGACCCAGTTAGCCACAGTATAGGGTAGCATATCAACCTTTATATCTACCCCATATTCATTCTCTAACCTATAGGATAGGACATCAAACTGTAATACTCCAACTACTCCAATAACCAGGGTCTCAACACCGATATCAGGCTCTTTAAAAATCTGAATAGCACCCTCTTCGGCTATTTGGTAGACCCCCTTCATAAATTGCTTTCGCTTCATAGCATCTATAAACCGGACCCTTGCAAAATGTTCAGCCGGGAAAATGGGAATACCCTCAAACTGTACATTTAGGTCCTTGTCACACAGGGTATCACCTATAAGAAAGATACCCGGGTCAAATAGGCCGATAATATCTCCAGGATAGGCCTGCTCAACCATAACCCTGTCCTGGGCAACAAACTGCTGGGACTGGGCTAGACGGACATTTTTTTGGCTGCGTACATGCTTTACCTCCATGCCCTTTTCAAACTTGCCAGAGCATATCCTGATAAAGGCTATCCTGTCCCTGTGGGCTGGGTTCATATTGGCCTGGATCTTGAACACAAAACCTGTAAAGTGGGGACTATCTGCCTTTACTGGTCCCTCAGTGGACATCCTGTCAGCAGGAGGCGGAGCCATTTGCAGAAAGCTCTCTAGAAAGGTCTTCACCCCAAAGTTATTCATAGCAGAACCAAAAAACAAGGGGGACAGCTCGCCCCTGGCTACCCTGTCCATATCAAAGTCATCCCCTGCTATGTCTAAAAGTTCAATCTCATCGATTAACCTTTTGTGCAGGTGTTCATCTAATAGGTCCTTAAAGGCAGGGTCGTCTAGGCTGCCTGTTTTAGAGCTAACTATGGTCTTGCCATGGTCCTTGCTTGTATAAAGCTCAATATTTTTGGACCTTCTATTGTATACACCCTTAAAGTTGCCCTCAATCCCGATGGGCCAATTCATAGGATAAGAGGCTATGCCTAGGACTTGCTCTATTTCCTCCATAAGCTCAAAGGGGTCTCTTGATTGACGGTCCATCTTATTTATAAAAGTAAAAATAGGTATGCCTCTTAGCTTACATACCTGAAATAGCTTTATGGTCTGGGCCTCAACACCCTTGCCACCATCTATTAGCATGACTGCACAGTCAGCGGCTGTTAAGGTACGGTAGGTGTCCTCACTAAAGTCCTGGTGGCCAGGTGTATCTAGTATATTTATCCTATATCCATCATAGTCAAATTGCATTACACTTGAGGTAACTGATATACCCCTTTGTTTTTCTATCTCCATCCAGTCGGATACGGCATGTTTTTTGGCCTTGCGGGCCTTTACGCTCCCTGCTGTCCTGATAGCACCACCATATAGGAGTAGCTTCTCGGTTAATGTGGTTTTCCCTGCATCAGGATGAGAGATTATAGCAAAGGTCTTTCTCCTTGCTGTTTCTTCTTTGATTGTTTTTTCAATGGCCAATATATAACTTCCCCTTAAAATAAAGTAAAAGATTAAACAGATATCATTTTATCCTATTAGTAGGATAGCCGTCAACAAATTAAGGGCAAGAAAAAGGCACAACCGTTATTAAGGTCGGTTATGCCACTCAGGAGTGAAATACACCTGCTAAAGCTGCCAGATACCGGCATTATATATAAATAAGGAGGAAACTAACTAGTCAATCCTGGTCATTGTACAGATTCCCATGGCCTTTGGCCCTAGGTGGGATCCAATAACTGGACCTATCTCATCGAGTCCTATACTTATATCAGGAAACCTTTTTTCAAGCCTTTCCTTGACCTGTAAGGCCTCTTTGTCATTTAGTATATGACAGATAGTTATATCTGTTACATCCTCGGCTATATCTTCTACCATTTTTTCTAGGGCCTTGCCCTTGCCCCGGACCTTGGCAACTGGGACAAGCCGCCCATCTACTAGGGCTATAATGGGCTTTACATTTAGGATAGACCCTAATAGGGCCTGGGCTCCTGTTAGCCTACCCCCTCTTTTAAGGTATTCTAGGCTGTCAACTGTTAGGCTAACTGATACCTTTTTCTTTTGCCTTTCTAGGTAACTTACAATCTCCTGCCTCGTCTTGCCCTTTGACACCATATCTACTGCCAGCTTGGTTAATAGTTTTAGGTTGGCAACTGAGGTCCTAGAGTCAATAACAGAAATCTTTTTAGGATTGGTTAGCCTAGCTGCAGCGCTAGCACTGTTGTAGGTCCCGCTAAGGTCAGATGAGATAACAAGGCATATGACCTCCATCCCCTGGTCAAGGGCGGATTCAAATACCCTTTCAAAGGCCTCTATTGATGGCTGGGATGTAGATGGAAAGCTGTCAGAGCTCTCAAGCTTTTTGTAAAAAGCCTCAAATTCACCGGGAAAACCTTCACTGTCAACCTGACCATCAAAATGAACGGATAGGGGGACAACCTTTATATCTAAAGCATTTGCTTCTTCTTTTGTAAAGTATGCTGTACTGTCTGTTACAATCTGAATTTTTGCCACTTTCATCCCTCCAGTAATGGGGTTTTATTGTGTCATTATAATACCAGGTACTAATAGTAGTTGTCAATACCAAATATAAAAAAGAGGATGTTATTAGCTTGCCTTTTTATAAGCAAAATAAACATCCTCAAAAAGTTTTTATTTCTTTTACCTTGCTCTCCTTTTATTGGAGAGCAATAATTGATTAGATAATCCTAGCCTAGTCTTGTTACCCCAATACCTGTTAAGTGGTCATTTATATCAAATTCCTCTAAGGAGTCAT
>JGI24707J26582_10001382_pt1 | contig 19051 bp, 18 predicted proteins | sample BioPla1DNA1_FD_26582 | JGI IMG/M metagenome (IMG submission 26582)
GAATACCGGTCCCCTGCCTGAGCGAAACTCTTCGCATAATACATCAATACAGGGCTTTGGAATACTGTTAAGAATATACGAGTCATGTTGGCATAAAGAGGTATCATCCATTTTTTCTATATAGTGACGAATGGATGTGGCACTTGAGAAATCATGTTTATCAATATGATGAGCAGTTTCATTATAGCCTTGTCCTTTTCTTTTGATGGTAAGGGGCTTTATTTTACTTCCCATTCTTTTGATGGCCTTGATGTACTCAACTGCAAGAATATTGTTAGGCTTGTTAATAATATCAATTGTATTTTTATCATTTTCGAGAGTTGCTTTAAGTGCATTCTGCCTTGAAGCAGCAAAAGACAGACCATCCTGGAGCCCGGCTCTTAATATCTCCTTAAAAAACTCGTTTTCAAAGGCCAGGTGCTGAGCGGCGGTCTCTAAAGGCTCAATCTCTCCCTTTTCGCTTCCAAAGCAAAGATAATCAATAAAGCCAAGGCTTTCGAGGATGCTTATTGCTCCGGCAGAAAAGTATTCTGCCGACCCGCAGGAAAAGACAGAGGGTAGCTCAACAACCAGGTCAGCTCCGGAAAGAAGCGCCATTTTTGTACGAGCCCATTTTGAAACAAGCCCCGGTTCTCCCCGCTGGACAAAATTGCTACTCAAAACACAAACGCAAGCTTCTGCGCCTGTTAAATTACGAGCATTCTTAATATGATATTCATGTCCGCAATGAAGAGGATTATATTCGGCGATAATTCCCACAACCGACATATTGTTTACTCCAATAAATAGCTCTAATATGGTTAATATAAAATATTATAGCATTATTATTCAGCATGCGGCAAAAATACGAGGATAAGTTTGAGCATCCTACCTCTAGATCTCGGACTTCTAGCCTTTGTAAAAAGAATGTTGCCAGTCATGTTATTCTGTGTTAAAATATATCTGGTTAAAGTGTTTTACATTCGAGAGTGGGGAAATTCCCGCTCTTTGTTTTTGTATAGGAGGAATAAATGCCTAAAAAGAATATTGCACAAACAGTTGAGGAAATAGCTGAGCCCATAGTTGAAGAGGCTGGTTGCGAGCTGGTTGGCGTTGATTTTGTTAAGGAAGGAAGCAACTGGTTCTTAAGAGTATATATCGATAAACNTGAGGGTGTNTCCCTTGATGATTGTGAAAAGGTCAGCCGACCACTTAATAGTAAGCTCGATGAATTGAATCCTATTTCCCAGCCCTATTATTTGGAAGTATCCTCACCAGGGGTAGAGCGTCCGCTTAAGAAGCCCCGTGACTTTGAGAAGGCAGTAGGAAGTCAGGTAGAGATTAGACTATATACTGCAATAGACAACACCAAAAGGTTTGAAGGCGAATTAATGTCATATGATGGGGATAAGGTTGTAATAAGCACAGAATCGGGCATTATTCATGAATTTAAAATGGAGCAGATAGCAAAAGCAAAGAAGATCTTTAATTTTGATTTTGGAGGTAAATAAAAGATGAGCGCTGAGTTGATTTTTGCCCTTGAGCAATTAGAAAAAGAAAAGGGTATTAGTAAGGATGTTTTGATTGACGCTATTGAGCAAGCGTTAATATCAGCGTATAAAAAGAATTTTGGATCGGGCCAAAGCGTAGAGGTGCATTTTGACAAACAAACCGGCGAGATTAAGGTTTATGCTTTAAAAACTATAGTCGAAGAAGTTGTTGACCAGGGCACCGAAATGTCATTAGAGCAGGCAAATCTTTTTGGGCCGGATTTTGAAGTCGGTGATATGGTTGAGGTGGAGGTTACTCCCAGAAAATTCGGAAGAATAGCCGCTCAAACTGCTAAGCAGGTTGTAATGCAGCGCATCAGAGAAGCCGAAAGAGGACTTATTTTTGATGAGTTTTCAAACCGTGAGGATGATATACTAAACGGAGTGGTAAGCCGTTTTGACAGAAAGAACATTATTGTCGATTTAGGTAAGGTTGAAGCAGTATTGCCTTTGTCGGAGCAGACTCCCGGAGAAAAATATAATGTTCATGACAGAATAAAAGTATATGTAATTAATGTAAAGAAAACAAATAAAAACCCTCAAATATATGTTTCAAGAACGCATCCGGGGCTTGTTAAAAGNCTTTTAGAGCTTGAAGTACCTGAAATTGCTGATGGAACAATTGANATTAAAACAATTGCCAGGGAAGCGGGTTCCAGAACGAAGATAGCGATTTATTCCAAGAACGAAAATGTGGATCCTGTCGGAGCTTGTGTGGGACAACGTGGAAGCCGTATCAGAGCAATAGTAGATGAGCTTCAGGGTGAAATGATAGATGTGATTAAATGGAGCAGCGATGATGAAGAGTATATAGCTGCAAGCTTGAGCCCGGCTAAGGTATTACGGGTTGATATTGATGAGGAGAATAAAGTTGCTAGGGTTATAGTTCCTGATTTCCAACTCTCACTGGCTATTGGCAAGGAAGGCCAGAATGCAAGGCTGGCAGCAAAGCTGACAGGCTGGAAGATTGATATAAAGAGCGAATCTCAATTAAGGGAGCATATAGAATCACAGCTGTTTAATAATGATCTTGCCTATGAGTATGAAGAGGACGAAGCTGACTATAATGAAGACGAATCAGCTGATTATTCTGAACAGGAATTTGAGGAGGCTGAAGCCCAGGAAGAAGAGGTTTCTTCTGAGGATGATTCACAAGAAAACAATAGTGAAGAGATAGAGGATACTGATACTGTTTCTGCAGAAGATACTGAAGGCGAGACAGATCAAGAGGAATCAGTAGAAGATGGCGAAGACACAGAGGCATAATTACAAGCATTAATGGAGAAATGAAAATGAAAAAGAGAAAAGTGCCATTAAGACGCTGCGTAGGGTGTCGTGAAATGAAGGATAAAAGAGAGCTTCTTAGGATTGTAAGAAATAATGTGGGAGAAATATTTATTGATTCCACCGGGAAGAAAAATGGTAGGGGCGCTTATATTTGTAAAAGCATAGACTGTTTTAATATAGCACGGAAGACCAGAAGCTTAAGCCATGAGTTTTCTTGCGAAATTCCTGAGGAAGTCTATGATGAAATAACGAAACTACTGGAGGGCTATGGAGGAGAATAGAATATATTCTTTTATCGGACTTGCAAAAAAGGCTGGCGCAGTATTAGCCGGTGAAGGAATTGTCAGAGCAGCTATAAAAAACCGAAGGGCTTTTTTAGTTATAATGGCTAAGGATGCCTCACCAAATACAAAGAGGAAAATTGAAACTGCTTTATTTAATAGTACAGTTACTATGCTCGAATTCGGGCATAAAGAAAACCTGGGACATATGTTGGGTAAAGCGCAATTATCCGTTATTGCCATTACTGATGGTGGCTTTGCAGGAAGGATAAAGGAAATGGTAGAACAAGTAAAAAATAATGATGATAAGACATACGGGGGTGGCTTTTTTGAGTAAACTAAAAATTCACGAGCTTGCGAAGGAGTTAAATACGACTAGTAAGCGGCTTATTGAAAAATTGCATGAGATTGGCATTCGCCCTAAGAGTCATATGTCGACTTTAGAGGAGGATGAGATTGAGCGCCTTTATAAGCATATCGGTGTAGTCAAGCGTCCAAAAGAGGAGACTGAAACAACTACTGATACGCCAGAGGTTAAGCCTGATTCGGCAGAGGTTGCCAGTAGAAAGAATGCTCCCCGTATTATTCGTAAAAGAGAAGTTATTATTCATGACGAACCTGTTCAGGATGAGAATAAGGGAAAAAAAGAGCGTAGAAGTTATGTCAGAAAATCGGACGGGAATGAAGGTCTCATGGCTGGTTTTACACGCGGTAAGGACAGTAGTGTAGCAAATGTAAGAAAACGCTCTAAATCCGAGTCAGTACAGTCTGCTGATGACAATAAACAGACGAACAAGGCAAAACCNGGGAAAACTGAGGATAGACTACAGCAACCGGTAAATGATATATTAAGCGTAAGAAAGGTTGTAAAAAAACCTGAAAAATTAGACGCAGAGAGCATTAAAGCTAAAGAGCAGGAGATTATGCAGAAAGAATTATTATTTGAAGAGACCGGAATTCAAGCCATTAAGAAGGTTGAAAAAGTGCCTCAACCTGAGACCAGAACTGAGGATGAAAAACAGAATGATGCTACAGCTGGTGTGGCAACAAAGGCAGAAACAGAAGATTTGGAGGATACCAAAAAATCTTCAGAAAGCAAGGAGTCAGCTGAGGAGTCTGATAAGGCTACCGGGGCTGCTGATAAGGTTGAAGCAGAAGATTCAGCCCCTCTGAAAAAGGCTGAAAGGGTTGAAAAACAAGCAACCGGTGAAGCCACAGACAAGCCCCAATCCAAAGAAGAACGAAAGTCAGAAGTCGTTGCACAGGATGATGCAGATGTTAAGGTTCGCGCTGCTGGCAAGAAAAGCCAGGGAGGCAAGCAGGATCAAAAAGATGCCGCTTCAGGTGAGCCTGGCAGGCAAAATCAGGCTGCATCTAAGGTGCGGGATGGCTCAGCCAGACAACAAAGTCAACAGAGAACAGGCGGGTTCAAGTCCAGGGANTCAAGAGACGGCGGTCAACAATCTGGCCAGGGNCGTGCTTCCTTTGGAAGATCCGCTGCTTTTGACAAGGATAAGGCAGATGATTCCCGTAGAGATGGAAATAGATCAGTAGGTAAGAATAAACCTTTAAATATTCCTAAGCCTGTAACACCTTTGGGAACAGCTGAGGAAAAGGTTCCAACCCGTGGAGAGAGAAGGTCTTTCCAAGAGGTTGCCAAGATGAAGGAAGAAAAAAAGGAACTGAAAAAAACACAGCCACGTGTTGCGTCTTCTAATACAGGAAGGAATAAAAACCTGAGAAAGAAACTTGATAATGTTGTCGGTCATAAGGCTAAGGTTACCGATATGATGTCCGATGATTTTGTCATTGATACTTTCTATAATGATCCAAATGAGGCAATTAACACTAAGAGGGCAGAGAGACGAATCAGGAAAAGCAAGCAAAAGGAAAAATATATTCCACCAAAGGCTGTTTTGACTGATATAACAATAAACGAGACTCTTACCGTCAAAGAGCTGGCCGAAGCTTTGAAGAAGACAGCGGCAGAGGTAATTAAGAAATTATTCCTTATGGGAATAACAGCGACTCAGAATCAGGAGATTGATTTTGAAACTGCTGAAATAATCGGTGATGAATTTGGTGTAAAAGTTCATAAAGCGGTAGTTATAAGCCAAGAGGATATTTTGTTCGACGATACTGAGGACAATGACGAGGAATTAGAATCCAGAGCACCTGTGGTGGTTGTTATGGGCCATGTTGATCATGGAAAAACTTCACTTCTTGATGCTATAAGAAGCTCAAATACTGCAGAGCAAGAGGCTGGCGGAATTACACAGACTATAGGAGCTTATACCGTAAATCTTAATGGAAGAGATATTACTTTCTTAGACACACCGGGACATGAGGCCTTTACAGCTATGCGTGCGAGAGGTGCCCAGGTTACAGATATAGCTATTCTTGTTGTAGCGGCTGATGATGGTGTAATGCCACAGACTGTTGAGGCTATAAACCATGCCAAAGCGGCCGGGATATCAATAATAGTAGCTATAAATAAGATAGACAGGCCTAATGCCAACCCCGATAGGGTAAAACAGGAATTAAGCGAGCACGGGCTCCTTATAGAAGAGTGGGGCGGGGATGTTATTGCCGTTCCTGTATCGGCCAAGAAGCGTGAGAATATTGACCAGCTGTTAGAAATGGTTTTATTGACGGCAGATATAATGGAGCTTAAGGCCAACCCCAATAAACAAGCCAAGGGTACTGTGATTGAAGCCGAGCTTGATAAGAACAAAGGCCCGGTTGCTACACTCCTTGTTCAGCGAGGTACTCTGAGGGTAGGGGATGCAATACTATCCGGATCCACATTCGGACATATTCGTTCCATGGTGAATGATCGCGGAAAGAAGATTGATGAAGCTGGACCTTCAATGGCGGTTGAAATACTCGGTCTTTCAGATGTGCCTGCTGCTGGAGACATTTTCTATGTCGTAGAAGATGAAAAAGTAGCAAAACAACTGGCTGAAAAGCGTAAAGATGAAATGCATCAACGAAATATCGGAAGAGTTAAGGTTTCTCTTGATGATCTCTTTACTCAGATTCAGCAGGGTAATATGAAGGAACTGAACCTGATTGTAAAGGCGGATGTCCATGGCTCTGTAGAGGCTATTCGTTCCAGTATGGAGAAGCTGTCCAATGATGAGGTTAAGGTAAAGGTTATACATGGTGCCGTAGGAGCTATTATTGAGGCAGATATAAGACTGGCAGAGGTTTCCAATGCTATAATTATAGGCTTTAATGTAAGACCAACAGCTCAGGTAACCGAGCTTGCCAAGGAAGCAGAGGTTGACATGCGTCTATACCGTGTCATCTATGATGCAATAGAGGATATAGAAAAGGCTATGAAGGGATTGCTTGACCCTGTTTACAAGGAAGTTGTAGATGGTCATGCAGAGGTTCGTCAGCTCTACAAGGTTTCCAGCCTTGGCACTATAGCTGGATCCTATGTCATTGACGGAAAAATCCTTAGAAACTCTGAGGTCAGAATTGTCAGAGATGGCATTGTAGTAAAAGAAGGAAAATTATCATCTCTCAAGCGTTTTAAGGATGATGTCAGAGAAGTTGCATCAGGATATGAATGCGGCATAATGGTTGAGAATTATAATGACATTAAAGAAGGAGACATAATTGAATCCTTCCATATGGAAGAGGTTGAAAGATAATAGAATAAATAAAGAAGTATTATTGATTCACCGCCTTAAAGCCATTTTGGGGCGGTGAATTTAGAATTATGCAAACACAGAAGTGTTTTTGGGAATATATATACTATAATGTCCCATCATATATTTTAATATATAAGCTTGTTATTAAGTATGTAAGAGGTGGCGCTTTATGGAAAGAACAGACAGAATATCTGAAGAAATAAAAAAAGAACTAAGTGAATTGATAAGGAACCAGATTAAGGATCCAAGATTGCCTGACTTTGTTTCGGTTACAGCAGTGAGGGTAACCAGGGATTTAAGATATGCAAAGGCATATGTAAGTGTATTGGGGGATGATTCTCAAAAGAACAATGCTTTGATAGCACTAACCAATGCTTCAGGCTTTATTCGCCGCGAGATAGGAAAAAGAATTTCTTTAAGATATACCCCCGAATTCACCTTTATACTCGACGAATCCATAGAAAAGGGGATGGAATTACTGAAATTTATTGAACAAACAGTTAATTCTGATGATAAGGATTCCGGGGAAGACGAATAAGGTTTAAACATTATGAGAACGAGGAAATTTGACATGGTTGATCCAATACTTACAAGCATATCAGAAAAGCTCATTAATGCTGAAGACATTGTCCTTTTGCCACATATTAATGTAGACGGTGATGCCCTTGGCNCTTCTTTAGCCCTTGGCCTTGCTTTGAAGGCTATGAATAAATCTGTGGACGTGTTGATAGACGAGGAGGTTCCTGATAATCTCAGTTTTCTTCCCGGCCAGGAACTGATAAAGGATAATCCGNGAAAAGAATACAGCGTTGCTGTGAACATAGATAATGGTGACATAGTAAGGCTGGGAAATCGTGANCATTATTATCATGAAGCGAAAACAAGACTTAGTATNGATCACCATAATACAAACAAGGTGGAAGCAGATTACTCCTATGTAGACACCAAAGCTGCAGCAACAGGCGAAATCATCTATGATTTAATAATTAACTACCTTAAAGAAGATATAGACAAGGATATTGCTATTTGTCTTTATACCGCTATTATCACCGACACCGGCGGGTTTCGATATACCAATACCACACCTCATACCCTTGANGTAAGTGCCGAACTATTGAAATACGACATAGATTTCTCATATATCAATAAACGGGTTTTTGATATGGTTTCCTATACAAAGCTTTATCTTATGAAGAAAACCATGAATTCATTGCGTCTTATTGAGGACGGAAAGCTAGCTCTGTCATATCTGACATATGATGATATTAAGGGCTATACCGTTAAAAGTGATGATTATGAAGGTCTTGTCAATATAGGTAGAAATCTTCAGGATGTAGAAGTATCACTCTTTTTAAGGGAAGAGTCTCCCGGAACATTTAGGGGGAATCTAAGATCCAATAATTATGTGGATGTTTCTGAAATAGCCCATTCCTTTGGTGGAGGCGGGCATAAAAGGGCTGCCGGCTTTAATATTACCGGGAAGCTTGAGNAAGTTATCGACAAGCTCACCGCAGAAGTAGTAGCAAAAATCCGAGGGAAAGCCTGATGGATGGAATNTATATTGTAAATAAGCCTAAGGGGATTACTTCCTTTGATGTAGTGGCCAAAATGCGACGAATCTGTGAAACTAAAAAGGTGGGGCATGCCGGCACTCTAGATCCCGATGCTGTTGGCGTACTACCTATATGTGTGGGAAGAGCCACTAAGGTAATAGAATACCTAATGGAAGAGGACAAGGCCTATCATGTTGAGCTGATGCTGGGGATGGCAACAGATACTCAAGATTCTTCAGGTTCTGTCCTTTATGAAAAGCCTGTTACAGCCTCAATAACTGAAATTGAAGAGACTATAAAGTCCTTTGTTGGTGAATCTATGCAAATCCCACCAATGTATTCAGCCATCCGGGTAAATGGCAAAAGACTCTATGAGCTGGCAAGAAAGGGCCTGGAAGTAGAGAGAAATCCGCGTGCTATTACCATATCCCAAATAGATATCTCAAGCATTAATAAAAAGGATGATAAGGTAATTGTACTGTTTGATGTAGATTGTTCAAAGGGGACATATGTAAGGACGCTATGTAATGATATTGGTGAAAGACTCAACTGTGGCGGGCATATGACATCACTTACAAGAACCAGATCCGGCCCTTTTAAGCTGGAAGATTCCTTTACCCTGGAAGCCCTGGAGCATTTAAAGAAGGGGAATGATTTGCATAGTGCAAAACTATCAATAGATACTGCTGTATTATATATGCCTCAGGTATATGTGAAGGATAAGGAAGCAAAGAATCTGAAAAATGGACAAACAATCCAAATGGAAAACTTGCAAACGGGCTTATCAAGGGTGTACCATGAAAATGGTGCTTTTCTGGCAATAGGCAAGACTGTCCTCCAGAATAACAGACAGGCACTTAAAACGCATAAATGGATTGACATAACATAAGTGTCAAGAGAAAGGATTGGTATTCTTGCAGGTTATATATAATGAAACTGAACTTTCAAATAGAAATACGGGTGTTGGGTTAGGTAATTTCGATGGTCTACACATAGGCCACATGGCCCTTATCAATACACTTATCAGTGAGTGCAGATTGAATGATCTAGATTCGGTTGTCTATACGTTTAATAAGCATCCACAAAATATACTCAGGAAAACACTTATTGATCCACTAATAACAACTAATGAGCAAAAAATTAAGTTGTTGGAAAGAACTGCTCTGGATTATCTTTACTATGAGTCCTTTGATGAAACCTATTCAAGATTATCGCCCCAGGAATTTATTGATACTGTTCTTATTGATAAACTAAAAGCGCGCCTTGTAGTAGCTGGGTTTAATTATAGGTTTGGATATAAGGGTAAGGGTGATGTAGAATACCTTAAAAAAAATGGGGACAAGCTTGGATTCAGAGTAATTGTTGTTCCGCCTGTCAAGGTTAAGTCAGAAATAGTGAGCAGTACTATAATCAGAAGCTATATCAAAAAGGGTAGGATGGAACNTGTCTTTCAACTTCTGGGTCGCCATTTTTCTTTATATGGAACGGTAGTTTGTGGGAAAAAAGTGGGAAGGACCTTAGGATTTCCTACAGCAAATATTGTGGCGGATTCTGCCATGGTGGTTCCTGCAAATGGGGTATATATCACAAAAACAAAATACGATGACAAGTGGATAAACAGCATAACCAATGTTGGAATTGCTCCAACTGTCAAGGAGGACCGTGTATTTTCAATTGAAACTCACCTTTTAGATTATAATGAGGATATATACGGAAGAAACATTGAGGTCTGCTTTATTCAGAAGCTAAGGGAAGAGAAAAAATATGAGAGTATAGACGCCCTTAAAAGACAGGTGCAGGAAGATATAAAAAAGGCTAGGGCATATTGGGAAATATTAAAATAAATCAAATAAAGTCCTTTCCGTTAACTCGGAAGGACTTTACTCTATTAATATATATTTTGTCATCTGTTTTTTTCTATAAGCTTATTTTGTGACTCACNAAGCAGGATTGGGAATCTTTGTTTTCACAAAATGAATCTGATTCATGAGTATTTTTCTTTATTAATTCTGGTGAAAACTCATAAAAATCAGTCTCATAATTATGTAACACATGCTTGTCGCTTCTTTGTAAACGGGTGATTTTCTTGTAGTAGTCCATAAAAATCTCCTTTCCCAAAATAAAGATTTTCAAATTAATAGATATGGTTTCTTTGAATAATATATGACAAACATGCTGATTAAAACATAAAGACAATTAATCTTATTANATTAATACCTCAATTATATCACGAACAAACCATAAAAACGAAAAATTTCTCTTAAAATGGGCACACTCTCATTATGTGGGGGTGANATAATGCGCTTTAGGCGAATAAAATTCTTAAGGTTTATGTTTTTTTTCATGCTGGTTGTAGTCTCAGTGAAGCTATATACTATCCAATTTAAATCAGGAAAGCAGTATTCCTCAGCGGCGGCTCTTCAGCAAAGCCGGAATAGGCTGGTTTATAAAGAACGAGGTGACATAATTGACAGAAGATCAATACCCTTTACTGGCCGTCAAAGTAAGTGGAAGGCAATTTTACAGCCCTATACTTTAATTAATAATCCAATTAACTTAAGAACAATAGCAGAAATCTTCGGATTTTCAGTTGAGAATTTAAAAAGTGAACTATCAAAAAATATGCTGCCCTATATAATCGATATTACTCCGGCACAAGCAAAGGCAATATCTGACTCATCAATATCAGGAATAAGCATAATTGATGTGCGAGTAAGGTATAGCAGTGATGGCCTTGCCCCTCATATTTTGGGTTATGTAAATGATAATTCTGAAGGTATGGCTGGCCTGGAAAAGGCATATCAGACTACTTTGAACAGGGGCGGAGGTATATATGCCGGAATTCTTGCCGACGCTGACAATGGATTTATGACTGATTTAGGTTATCGTATATGGAACAACACCGGGCGGGAAAAGCTTANCATCAGGCTTACCCTTGATTATCATCTTCAGGAAATCGTAGAAAGCACGATGGACAGAATGGTGGATAAAGGTGCAGTGGTGCTGATGGACATAATTACCGGGGAAATNCTTGCTATTGCCTCCAGACCTGATTTTGATCCGACCAACATCAGATCATATTTAAATGATAATGATGAACCACTATTTAACAGAGCTATTGGGTCATACACTCCCGGTTCAGTTTTTAAAATGGTTACTGCGGCGGCTGCATTAGAAAATGGAATATCCCCTGATCTTATATATGACTGCCCTGGCTATGCAGAGGTTGGGGGAATAAAAATGAAATGCTCCAGCCATGATCAGGGGGGCCATGGGAGAATAAATATGGCACAGGCCTTTGCAAGATCATGCAATTCCTATTTTATAAACTTAGGACAAAAAGTAGGTATTGATAAGATTCTGGACACGGCTGAATTATTTGGGTTAGGTCAGAAAACAGGATTATCCGAGCAGGGAATAGCAGAATCAGACGGCACTCTTCCCGGGTATCTGACCTATATCTCTCCGGCTGAAATAGGGAATATTTCAATAGGTCAGGGTGAATTACTAATTTCTCCAGTGCAAGCAGCAAACATGGCTGCAGTCATTGCAAATGGAGGCATTTTAAATAAGGTTACATTGGTCGAGTCAGTAGTAAACGACAGAGGGGAAAAAATCAGAAATATAAAAGATTCAGAATGGAAACGTGCTATTTCAAAAGAAACAGCTGCAGCTTTACAGGGAATGATGCTTATGACTGTTGAGTCAGGTACAGGCAGGTGGGCTGATATCGGTGGACATGGCGGTAGTGCCGGAAAGACAGGAAGTGCTGAAACGGGATGGGTTAAGGATAACAGAGATATATTACATGCCTGGTTCGTTGGCTATTTTCCATTAGATTGTCCAAGATATTCACTCTGTGTATTTGTAGAGGATGGAGCAAGTGGTTCAAGCAGCGCGGCACCAATTTTTGCAGAAATATCTGCACAGATTATGGATGCAGGTTATTAGTGTAATAGTAGTATTTCGAATAGTCTAGTTCATATCATCTGCCTGTCAGATTATTAATGCAGGTTACTAGTAGCATAATAATCGATAAACTTCGGCATATTTCCCTTGCTTCGCAAATTTTTTCTAATGCACTGATACCAAACATTACAAAGGTGAAAAATAGGTAATAATTAAACCTTTATTGTAAAATATGGAATTTGCTAATATAATNAAGTTATACAAACGAGGGAGGTTTTAGTGTGGATAGAAAAATAAAAGTATTGGTTGCGGATGACAATGCAGCGTTTGGAATGATCATCACTGAATTTTTAGAAGCTCAAAGTGATATTGAAGTAACAGGCAGGGTGGAAAATGGTGAGGAAGCTATTGAAATGATAGATTCTACTAACCCGGATATTGTCATACTTGATATTATTATGCCCAGACTTGACGGATTAGGCGTGCTGACAAAGTATAAAAACCTCGAAGCATCTAAAAANCCATTGTTTATTATTTTGTCCGCTGTCGGGCAAGATGCGATTACACAACAAGCNCTCTCCTTAGGTGCAATATATTATATTGTCAAACCTTTTGATCTTAATGTTCTGGTGGAAAGAATAAGGGAGCTTGTAAGAACACATAACCCTAGAGTGTTGAGGATGGACGCTCTGCCTCAGCCCATAGATTTATCAAACACCAGCAATAATGACAGCGAGGCCAGTGTCCAGACAAAAGTAACTCAAATTATGCGAGATGTTGGTGTTCCGGCACATATTAAAGGATATCAATATATTCGGGATGCCATAATAATGGCAGTTAAGGATCGGGAAATAATAAGTGCAGTCACCAAAAGACTGTACCCTGAGCTNGCAAAAAACCACAAGACAACTCCTAGCAGAGTTGAGAGGGCAATCCGTCATGCAATTGAGGTTGCCTGGAATAGGGGCAAGGTTGATACAATTAATAAATTATTCGGCTATACTATCAATATGCGCAAGGGCAAACCGACAAATTCTGAATTTATTGCAATGGTTGCTGATACATTGAGGCTAAGCGAACAAATAGCCAATTAAAATTTGATTGAGTAAATTATTCTACTTGCATCTTCTTTTATTTGGTGATATACTNTTTTAGTAAGCTAGTCTTATAAGCATGGATTTATCTTTCTGTTCCGACTCTCTTTAATTGTTTGGAGTGAGTAGTAAAGAAGAACCGATCCAAATAAATTAAGGAGGTAAGACTAATGGCAGACAAAAATTTAACATGCAAAGATTGTGGAGCTGAATTTGTTTTTACTGAAGGCGAGCAAGCCTTTTATGCCGAAAAGGGATTTGAGAATGAACCTCAGAGATGTCCTGATTGCAGAAGAGCAAGAAAGCAAGCAAGAAACAATCGCAATTGGTAATAAAAGAAGAGAGCATATGCTCTCTTTTTTATTTCACTTAGATGCCATACCTTAATAGCCATCACTTAATAATATTTCACGAGAAGCTGGGTAAGTAATAAGTAGTAATGTTGATACCTATTATTTTATTAAGGGGGAGATTCTGTGGATGTAAGCATATTTAAAACCTTTCTTGAGGAGTCTGATAATATTGTTTTTTTTGGTGGAGCGGGAGTATCTACTGAAAGTGGCATTCCTGATTTCAGAAGCTCGGGCGGGCTTTATAATGAAAAGCTTAAAAACTCATATTCACCAGAGGAGATTCTATCTCACAGTTTCTTTATTAGGCACACAAAGGAATTCTACGATTTTTACAGAAGTAAGATGATTTATAAGGATGCCAGTCCCAATGCAGCACATAAAGGACTTGCAGAGCTTGAAAAGGCGGGTAAGCTAAAAGCCGTAATAACCCAGAACATTGATGGGTTACACCAGATGGCAGGCAACAACAATGTCCTTGAACTCCATGGCTCTGTACATCGGAACTATTGCATGGAATGCGGTCAATTTTATGATCTTGATTTTATTATTGAATCAGAGGATGTTCCACATTGCAGTAAATGTGGCGGTATAGTAAAACCTGATGTTGTTCTATATGAGGAGTCCTTGAATAGTCAAATACTTGAGGATTCTGTTAATTATATTATGAATGCTGATATATTTATAATAGGAGGCACCTCATTATCAGTATATCCCTCGGCCGGGCTGGTAAATTACTATAAGGGCGACAAGCTGATCCTGATAAACAAGAGCAAGACGCCCTATGATAGTAAAGCAAATTATACTCATTACGGAAGCATCGGTGAGCTATTCCTCCGGATATTCAACTGATTCTTCAGGATCAAGGGTCATCACAGAGCCTAAAGAATAGGTGTTCTTTTCTAAACCAATTATAAGATTGTTAATTTCGGCTATCTGTTCAGGTGACATGTCAGGCCCCATAGCCAGGTGTGTATTGTACAATATTGACTCTAATGCATCATGCACTGACGAAATTCTCCTCTTAATCTTAGAGAGATACTCAGGCGTGAAGATTTCTTTTTTAGCCTCATCCACACTGACAACCCTATCCTTGGTCAGGGTAAACTCGGTGTCTCCATTGATTACAGTACAGTCATAGCCGAAAACTGATTTTACAGTCTCCGCGAAGTCAGATTTCGAGTCCTCTTCCCCATGTACGAGGAAGATTTTCTTAGGCTGCATTTTGAATCCACCAAGCCACTGTACTAAACCATTTTGGTCTGCATGACCTGAGAAGCCTTCTAAATTATGTATTTCAGCTTCAATCTTAATCTTCTCACCAAAAATAGAAACCCTTTTATCTCCCTTGAGTATCGAATGGCCTAAGGTTCCCTTTGCCTGATATCCAACAAATACAATGCTGGATTTAGGATTCCATAGATTATGCTTTAGATGATGCTTTATCCTGCCGGCTTCACACATTCCGCTGGAGGAAATAATGACCTTCGGGTTCGGGTCTGTGTTAAGTGCAATAGACTCCTCTGCAGTCCTGCTAAATACTAAATTAGGGAAGTCTAAGGGATGGTCGCCCCTGAGGATATAATCTCGGGTATCCTTATCGAAAACCTGGGCATTTTTCCTGAAGACCTCTGTAGCTGAAATAGCCATAGGACTGTCTACATAAACCTTTACATCTTTAAGCTCATACCTGTATGCTGAGTTTTCTTCGTAGAAACGGTTAAATTCAAAAATCAATTCCTGGGTTCTTCCAACGGCAAAGGAGGGAATAATTACATTTCCACCCCTTTTAATAGTTTTTAACACTATATCAATAAGTCTTTTGATACTATCAGAATTATCTTCATGCACCCGGTTACCATAGGTGGTTTCCATGATGACATAGTCTGCCTTTTTAATTAATGTAGGGTTACGCAATATGGGTCGATTTTTCATGCCGATGTCGCCGGAATACACAATCTTCGACACATCATTATTTTCTGTTATAAAGAGCTCAATTATTGCTGAGCCAAGGATATGACCGGCATCGTTAAATACGATTTGTATCGATTCATGTAGTTCTACTAACTGATCATACATTACAGGAACGACATATTTAAGAGCCTCTTCCGCATCCTTCATGGTATAGAGTGGTTCAACAAGTGGCTTTCCTGAACGCTGATTTTTTCTATTTTTCCATTCAGTTTCTCTTTCCTGTATGGAAGCGCTATCCTTCAGCATTACCTCAAGCAAATCTGCAGTGGCATCTGTACAATATATTTTGCCCTTAAATCCTCTCTTAACAAGCAGAGGGATCCGTCCACTGTGATCTATATGTGCGTGGCTTAGAATTAGAAATTCAATTTCTGAAGGGTCAAAGTCAAATTCTTCTTCATTTAATCTTTCAATTTCCTTATTGCCCTGAAACAATCCGCAATCCAGTAGTAATTTGTGGCTATTTGTTGTGATTAAATGACATGAACCTGTTACCGTTGTTGTTGCTCCCAAAAACCGTATTTTCATTTCGTTATCCTTTCTATAAGAATGTATCCTTAGTATTATATTATTGTAAACAGCCACTCGGGCGTTCTACTTCTATAGATATTTACCCCTCGGCATATGGTATTAACGGCTACCTGTAAAAAAACATAAAGCGTTCCATGTAGTATAAGAAGGTCTGATTATAATAGCCCGGAAAATAAACATCACAGGAATGTCCGCCAAAGGGCATGAATATGATGGCACATTCATTATTATCACGAGCCTCGTATTGGTCCTTTAGTTTCATTGTTGTAGCTGCTTTAACCAGACTGTCCCGTTGTCCCTGAAAGACTAGGCAGGGGGGCGAGGGCTTGTCTGCCAGAACCTCAGGTGATATAAACCCAGAGTCTGATACTGCAAGGCCCATGTCCTGTGCTAAACCATTAGCAGGATAAAACGGTATTATCCCTCTGATTTTAATATTTTGGTCAAAGAGATTCTGATATTCGCCCGATGAATGAGCTAATCCTAAAGCAAGTGCAAGGTTCCCTCCAGCAGAGCTGCCTGAAACAAATACAGAATCAATATTGGCATTGAATTCGTCATGATTCTCGGCAAGATATTGTGTAAACTTTCCTAAATGCCTAACCATATCATCTGTTGTGAACTCCCCATAGCGGCTCTGATCCTCTCCCGAGGGAATATGCTTATTGTTAATTGTGGTAAGCCCATATTGAATATCAAATACAACATAGCCCTGGCTTGCAAAGTATTTATTCATTTGAGCATTATTTAAAAAGCCCTTATCGCCGTATTTCCATTCGCCTCCATGAATTCTTATCAGCACGGAGTTGCCACCTGGGAGCCAATCGGCATCTTCGCTAGAGGTATAGACATCAAAATACAGGATTAAATCCCTATCGACACCTTCCTCGCCGGCATAAAAGGGAATATTTCTTCTTACAGTATAATTGCGGGATAGGGTGCCAAAAAAGTATTCGGGAATTGAAAATTTATTCTGCCTAAAAGAGTCGATCTCACTAAAAATCGGGTTATCATGATAAGACTCAAATGCACTAAGATAGCTTATCTCAGCATCCTTCACCAAAGCAGGTACTGATGCTGCTGGCAATAAGCATATTATAAAGATACATAGTGTTAGTATAGAACAAAGTAATTTTATGTACACTTTTTTATGGCGATGCATTAATTTAATCAATAATGCACCTGCACTTAAGAACAAATAGGCATAGAACAATGAAAAAGCGGATATAAACACCTCTGTCCGCCAAATATTCGTATTGAATAATAAACTAAAGGATATAAAGAGTCCTATAGTCAGGAATAATGAAAGGATTACCATGGATACAATGCGGATAGTTCTTTGCTTTTTTGGTTCTTCTTCATGCTTTTCTGCGATTTGTATAAGTAGCAAGTCTATATCTGATTTTTTTCTGAAAAGGTTTAGGGCCGCTATGATTCCTCCGAGGATAAAAAGAGTCAGGATAGCTACTACTGAAATTATACTCCTTGAATTCTTATAATCGGGTAAAAAGGAAAAAATTAAATTGAAAATTGGAATCAAGAGCATAAAAAGCATTGATATTGCAAGATACCAATATCCCTTTTTATTATAGTATGGATCAAGGAAGGCCTGAATAATATTAAGAAGAAAAATTATCATCAAATAGATACCGATAATATTTGTAAAAGTGTTATCAGGATTCCAGATCAGANACAAAACTCCCAGTAAAAAAGCGACACAGTTTGCAGCTAACATAAATATATGTAATACCTTATATCTATTTGAGGTACAGCCCATAAATCCGCCTCCGATAGCAAGAGCCTCTTTATTCTTATTATGTATTATAGCATGATTATTGCAATAGCGACAAACAAGCTAAAAACAAAATACAATATTTAGTAAATTAAACTGGATTTTTATGGAGATATATGCTAATAATTGAATAGGTTTATTTGTTAATTAGGGAAAATGTGTATGAACACACTGTGGATGTAATTCATGCTGGAGGAAAAGGAGCAAATCTGTACCTAACACTGATTTTTATGTTACCCCTAATGGTGATGTTATACCTACTACAAAAGAAGGTTTAAAAAGTAAGCGTTGATGGAGATGTTTTTGGTGAATATATTCATATACTAAAAGCTGATTTAGGAACTTACCCAAAGATTTACTTGGAAAGAACCTGTTAGAACTACTGACTTGAGAATCAAAGAAGTTATTGGAAAGTAGGCTTATTATGGATATAAAAGGTCAAAATAGAGGACCGGAGAGAATTGTAATTGGTGATGACGGTTCTGTTTGGTATACTAGTGATCATTATAATATCTTTACCAGGATAAAATAGGAGGGCTTTATGGACATTTCAAAAAGGTTAACTGAGCTTGACAGTTCAAATTTACATATACTTGAAGCTGATGAACAGACATTTAATAAATTTATGGAAGAAGTAAGAAGTAAATTATCTAAAGACACTTTCTTAGCAATTATTGATGGCAATAGAATAGATAACTTATGCGAATTATTTGAAGCATTTGTGGAAGCGTTCAAATTCCCTGACTATTTTGGCAAGAATTGGGCTGCATTTGATGAATGTATTAATGATTTAGATTGGTTAAACGTTAGTTCCTACATACTGGTATTAAAAGATATAGATACAAAGTTTAATGACGAACAAAATATTAATACACTACTAAGGATATTATGTAATTCTGCCAATGAATGGTCAATGGGCAGAAATTATGATAGTTATCCAACTCTACCAACACCATTTCATATAATTTTTGTGGTACCTGTAGGTAATGGGAGTAAAATTGATCAAAGATTAAAGGCTGAAGGATTTCGAAATATTGAGCATTTAAGTTTAAGCTTATAGTTTAAAAAACTGCATAAATCCAGTTGATG
>JGI24707J26582_10001385_pt1 | contig 19047 bp, 18 predicted proteins | sample BioPla1DNA1_FD_26582 | JGI IMG/M metagenome (IMG submission 26582)
GAACAAGCTCAAGTACCTTTGCTTGTAGGTTGGAATTCGATGGAAAGCAATTACAAAGCGATATTGGGAGATGAAGAAGTAACGGTAGAAAATTACGAAAAAGCTGTCAGGAAAAGATATCCCGACATTGCAGACGGATTATTGAAAGTCTACAAAGCCGATTCCGATGATGAAGTGGCGCAGGTGGCTACCGATTTGGCAAGTGATATGTTTATCGGTTATGGTACATGGAATTGGTCGGATATTCACGCGAAAACCGGGAACAAAGAAGTTTACCGGTATTATTTCGTTCACCCCCGTCCGGGTTACAAAAACGCAAAAAACGCGACAACCTGTTGATAAAAGGGGCGGCGCATTCTGCCGAAATCGAATATGTATTGGGCAATTTACCGGTAAACGATGTTTATGATTGGCAATCGGAAGATTATTTCGTTTCGACCCTCTCGCAGCTGTTTTTTGTCCATTTCATCAAAACCGGCAATCCCAATGGGCTTGGCGTTCCGGTTTGGCTACCCGTTAAGCCGGATGAACCGGCAGATGTGATGATCATTGGCAAAAATCCTCGTCTGCAAAAAGAACAACACCGCGAACGGTATCTCTATTTAAGAAACATGCATTTTTAATATATCGAATGAAAGAAAAAGAACATCGATCGGGATTCGTCAATATTGTCGGCAATCCCAATGTAGGCAAGTCCACCCTTATGAATCTGTTGGTAGGTGAAAAGCTTTCCATCATTACTTCGAAAGCGCAAACTACTCGGCATCGCATCATCGGCATCGTCAATACGCCGGAATATCAGGTGGTGTATTCCGATACGCCGGGTGTGCTTCGTCCCAACTATAAACTGCAAGAGCAAATGTTGGCTTTTTCGCTTTCGGCTTTGGATGATGCCGATGTGTTGTTGTATGTTACCGATATGGTAGAAACGATCGACAAAAACGATGATTTTCTGCAGCGGGTGCGACGACTGGATATTCCTGTATTGTTGCTCATCAATAAGATTGATCTTACCAATCAATCGGACCTTGAAAAACGGGTTGATCAATGGCATGAATTGCTGCCTAATGCCGAAATTTATCCGATTTCGGCATTAAACGATTTCGGGATAGATGTAATTAAAAAACGAGTTGTGGAATTGTTGCCCGAGTCGCCTCCGTATTTCGAAAAAGACGCATTGACGGATAAGCCGGCACGTTTTTTCGTATCGGAGATTATTCGCGAGAAAGCGTTGATGCTGTACCGAAAAGAAATTCCCTATTCCTTGGAGGTGATCATCGAAGAATTCAAGGAAGAGGAAGATATCATTCGCATTCGTGCCGTCATATGGGTTGAACGCGAATCGCAAAAAGGCATCGTAATCGGACGTAAAGGCGGAGCCTTGAAAAAGCTGGGAACGATGGCGCGGAAAGATATTGAACTTTTTTTCGGTAAGAAAGTTTACTTACAGCTTTTTGTAAAGGTTGAAAAAGATTGGAAAAACAACGACAGAATGCTGAGGGGATTAGGTTATAAATTGGATTAAAGGATCTTCCGCATGAAAAAATTGGTTGCTATCGTAGGACGTCCCAATGTTGGAAAATCGACGTTATTTAACCGGTTGACGGAAAGTCGACAGGCCATTGTGACGGATATTCCCGGCACTACGCGTGATCGTCAATACGGAAAGGTTTTTTGGAATGGCCGGGAGTTTTCGTTGGTAGATACCGGCGGTTGGATAGTAAATTCCGACGATGTGCTGGAGGATGAGATCAACAAACAAGTCGATATTGCCATTGAAGAAGCCGACGTTATTCTTTTTGTAGTCGATGTGAGAAGCGGCATAACCGATCGGGATGCAGATATTGCCAACATGCTGAGGCGTTCGGAAAAACCTGTGGTGGTAGTTTCCAACAAAGCCGATAATTTTGAGCTCGGGTATCATTCGTCCGAATTTTATGCTCTCGGTCTTGGAGATCCGTTTAGTGTTTCGGCTATCAATGGTACCGGAACAGGCGACTTATTGGATCATATTCTCACCTTATTCGAAGAAGACGAAGCCGAGCAGGTTTTGCCGGATATTCCCAAGTTTGCCGTCGTTGGGCGTCCAAATGTCGGGAAATCATCTTTGGTGAATGCCTTGCTTGGCGAGGATCGCAACATTGTGACCGATATTGCCGGCACAACGCGCGATTCCATTTATATTCGTTACAATAAGTTTGGCATGGATTTTTATCTAATCGATACGGCAGGTATCCGCAAGAGGCAAAAGGTACACGAAGGTCCCGAATATTTTTCGGTGATTCGTGCGATTCGCGTCATTGAAAATGCCGACGTGTGCATCCTTATGATCGATGCCGAGCGGGGAATCGAAAGTCAGGATTTGAATATTTTTTCGCTTATTCAGAAAAACAAAAAAGGCCTGGTGGTTTTTGTGAACAAATGGGATTTGGTGGAAGAGAAAGATAGTAAGCTGGTTAAAGAGTACGAAAATGCCATTCGGCGAAGATTGGCCCCTTTTACCGATTTTCCTATTGTTTTTGGTTCGGCATTGAATAAGCAGCGCTTGCTGAAAGTAATGAATGCAGCCAATGAGGTGTATCGAAATCGAAAACAAAAAATTCCTACTGCAAAACTCAATGAGGTATTGCTGCCGATTATTCAAAAGACACCACCTCCATCGAACAAAGGGAAACACATTAAAATTAAGTATATTACTCAGTTGCCCAACACCCAAATACCGTCGTTTGTGTTTTTTTGCAATCTTCCTCAATGGATTAAGGAACCGTACAAACGATTTATTGAAAATCAAATGAGGAAAAATTGGAATTTAACGGGAACTCCCATTAATTTGTTTTTCAGAGAAAAGTAAGCGAAACGTGGATGAGTGAATTTTTGAAGTGGGGAATTTTTTTTTCCCTCCAATTTCATTATTATTCTTTAACCAATACGCTCCGTGCCTCGCAGGGGTTTTTTATTTTTTTGTTAAAAACGTTGATTATGCAGAAATTCAAGTTGAGTTGGATGGCGCTGTTGAGGAACGACGAACACGCCCGGTTGATCGAGCAGCTGTGCGGCATCCTCGACGATTGCCGTGCGGAAAGGACGTCGATCGGCAGCGAAGGAAAGAGCGAAAAGCAGGAGAAAGGAACGGCGTTGGTTTTGGGTATGAGCATGGCGTAGGGCATGAAAAGGTGCACTTGTGGGTTGAATTCAACCTTGTGATGATAAGAATAAAAAACAATGATTATTCTTTTTTAGAAATTTCGGCTAAAATAAAATTCCACAAAAACGATGAAATACGAAAAATAATGTGTTATTTTGTATAAAAGATTGTAAATCCAATATAGTTATGTTGGATACCTTGTGAAAAGTAGGATTTCAATAAATCGAAATTGAAATAAAAAGAAGGATTAAAAACCGATGAATACGAACAATAATCTTGATGACGGAAAATTAACCGTTAATGATGAAAGCGTTAGTCCCAGAGCCCTTTTACCGAATAATCCGGAAGAAGAAGTTCCGAAAAATCCGAAAGAAGAAGTTCCGGATAAAATGACCGAAATTTCCGAAACCGAAGAAAAACAGGCAATAAAAGAATCTGTTCTTCCTGAATCGGATGTGCAACTTGAGAATATTCCTTCAAAAGAAGAATCTGACGAAAATGTGGGGGATGAAAGCGAAGCGAATAAGGAAGACAAATCGGATGAAAAATCGGAAAACGAGGAATTGGATGAAAATATTCCGATAGAAATAGATTACGAATTTGAAATGGCAGAGGATGAAGAGGAAGAAGAGCCGGCAGAGGAAGAAGAAGATGATGATGAAGGACAAATAGAAGAATCGGAAGATGAATCGACAACACCGCTTTCTATCGAAGAGATTATTGTAAAGCTTCGCGAATTGGCTGCATCCGACAAACCTCAACGTAAAGAGGTGGATGCGGTGAAAGCTCAGTTTTATCGTTCACTTCGAAACGAAGTAGAGAAACAGAAAAGTAAATTCATCGAAGAAGGTGGGGAGGAAATCGATTTTGTTGCCCAAGAATCGGAACTGTATACCGAGGGCAAATCCCTTCTTCAGAAAATAAAAGAAAAACGGATACAAGTAAGGGCTCAGGAAGAGGCCGAGAAAGAAAGAAATCTGGCAAAAAAACTGGCCATCATCGATCGGATAAAAGAATTGATTGAAGATCAAGGACAGGAAGATTTCAATAAAATCTATCGCGAATTTAAAGAACTGCAACAGCAATGGAAGGAAATTCAACTGATCCCGCAGTCGAAAGCCAATGAGTTGTGGAAAACTTATCAACTGTATGTGGAGAAGTTTTATGATCTGGTACGTATAAACAACGAGTTTCGCAAATATGATTTTAAAAAGAATTTCGAGTTAAAAACCGAATTGTGCGAAGCCGCCGAACGGTTGGATGACGAACCCGATGTGGTATCGGCGTTTCATCAATTACAGAGTCTGCATCAACAATGGCGCGAAATAGGACCGGTGGCCCGAAAAGACAGAGAAGAAATTTGGCTGCGCTTCAAAGAGGCATCGACAAAAATAAATAAAAAATATCAGCAACATTTCGAGGAGATTAAAGAACAAGAGAAAGAAAACCTCAAAAAGAAAACAGAGTTGTGCGAAAAATTGGAAGCTATCGATTACACCAAGCTTACAAATTTCAATGATTGGAAAACACAGCTGAACGAAGTGCTCGATATTCAGAAACAATGGCGTCAGATAGGACATGTGCCCAGGAAATCCCGCAAAAACATCTATGATCGTTATCATGCGGCTTGCAATGTCTTTTTTAAGAACAAGAGTGCATTTTACAAGTCGATGCGGCAAGAAATGGAAGAAAATCTCCAAAAGAAAATAGCTTTGTGTGAACGTGCCGAAGCCTTGAAAGATAGCAAGGATTGGAAACAAACCACCAAAGAAATGATTGATATTCAGAAAGAGTGGAAAGAAATCGGTCCGGTTCCCCGTAAACATGTAGATAGCATCTGGCAACGTTTTATAGGAGCCTGCGATCATTTTTTCGAACAAAAAAAATTACAAACCTCCTCGCGATACGAAAAGGAGACGAAAAATCTGGAGGAAAAGGGAAAAATCATAGAAAAAATAAACAATTTGGACCCGGCGCTACCATTGGAAGAGGCGTTGAATCGATTACAACAGCTGATAGACGAATGGTATAAAATTGGGTATGTGCCCTATAAACTGAAAGATAAGGCATACAAGGATTTTTATGAAGCAGTGGATGCACAATTCGATCGGTTGAATATCGATAAATCCGATCGTAGATTGGGAAGTTTTGGAAGTCGTGGCTCGGGTGCCGACAAATCGGGCAATGCAAGAAATCGAAATTTACGCGAACGAGAAAGACTTATGCGTCAATATGAACGTATGAAAAACGAATTGCAGACGTATGAAAACAATATCGGATTTTTGTCGGTTTCGTCCAAACGCGGGAATAGCGTGTTGGAGGACATGAATCGGAAAATGGAAAGAATCAAAGCCGAACTTGCACTTATTGTCAGAAAAATAGAGGCAATAGACGAACAATTGTAAAAATTGCTGTTTATTTATCAGAGACGGCTGACAGTGTTTGTTGGCTGTTTCATTATTACAACTTTTTTTGAAAATAATAGCGATAGATTTTATATTTTTGTACTCTCTTATAAAAATGCTTTATTAAATTATGTCGAAGAAAATAAATACAGCACTGATTTCCGTTTATCATAAAGATGGATTGGAAGAAATTCTTCAAGTATTGAAGGAATTGAACGTTAAACTGTTGTCTACCGGAGGGACACAAGAATTTATTCAATCGCTGGGATATGAATGCGAAACGGTAGAGGACGTTACGGGTTATCCACCCATTTTGGGAGGAAGAGTAAAAACATTGCATCCAAAAATATTCGGAGGAATACTTTATCGCAGGGATAGTGAGGCTGATAGAAAACTATTGAAAGCGTACGATATCCCTTCGATCGATTTGGTGATCGTGGATTTGTATCCTTTTGAGGAAACGGTGGCAAATGGAGGATCGGAGGAAGAAATTATCGAGAAAATAGATATTGGCGGCATTTCGCTGATCCGGGCTGCCGCCAAAAATTACAAAGATGTGCTTGTTGCTGCTTCCAAACAACACTACGAATCGCTGTTGCAATTATTGAAAGAAAAACAGGGCGATTCGGATCTCGAAGATCGTCGATGGTTTGCCAAAGAGGCGTTTGCCGTTTCTTCGCAATACGATGCGGCCATATTCAATTATTTCGATAAAGAGAATTTTTCGGCTCTACGGTTGGCCATAAATGGATCCAAAAAACTTCGTTACGGTGAAAATCCCCACCAAAGGGGCGTTTTCTTCGGCAATTTCGGCGATATGTTCGAACAGCTGCATGGAAAAGAAATATCGTACAACAATTTGCTCGATATCGATGCCGCGGTTGCTTTGATTGCCGATTTCGACGAAACATCGGTAGCCATTCTCAAGCACAATAATGCCTGTGGCATGGCTTCCCGTCCTACTGTTCGCGAAGCGTGGGAAGCGGCACTTCAGGCCGATCCCGTGTCGGCATACGGCGGAATTGTCATCACCAACCGTCCTGTCGATAAAGAAGCTGCCAAGCTCATCAATTCCATCTTCTTTGAAGTGATTATTGCACCGGAATACGAGAAAGAAGCTTTCGAAATTTTGAGTCAGAAAAAAAATCGCATAATACTGGTTCAAAAAGCAACTCACGAAACGATAGCCCCTCTTCAATATCGGTCTGCATTAAACGGAATATTGATGCAAGACAAAGATACGAAAGTCGAATTGGCAGACAACCTGAAAGTAGTGACAAAAAAAGCCCCTTCGCCGTGAAATAGACGATTTGATTTTTGCCAATAAAGTGGTGAAACATACCAAATCGAATGCCATTGTATTGGCAAAAAACAAGCAATTGTTGGCAAGCGGAACCGGGCAGACTTCAAGGGTGGATGCATTGAAACAGGCTATAGAGAAAGCCAAGTCGTTCAATTTCGATTTGAAGGGAGCAGTTATGGCTTCGGATGCATTTTTCCCATTCCCCGATTGCGTGGAAATTGCGCATGGTGAGGGAATCGGTGCCGTTATACAACCCGGCGGATCCATAAGGGATAACGAATCCATTGCTTATTGCGATGAACACGATATGAGTATGGTATTTACAGGTGTCCGACATTTTAAACATTAAAACATTTTGTAAAAAACAACGTTTACATGGGATTATTTTCATTTACACAAGAATTAGCCATGGATTTGGGAACGGCTAATTCCATTATTGCAAACAATGCCGGAAAAATTTTACTGGACGAACCATCGATTGTTGCATTGGATCGTAAAACCGATAAAATGATTGCTTTAGGAGAAAAAGCGCAACAAATGCATGGCAAAACCCACGAAAATATACGCACGGTAAGACCACTCCGCGATGGAGTGATTGCCGATTTCAACGCTGCGGAGCAAATGATTCGCGGAATGATTCGCATGGCCAATAAAAACAAAGGAGGAGGATTGTTTTCTCCCTCATTGCGTGTTGTGATTTGTATTCCTTCGGGGAGTACCGAAGTTGAAATACGTGCCGTACGCGATTCTGCCGAACATGCCGGGGGACGCGACGTTTATATGATTTTTGAACCTATGGCTGCTGCCCTAGGCATAGGAATCGACGTGGAAGCCCCCGAAGGAAACATGATTGTGGACATAGGTGGAGGGACAACCGAAATTGCCGTGATTTCGCTGGGAGGAATCGTTTCGAATAAGTCGATAAAAATAGCCGGCGACGATTTTACGGAAGATATTATGGATTATATGGGACGCCAACACAATATGAAGGTGGGAGAACGAACGGCAGAAAAAATAAAAATCAATGTGGGTGCCGTGACAACCGAACTGGATAATCCGCCCGAAGACTTTGTTGTGCATGGACCAAACCGGATGACTTCATTGCCGATGGATGTGCCTATATCTTATCAAGAGATTGCTCACTGTCTCGAAAAATCGATGTCGAAAGTCGATTCGGCCGTACTAAGTGCGTTGGAACAAACGCCCCCCGAACTTTATGCCGATATTGTGCGCAACGGTATTTATCTGACCGGAGGAGGGGCTTTGCTGCGAGGACTCGATAAAAGGCTGACCGATAAGATCGGCATACCGTTTAAGGTAGTGGATGATCCGTTGCATGTGGTGGCAAAAGGTACAAGTATCGCGTTGCGAAATATCAATAAGTTTAACTTTTTAATGAGATAGTCGGCTATTGGTAACATCTATTGGGCAGAAAGCCGAACCGAATGGCTGACAACGCAGTATGAGGAATCTATTTAATTTTATCATACGAAACAGTTGGTGGTTGTTGGCTGTTTTATTGATAATCGTTAGTTTTTATCTTGTTTTTACACAAAATTCGTATCAACGGAGCGTATACCTTTCATCGGCAAACCGCGTTTCTGCCGAATTATATCGTTTGTCGGGGAAAGTGAACTCATATTTTTACATGCAGAAGAACAATAACGAGTTGCTGGAACAAAATGCAAAATTGCAAAACGAACTTTATGCATTGAAAAGTTATTTGAACGACCTTGCTCTGGATTCGATTCAAACAAATTCCTTTGTGAGCGATTCTATGGTCACTGCGCAATTTCGGTTTATTCCTTCAAATGTGGTAAATATCAGTTTTTTTGGAAGCAACAATTACATTACGCTGGATAAAGGGCTGCAAGATGGCGTTAAAGCCGATATGGGGGTTGTGTCGCAAAACGGTATTGTAGGGGTTGTTCTTGCTGTTTCCGATCATTTTTCCGTAGTAATCCCAATCGTGAATCCGAAGTTCAGGTTAAGTGGGAAATTAAAAAATTCCGACAACTCGGGGTCTATCGTATGGGATGGGAAAGATTTGCATTATGCCCAACTTGAACAATTGCCCAAACACGAGGTGTTTCGTGAAGGCGATACTGTGGTAACCAGTTTTTCGCGCATCTTTCCCAAAGATATGGTGATTGGCTATGTCGTGGGACAGGGTAAAACGAAGGACGATAATTTTAATGCATTCAAAATACGTTTGGCAACCGATTTTTACAGCTTGCAGCATGTGTTTGTCATAGAGGATGTTTATTATGAAGAAGAAAGTATTCTTGAACAATCGGTAGAGCAGCAATGAAAACAACCTTTTTACGTGAAATGGCAGGGTTTGTCGTGTTGGTGTTGCTTCAAACGTTGGTGTTGAATCGAATCAGTGTTTTCGGAGTAGCCGTACCCATCCTTTACATCTATTTTTTGATTAAATTGCCAAAGAACAGAAATTTGTTTTATGTGGTTATTTCGGGGTTTTTGATGGGGTTGATCATCGATATTTTTCTTAATACGCCGGGAATGAATGCAGCAGCAACAACCATTGTTGCCACCTTACGAAAACCGTTAATGAACATATTTTTTTCGAAAGTCGAATACGAAGATTTTGTTCCAAGCATTTATACCGAAACCGGAGCCTTTTTGCGTTATAGTGTCGTAATGGTGTTGTTGCATCAAACGCTGTTGTTTTTTATAGAATCTTTTACTTTTTTCAATTTGACGAGTACGCTTATCCGCATAGGAGCTTCGTCCGTACTTACTTTGATATTGATAATTGCTTTAGACGGTTTAATGTATAGGAAAACGAGTGGGGTATAATAGCGAAAATCCATATGCTAAACGCAAACACATCATTGCCTTGATTGCTGTGCTTGTGATGGTTGTATATATTTCTCGATTGTTTTATCTGCAAATTTTGAGTCCTCAGTATCGTGAATTTGCCGATAGCAATGCTTTTTTGCGAAAAACACTGTATCCGGCACGAGGAGCAATTTACGACCGTAACGGCAATTTGCTTGTTTATAATCAGCCTACTTACGACGTAATGATGGTTGTGCGTGAGATGGGCGAATTCGACACACTCGATTTCTGCAATACGCTGAATATCGACAAATCGACATATCTGATGCTGGAGGCAGACATGAAAGATAGGCGAAAAAACCCCGGCTATTCATCTTATACGCCTCAGCTTTTTATGTCGCAACTTACCGTGGAACAATACGGACTGCTGCAAGAAAAGTTGTATAAATTTCCCGGCATATATGTTCAAAATCGTACACGACGACAATATAAGTATCCCAATATGGGCGTTATTCTCGGATATATTGCCGAAGTCGATAAGAATGCGTTGGAATCGGACCCCTACTATGTTAGAGGGGATTATATCGGAAAATCGGGTATTGAATCGTCACATGAAAAAGACCTTAGAGGAGAAAAAGGAGTGGAAATCTGGCTGAGGGATGCGAGAGGACGATTGCAGGGGCGCTATAAAGATGGAGCGGAGGATAAAGCTCCCGTATCCGGGCGCGATCTGACGCTCGGCATCGATATCGATTTGCAGGCTTACGGCGAATATCTCATGCAAAACAAAATTGGATCGATTGTGATGATTGAACCCAAAACGGGAGAAATAGTATGCATCGTATCATCGCCTAGTTATGATCCGGCTATTTTGACAGGAAAAGATTTTGGCAGAAATTATCTCGATTTGGAACGAAATCCTTATAAGCCTCTTATTAATCGTGCAGTAGCAGGAATGTATCCGCCGGGTTCTACTTTTAAACCATCGCAAGGTGCTGTTTTTATGAAGGAAGGAATCATTACGTTGGAAACACGATACAGTTGTTTTCATGGATATCCCCCTTTGGGTGGGCGACCGGCTTGTCATGGTCATGCATCGCCATTGTCTATCGTGCCGGCACTGGCAACTTCGTGTAATTCGTTTTTTTGTTATGGGCTGAGTGCCATGCTTGGCAACAGAGAAAAATATACCGACGTAAATGAAGCTTTCGATGTATGGAAAAGCTATTTGAGCAAGATGGGGTATGGAGAGAAACTCGGTGTCGATCTTCCATCGGAAAAAAAAGGATTTATCCCAAACAGCAAGTTTTACAATAAAGTGTTGAAAAGAACCAATTGGAATGCACACAATATTATATCGATTGCCATAGGACAAGGTGAAATTTTGGCAACGCCTTTGCAAATAGCCAATTTTGCCGCTATTGTGGCAAATAGAGGGTATTATTATGTGCCACATGTGGTGCGCGAGCGTAAAGGAGCTCCATTGGATACACTTTATACCCGAAAACATTATACGGGCATCGAGCATTCTATTTTTGAAATAATCGCACAAGGAATGGCAAATGCCGTAACGGGAGGTACTTGCCGCACAGCCAATCTTTTGCCTGAAATTGAAGTATGTGGAAAAACCGGCACATCCCAAAATCCGCATGGCGACGATCACTCCCTTTTCATGGGGTTTGCTCCCAAAGATAACCCACGTGTGGCCATTGCGGTGATTGTAGAAAACGGACGATTTGGAGCAAGCAATGCCGTGCCCATTGGAAGACTTATGCTTCAGAAATTCTTTAACGATTCCATACCCGAAACAGATAAATGGCTTGAGAATCGAATTGTAAATACAACNATTCTTCCCCATATTTACAGTCGAGAACTTTCGATTGTCGANAACGATTCGCTTCAAAACAAAAAATGATTCGACATTATGTATCTAAACANNGNAGAAATATCGGATAGAGGGCATGTAGATCGGCTAACAGTGTGGATGTACGTGATTTTTCTTATTCTCGGTTGGCTTAGTGTATACGCTGCGAGTTATGATATTGAAAATGCGGTGGGTTTGTTTGATTTGTCCGACAGATCAACAATGCAATTGGTATGGATAGGTACTTCTCTCGTGTTGGCTTTTGCATTGCTGAAAATCGATACGGGATTTTATGAAACATATGCTTTCGTTTTTTATTTGGCGGGTATTTTTCTGCTTATCGTAACCTGTCTTGTTGCTCCCGAAATCAATGGTTCGCGTTCGTGGCTGGTAGTGGGACCTGTGCGACTTCAACCGGCCGAATTCATGAAGTTTATAATTGCTTTGGCCTTGGCCAAAGTATTTAGTTTATACGATTTTCGGTTGATGAAACGGAAAAATTTACTATTTACGTTTTCCATTATATTGCTTCCTGCCATTTTGGTTGTTTTGCAAAGTGAAACCGGTACCGCACTGGTTTATGCGAGCTTTCTTTTGGTGCTTTTCAGAGAAGGGTTGCCGGGAGGTATTTTGTTTGTATTGGTAGCCGCAATTGTTTATTTCGTACTCGGTATCAAGTTTTCGGATACGCAAATGGGAATGTTTTCCTTGGGTGAGTTTATTACGCTTATTCTCATTATTTTATTTACTGCTGTTCTGGTAGGGAATTATGTAAAACGAAAAAAAGTCGTGCGTGTCATTTTAGGAGCACCGGCCTCGGTTTTTTTGACGGCTTACCTTATTAGTTTCTTCGGCGTAAAAATAGATTGGGGACTCGTTGCGCTTATCGCCTTGGGAACGGTGATTTTGTATTTGCTTTACCTTTTTTTCATGTATGGGAAAAGGGTATATATATATATGGTGGCTTTTGCAATTGGATCTTTTGTTTTTTTGGAATCGACAGAATATGTGTTCAACGATGTTTTACAGCCCCATCAACGGATTCGAATCGAAGTGGCATTGGGGATGAAACAAGATTTTCGAGGAGCGGGTTATCATGTTGGACAATCGAAAATAGCTATTGGATCGGGCGGCTTTTTGGGCAAAGGATTTTTAAAGGGAACCCAGACCAAATTGAAGTATGTGCCCGAACAAGATACCGATTTTATTTTCTGTACGATTGCCGAAGAAGCGGGATTTGTAGGGGCAAGTATCGTTTTGATTTTGTATTTGTGCTTTATTCTTCGGTTAATTTATTTGGCTGAACGACAAACCACGACTTTTGGACGGGTTTATGGCTATGGAGTGGTTAGTGTCTTCCTTTTCCATCTTATTATCAATATCGGTATGGTAATCGGAATTATGCCGGTAATCGGAATTCCTCTACCTTTCTTTAGTTATGGGGGATCTTCATTGTGGGGATTTACTTTTTTGCTTTTCATTTTTTTGAGATTGGATAAATCTCGACGAAATAAGTGAAATTATAGCATTTATTTTTGACAGTCAACATTTCTATGTACCTTTGCATTGTATTTTATATCCAACATAAATGAAGATTATCTATTTTATTTTAATCGAGTTGGCCATTTTACTGAGTTCATGTTCAAGCGAAAAAACAAATGACAAAGGTATAATTGCAAATTCAAACCAAAACACTCACCAAAACACCAAAACGTTCATCAATCTGTAGCAGTTAATGAAAATTTTTATGATTTTCTCGAAAAATTCAGCACCGACAGGATATTTCAATTGAAACGTATTGCATTTCCCGTCAAAGCCGTTGAGTCCGATCCTGATGATGAAGAGGTGATTCTCAAAGAAGGAACAATTCAAAAATATGAGTGGGAGCATCTCGATCTTACTTATGACAGCACTTATATAACACGCGAGTGCGATCAATATTATCAAGACGTTCTTTTTAAATCGGATTTGGCTATTGTGGAGCTTCGTGGTATAAATAACGGTATCTACGCCAATTACTATTTTAAGCGAGAGGATGGGCAATGGTATCTGGTTGCTCTTGAAGAAACTTCGTTTTGATGGGATTGAATTTATAAGGATATTTTTTCTCCAAAGTTGAGCGGAAGTAGGTCTTTTGCGCTATCTGCCATATAAACGCTGTTTTCGCCATACATTATTATTTTTATGGGCGTTTCGAATCGGTTTTCCGATTCCAAAAGAACTTGTCTGCAAGCACCACATGGGGTAATGGGATGCTTTGTGAAATTTCCTTTGTGAAAAGCCGCAACGGCAAGCGCCGTGATTTTCTTTTCGGGATAGCGGGCATTGGCGAAGAAAACCGCAATGCGTTCTGCGCATAATCCCGAAGGATAGGCAGCATTTTCTTGATTGTTGGCAGAGAGGATAGTGCCGTCATCGAATAGGATGGCAGACCCTACTTGGAGGGTTGAGTAAGGTGCATAGGCGTATTGCGAAGCTTGTTTTGCCTCTTTTATAAGTTTTTTTTCGATTTCGGAGCACTCTTCTATCCGATAAACTCTTATCTTTGTGATTAGATTGATTTCGTTCATTATAATAGTTGATAAATTATTGATTTTTTCGGATATCGTGTAATGACATTCTTTAGAGACAAATATAAATATATTTTGTATGTTTATTTTGTTTTGTCGACTTTATTTTTTTCTGCAGGAGTTTATGGGCAGACAAGGATAAAAGCTTACGAAGCTTATATCAAAAAATACAGCGACATTGCCGTAGAGCATATGCAAAAGTATCGTATCCCGGCATCCATAACATTAGCTCAAGGGTTATTGGAGTCGGGGGCAGGAATGAGCGACTTGGCGCGTTATTCCAATAATCATTTTGGAATAAAATGCCACCGCAATTGGAGGGGGCCGGCCGTATATGCTCCCGATGATGGTCCCAATGATTGTTTCCGAAAGTATAAAACAGTGGAAGACTCATACCGGGATCACGCAGAGTTCCTGGCGTATGGAAGTCGCTACAAAGTTTTGTTTGATCTTTCGATTACCGATTACAAAGGGTGGGCACGAGGACTTCAGACAACAGGATATGCTACCGATAAGGCTTATGCGAATAAACTTATCAAATTGATTGAAGATTACGAGCTGTATAGGTTTGATGACAAGAATTATCGGAAAAAATACAAAGAAGAAAGCAAATCTCTTGCTCACGAAGGTTGGAAACATCAGCCTTATAAAACGCATGGTTTGGTATATGTAATTGCTGTAGAGGGTGATACTTATGCGAGTATCGCAGAAGAATTTGGATTCAAGGAAAAAGATTTATTGAAATATAATGAGGTTCCAAAAGGTTTTCCGCTAAATGAAGGTGATATTGTTTATTTTCAAAAGAAGAAAAGTAAAGCTGATAAACCTTATTATCAACATGTAATACAGGTTGGCGAGTCGATGCACGGTATTTCCCAGAAATACGGTATCCGGCTACGCAATTTGTATCGTTTAAATAAAAAAAATTATGATTATGTTCCCGAAGAAGGGGATGTACTTAAATTAAGATAAGTATATATGAAATATAACACACAACAGAAACAATTGATTTTGCCTGAATATGGTAGAAATATTCAGAATATGGTAGATTATTGCGTTTCACTTTCCGACAGAGAGGAGCGAAAAAAATGTGCTCAGGCAGTGATTAATATTATGGGGAATATGTTTCCGCATTTACGTGATGTAGACGATTTCAAACATATTCTATGGGATCATTTGGCCATCATGTCGGATTTTAAACTCGATATCGATTATCCCTATGAAATAGTTAAAAAAGAAGAGTTGAATACGCCTCCGGGTCGTATCGAATACAGTCGTTCTACCATGAAGTACCGTCATTACGGTAAAATTCTGGANAAGATGATTAAAATTGCTGCCGATATGGAAGAGGGTAAAGCGAAAAATCATCTTATCGATATGTTGACNAGTCAAATGAAACGATCATACATTCAATGGAATAAAGAAGTAGACGATGCGAAAATTCTTCAAGATTTGTATGAACTATCGGATGGGAAAATAAAATTGGACGCGTCGACTTATTCTATTCCCGAAGTAAAAACGAATGGCTTTGGCAGGAAAATGAAAACCGCCAAAGTTCAGCGAAAACGCTAAACACACTCATGATATTGGCAGAAAATGTTGTTCGAATCGGACAATTATTGAAACCTCATGGGATAAGGGGGGAGATGCTTCTTTTTTTCGAGAGGGAGGGGTGTGCCGATAAGGATACATCGTATTATTTTCTGGAAATCGATGGCATTTTCGTTCCCTTTTTTGTTGAAGAAATGCGCTTCACGAGCGATACGACGGCACGGATAAAATTTGAAGGCGTAGACGATGTAGATACGGCAAGTAGATATATCGATAGCGGTGTTTATCTTCCTAAGGAAAGCGTAAAAATCACAAACGACGACACCGGAACCGCGTGGGATTTATTTGTCGGGTATGCCATAATGGATCAGACGTTAGGAGATATAGGCGTGATTGATGCGGTAGATGATTCTACTATGAATGTGCTTTTTGTCGTGAAAAAAAATAACAGGGAATATTTGGTTCCCGCTACCGAAGATTTTATTCTTGAGATTAATGAATCGAGAAAAATTCTTTACGTAGATCTTCCTCAAGGATTGATTGAAGAATAAACCTAAAAACGCTATTTCTCTTGTGGCTTTTTTATGTCTTGAAAATGTAAGCGTCGGCTATTTTGTTGGAAAGAAACCTTTTTTTGTGCAGCAACGGCTCAATCTTTCTGCTCGAAAAGGCGAGTTGATTGCGCTGATTGGCAATAATGGATGTGGAAAATCTACTTTATTGCGTTCCATTGCACATCTTCAACCTCTTTTATCCGGAAAAATTTTTATTAAAAATAAAAATGTGGCCGATATAACCCCTAACGAACGTGCTCGGTTGATTTCCATTGTACTTACGGGGCAACAAGCCGTTGCATCGTTTACGGTTCGCGAGCTGGTTGCCATTGGTCGTGATCCCTATACGGGATGGCTGGGAAATTTGTCGGCTACCGATGAGTCGATTATCGATTGGTCTATTGAAATGACCAATGTAAAGGATTTTGAAAATCGTACGATTCATGAGCTTTCGGATGGTGAACGACAAAGAGTTTTCATTGCCCGTGCGTTAGCACAGGATACCCCTTTGATTTTGTTGGATGAACCCACTTCCCATCTTGATTTATCCAATCGCGTCAACATATTGCTTTTGCTTCAGAAACTGGCTCACGAAACCGGTAAAATCATTCTTATTTCAACTCATGAATTGGAAACGGCTATGCAGGTTGCCGACAAAATTTGGCTGATGCAAAAAGGGAAGGGCATCATTGAAGGTTCGCCGGAAGATCTGATTATAAACGGAACATTCAACGAGGCTTTTAAAGATAAAGCATCATTGTATCGATTCGATAGTGAACTTGGGGTATTTGTAATTCAACACAATTCGGGAGGTAAAGTGAAATTTCTTCCTTCGAAAGAAGATAAACTTCTTGACAAATGGACACTTAAAGCATTGCGCCGACGGGGATTTTCTGTCAGCAATAGTGCCCATGTAGAAGTCAGACCTCAAGCCAAACAGCGCAATTGGCTTGTTTTATCCGACGGGAAATCGTTCATTGCCAATACTATAAGCGAAATGTTGGATTGTGTGAACAAGTTGATAAACACTCCTTTTCATTACTTGTAAACAGGAATGAATTTTACTATCTTTGCGAACTTAATAGACGTTGTGTCTCAAAAATGAGAGAAAAAAAGCGAAAAATAGCCATTCTGGGTTCTACGGGATCTATTGGAACACAAGCTCTGGATGTGATTCGGCAACACCCTGATCGTTTTGAGGTATTTGCCATTACGGCAAATAATCATGTAAAACTTTTGGTTGAGCAAGCGCGTAAATTTCTTCCGGAAATAGTAGTGATTGCCAACGAAAAAAAATATACCGAAGTAAAAGAAGCATTGTCCGATTTGCCTATAAAAGTGTGGGCAGGTAGCGATGCCATTTGCCAAATGGTGCAAAGTGATGCTATTGATATCGTACTGGCGGCAATAGTGGGTTTTGCAGGGTTAAAACCAATTATATCGGCAATAAAAGCAAGGAAAACCATTGCTTTGGCAAATAAGGAAACGCTGGTAGTTGCCGGAGGGCTAATTGTATCGATGGCATTGGCACATCGTGTTCCGATTTTACCTGTCGATTCGGAGCATTCGGCTATTTTTCAGTGTTTAAACGGCGAAGGTTGCAATAAAATCGATAAAATCATTCTCACGGCTTCGGGAGGTCCTTTTCGCACCTTTTCGATAGAGGAATTGGCAAAAGTGACCAAATCGCAGGCAATGAATCATCCCAATTGGAAAATGGGCGAAAAAATAACCGTCGATTCGTCCACATTAATGAATAAAGGTTTTGAAATGATTGAAGCCAAATGGCTTTTTGATGTGGATCCTTCGGATATTGAAGTGGTAATACATCCACAATCAATCATCCATTCTATGGTGCAATTTAAAGATACTTCCGTTATTGCTCAACTTGGTCAACCCGATATGCGGATACCTATCCAATATGCGTTGTCCTATCCCGAACGGCTTGAATTGAATATAAAACCTTTGGATTTTACAGAGATATCGAGCCTTACGTTCGAAAAAATCGATCATGACAAATTTAGAAATCTAACATTTGCATATCAAGCGATCGAAATGGGAGGGAATATGCCTTGTATACTCAATGCTGCCAACGAAGTTGCCGTGGAATTGTTTTTACAGGAATCTATTGGTTTCCTTCAAATGAGCGAAATTATCGAAAAAACCATGCAGAGAGCAACGTTTGTGAAAACACCCGATTTAGACGATTATTTTCGTACCGATCTTGAAGCAAGAGCCCTTGCTTCGGAATTTATTTAAAAACAATAACAGAATCAATAGAAACTTGTAGAATTTAATGGAAACGTTTTTAATCAGAGCTTTGCAATTGATATTGAGTTTATCGATACTCGTTATCGTCCATGAGTTTGGGCATTTTGTTTTTGCGCGTATTTTCAAAATTCGCGTCGAAAAATTTTATCTTTTTTTCGATCCCGGTTTTGCTCTTTTTCGGTATAAACCAAAAAACAGCGAGACGGAATACGGCATTGGTTGGTTGCCATTGGGCGGTTATGTGAAAATAGCCGGTATGATTGACGAATCTATGGATAGAGAACAAATGGCACAGCCACCCCAACCGTGGGAATTTCGTTCCAAACCGGCGTGGCAGCGGTTGTTGGTAATGATTGCAGGCGTCTTGTTTAATATTCTGTTGGCATTCATTATTTATGCGATGGTGCTTTTTACATGGGATGATACTTATTTGCCGTTGAGAAACGTACATATGGGTATGGAGTTCAGTGAAGTAGCACATAAGGTCGGCTTTCAGGATGGGGATATTCTACTGAAGGCCGACGATAAAGAATTGGAACGATTTGGTGTGAGCACGCTTCTCGATATCGTGAATGCTCGTCA
>JGI24707J26582_10001388_pt1 | contig 19033 bp, 16 predicted proteins | sample BioPla1DNA1_FD_26582 | JGI IMG/M metagenome (IMG submission 26582)
TAGATCATGGCGGCTCCCCATATGGGCGATCTGCCACTTGCCGGTATCAATTCCTTCATTCTGCCAATATTGCCCTAGTTCCGTGGAAGCCACAATGCCGACGATTTCCCCTTGCTCTTGCCACTCCAAGGCAAGTCTGGTTAGCTCTTGAAAGAGCTCTGGTGGCCCCCCCTTTACCAACAAGGCCGGGGCCTTAGGGGCATAGTGCTGGTATTTTATGCCCGGCGAGCTAACCAGACTCTCAACGGATCCATCGGTAGTCACTACATGGTGACTGATCACCACTGATTCACCCAAGGCCTTCTCCAATGCCTCCTGGGACACGCCGCCTGGNCGAAGAATAACCGGCCTCGCCTTGGTACAGTCCAGAACAGTAGATTCTACGCCGATTCCCGTAGAACCGCCATCGAGAATGACATCTATCTTTCCCATAAGATCCGTAATGACATGGGCGGCCTCTGTAGGGCTAGGCCTACCGGAGGAGTTGGCGGAGGGGGCGGCCAAGGGCACTCCGCAGGCCCGAATCAAGGCCAGTGCCACAGGGTGGGACGGCATGCGAACAGCCACAGTATCTAGGCCACCGGTGGTAATTTCCGGTACGCAATCGGCCTTCGGCAATACCAGTGTCAATGGGCCAGGCCAGAAAACGCTGGCTAGATGGGCCGCTTGCCTCGGCACATGGGTCACTATCTTGTGTATGTCTTCTGGGGAGGCGATGTGCAGAATTAGGGGATTATCACTAGGCCTACCCTTCGCCGTGAATATGCCTGCCACGGCATCAGCGTCAAGTCCGTTAGCACCGAGACCATAGACGGTCTCCGTGGGAAAGGCCACTAACCCTCCCTTTTTAATGACCTGAGCCGCCATGGCAATGCTGGGCGAATCTTTGACTGATTCGATGCTATCGGAAGGCGTAAAAGCCACAGGGCAGATTAGTGTGTTCTTCTCCCCAGTTACCTCCATTTGACCGTCACCATCCGTTCCTTGTCACTGTAATCATGGTGTAACTCAATGTCTGTATAGCCGTACTGACGGGCTAGATCCATCACGTGCTGCCCTTGCCCATGGCCAATCTCCAGCACGACATGCCCGCCGGGAACGAGAAAATCCCGACTCTCATCATAGATGCGGCGGTAGAAAGCTAGGCCATCAGGTCCCCCATCCAGGGCGCCAAGAGGTTCATACTCCCTGATTTCCGGAGCTAAACCCCTTATCTCTTCACTGGCGATATAAGGTGGATTCGATACTACAAGATCTACCTGAAAGGCCAATTCCCATGGCAAAGGCTGAAGTAGATCACCTTGGTAAAGCTGCACCACCTCACCTACTTGCCATTTGTCCACATTGGCCTGGGCGATTTGCAGTGCCTCCCGGGAAATATCGGTGGCAAAAATACGCAGACCCTCCTGGCCCTTATGCAAAGCTGTATAACCCACACTAACAGCTATAGCACCTGTACCAGTTCCCAGCTCCACTATGTTAGTCCTTTTCCGGCCGCCATTTGACCCGAGGTAATCAAGCACCCAATCAACCAAGAGTTCTGTCTCCGGCCGCGGGATCAACACATTGGGATTAACTGCTAGTTCCAATGAGTAGAACTCCTTGCTGCCTATAATATAAGCTACAGGCATTCTCTTGCCCCGCCTGGCTATGGCTACACGGTATCTATCTAGCTCTATAGATTGCAGGGGCTGATCAAACTTCACATACAGCTGGATACGCTCTAGTCCAAGCACATGGCCCAAGAGAAGTTCAGCATCGAGACGAGCTGTATCAATACCCTTGCGGGCTAGATACTCTGTGGCTTTCTGTAAGATCTCCAAGATGGATGGTGGTGTCAATACGTTAGACATGCTTAGGCCTCCATCACTGCAATCTGTGCAGCCTGTTGTGCCTTTTGCAGAGCTTCGATCAATTCATCAAGATCTCCGTCCAGGATGGCATCGATCCGGTACAGTGTAAGATTGATGCGATGGTCAGTGACTCTCCCTTGCGGGAAATTGTACGTGCGTATGCGTTCACTGCGATCGCCACTACCTACTTGACTTTTCCTAGCCTCTGCCTGTTGCTCATGCTGCTCCTGTTCTAGCTTGTCTAGGAGCCTAGCCCGCAAAATCCGTAAGGCCTTATCTCTGTTCTTGTGCTGAGACTTCTCGTCTTGGCAAGACACAACCATCCCAGTGGGGATATGGGTGATGCGTACAGCGGAATCGGTAGTATTCACACTCTGTCCTCCCGGACCACTGGAGCGATATACATCGATGCGCAGCTCGTTGGGGGCTATTTCTACGTCGACCTCTTCGGCTTCCGGCAAAACTGCCACAGTAGCAGTAGAGGTATGAATACGACCTCCGGATTCAGTAGTAGGTATACGCTGTACCCGATGTACCCCGCTTTCAAACTTAAGATGGCTATAGGCTCCCTTACCTTCGATCACGAATATGACTTCTTTGAAACCACCCAGCTCCGTTGGGTTAGAACTCATCAGCTCACACCGCCAACCCTGCCGTTCGGCATAGCGACTGTATTGGCGAAAGAGATCTCCTGCAAATAAGGCGGCCTCTTCTCCGCCTGCCCCTCCTCTGATCTCCACGATTACGTTTTTCTCATCGTTGGGGTCCTTGGGCAAAAGCATTAACCGAAGCTCTTCTTCCAGTATCTCCTTTTCTGCCTCCAGCGTCTCGATCTCTGCGTCAACCAGTTCCTCCATTTCCGGCTCCAGATCGTCGGCCTTCATCCCCTTGGCGTCCCTCAACTCCTGGTCTNTTTTCATATAGTGGTGATATTTTTCAACTATTTCTCCCAGTTCAGCATGGTGTTTGGCGANTTGAGCATAGTTTTGCGGATCGTTGAGCAAAGCCGGGTCACTTAGCTCCCTCGTCAACTCATCATATTTGTCCACCAGTGACGCTAGCTTCTGTAGCATAGGTCTCCCTCACTTTCCTCTAAAGTGCAGGAGGGCAGATCTTAAATGCTCGATCTGCCCCCACCAAATTCAAGATAATCATTAGACACACCCCAAGAGTCCTGGGGTACACTCTGGGCAAACCCGCAGCTTTAGCATTAGCACTTTCCAGATGGAACGCTAATGCACCAAACTACTTTGGGCCCCAGCAATAGAAGGAGTCATGGATTCATCCTTGCGCAACACAACCTGTAGAGCCTCAATGGCCACTTCTATTTGTTTGGCATCAGGTTCCCGGGTAGTCAACTTTTGAAGCAGCAGCCCTGGTGCTGCCACCGCTTCTACCCATAACGGAGGGTTAGGCCGCCCGGCCAGACGTACCAGTTCATATGATAAACCTGCCACCACTGGCAGCAATGCTAAATGGAGCAACACCCGTTGTAGGAAGGGTGGCCGACCAAAAAACGAGAACACAAAGACACTGGTAAATAATACTATTAGCATGAAATTCGTGCCACAGCGGCGATGGACTGTAGTGTACTTGGCGACGTTTTCTGCCAGCAGTGCCTCCCCTGCCTCATAGCAATTGATGGTCTTGTGTTCTGCACCGTGATATTCAAATACCCGACGGATATCAGGCATGAAGGATATCCCGATAATATACAGCACAAAGAAGGTGATCTTTATCAGACCCTCCAAGAGATTGAGAACCACATTGTGCTGTACTGAGCTTTGGACAAAGCCAATGATATACGCAGGCAACGCTATAAACAGCCCCACGGTGAGAAGCAAAGCAAAGCCCACGGTCAAAACTAGGTCTTTGGTAGTTAGCTCCTCCTCTTCCTCATCGGCAAACTGGCTGGCAGAAAAGCTCAAGGATCTCATACCCATTATCATGGCCTCAATTAAGGCTACACTGCCCCGGACTACGGGCCAACCGAGAATGGGGTAACGCTGTGCCCAAGGTACTATACTCTCCTCATGCAAGACCATGCCATCATCGCCACGGCGTACAGCGATGGCCAAGCTGTGGCGTCCCCGCATCATCACACCCTCGATTACTGCCTGGCCCCCATAGGAAAAACCCCTATTCATCCAACTACCCCCCAACTTCTATACCTTACGCCTCTATATATAGCTTCGCCATCATCCCGTAAGCCCATCATTGACTCGTATTCAAAGGAAAAGGCTCGACCACTCCCGAGGCTCTTGGTTCAAAAAGCTGCTCCAAATCGGCCTTGCGCAGCTTTGGCAGATAGACTAATAACATATCCCCTGCCTGCAGCTTATCTTCTCCCCCAGGCAGGCTGGTTTTCGTTCCCTCGCGATCTAATCTCAGTACCCACGCTTCACATCTTTGCCGCAGATCTGCTGCAGCNAGGGAGCGCCCTTCCATCTCTGCACCTACTCCTACCTCTATCGTGGTCAGAAGGTAATCCTCATCCAAATGCAATACCTCTTGAACCGGCCTTAGCATCAAAGGCCTATCGTAGGCAGAGCTGAGCACACTCTTGTAACCTCGGGGCAAAAGCAACCTGGTAAGAAACCCCAGCAATATGCCGATAGTCCATCCCACTATCAAAGCGGCAAAAGTCCCGTAAATGGTAGACACGATAACAGGTCCTGCCTGGATAAAGAACTCCCTTGTAGTGGCTATCCTATAGGTCTTGTCAAAGATGGCCAAACCACCGACAATACCGACGCTCCGAGAAGTACGGTTAGGGGTCCTCTCGGCTATGGAATAGGACAGCCCTACTGTTAGTATGGCACCGACGAAAACTGGCATGCCAAAGTAGACTGACAGAGCGGCAATACCACCTATGGCCAATCCATACACCAAGGTCAAAGCTGTGGCCGCGGCGTGGGGGATGACAATTTTTACTACGCCCTTCCAAACACTCCAGCCACCCCGGACCTCTTCCAAGGATATCATGAGATCAAAGAGCAGTACAGCAACGAAGATCGCAACCATAGAAGACGTGAGCCCTGGGATGTCAATGACGAAGTAATAGGCCAGGCCTGCTGTCATCGCCCGAACAAGCCGGATCAGCTGCACTGGCCATTGCTTTGCCATAGTATCCTCTCCTACATCTGGATGTTTACCTTGAACAATATTATAGCACAACTGCTGCCTTGTTGTTATCAACTATCTAGGCCTAGGCAGATCCACTGCGAAACTCAGACCAACGTTGGGCAGAGCTAACCGGCAGGCGCACTGCTAAGCTGATACCATTTTCCGTATAGTGTTCTTCCACAACTTGCCCCACTTCCCGCATAGCTGACGCCACCGCGGCTTGATGGTAAGGTATGCTATATTCACCATAGATAAAACTAGCTCCGATCTTCTCTTCCAGCATCTCGAAAAGTCTCTCTAAGCCGGCACCTGTCTCGGCGGAAATGGCCAGACTGTCGGGGGTATCAGCCATAAGCGCTGGCAAAGATACTGTCCCCGGTATCTTGTCTGCCTTGTTAAAGGCAGTAATGGTCGGCCGACCGGCAACCCCTAGATCTTCCAACACTTCGAAAACTGCCAACATCTGAGCTTCGATATTATAGGCAGTGATATCAACCACATGAACAAGAATATCTGCTGCCACTACTTCCTCCAAGGTGGCACGGAAAGCAGCTACCAGAGTGTGGGGCAGTTTCCGAATGAACCCGACAGTATCCACAAATAGCACCTGTTGCCCAGAGGTGGGCAACTCACATCGGCGAATGGTGGGATCTAAAGTAGCAAACAACTGATCTTCTACCAAAACCCCTGCATCGGTCAAGCGGTTGAGTAATGTGGATTTGCCCGCATTGGTGTATCCGACCAGTGCTACCACAGGCAAAGCGTTCTTGCTCCGAGATTGTCGCTGTAGACTGCGCTGTGCTCGGATTTCCTCCATCTCGCGCCTCAAATAGGCGATGCGCTGGCGAATCCGCCGGCGATCGGTCTCAAGCTTCGTCTCTCCAGGGCCTCTTGTGCCGATTCCACCGCCCAAACGGGACAATGCCGTGCCTCGACCGGCTAACCGTGGCAAGAGATATTGCAGCTGGGCCAAGTCCACCTGTAATTGAGCTTCCTTGGTGCGAGCTCTCTGGGCGAAAATATCCAAAATGAGCTGGGTGCGGTCAATGACTTTGGTACCCAGTTCTCTTTCCACATTTCTTAGTTGAGCAGGTGTCAGTTCGTCATCAAAGATGACTAGGTTAGCACCCTCTGAGTTGATGAGTTTCTTAACTTCCTCCAGTTTACCTTTGCCTACATAAGTGGCAACATCTGGATGGCTTCGAGCCTGCACAACTAACTGGATGACTTCTGCCCCAGCGGTATTAGCTAGAGCCGTGAGCTCCAACAATGACTCCTCTGCTTCCATAAAACCAGCCCCTGGCAGCTCTAGTCCAATGGCTATGGCTCGTTCTTCAGCGTCTAGCATACATATCTCCCCCATTCCTTGGGGCCATAATCGACCCTATTTGCGCTCGAAGTATAATATATGAATTCTGGAATGTTGTTACATTCCCTTCGCCCTTAACTGAACGCCCCCCGGCACAATGGTGGTATAATGTGATTGGAGGTGCAGCCATGGCGGTGATCATGCATGTTGATATGGATTCTTTTTTTGCTTCCGTAGAGCAGCGAGATCGGCCTGAACTACGGGGCAAACCTGTCATCGTCGGAGGCCAGCGGGAGAGCAAGAGGGGTGTAGTCTCCACATGTTCCTACGAGGCCCGGAAATACGGCGTGCACTCAGCCATGCCCATCGCCCAAGCTGTAAGACTCTGCCCCCACGGAATTTTCATACCAGGTGACCACCGCAAGTACGAAGAGGTTTCCCGTTCAATCCGAAAGATCATCCATGAGTTCTCACCGGTTGTCGAGAGCATCTCCATCGATGAGGCATTCTTAGATATGACCGGATGTGAGCATCTTTATCACAGTCTAGAGCACATGGGGCAATCTATCAAGAGAAGAATCTATGATGCTGTTGCCTTAACTGCCTCGGTGGGAATCGGGCCCAACAAATTCATCGCCAAGCTAGCATCTGACTTTCATAAACCCGATGGCCTAACCATAATAGCGCCAGAGGAAGTAGAGGATTGGCTGGCTCCCATGGCGGTGGATAAGATCTGGGGGATAGGCGAAAAAACAGCCAAAGTCCTTGCCTCCTGGCAGATTCGGACCATTGCCGATTTGAGGCGATGGCCCCAGGAGTTTCTCACCCAGCGCTTGGGTAAACAAGGCGAAAGCCTATACCTATTGGCAAGGGGTATCGATAACAGAGCGGTGGAACCAGAGACGGAAGCCAAATCCATGGGCAAAGAGACAACCTTCGCAGAAGATGTAACTGATATTGGCAAACTCAGGCAAACTCTGGCTAACCTTGTTGCGATAGTTGGTATACGCCTCCGGCAAAAGGACCTTTGGGCCCGGACCATCAGTATAAAGCTGCGCTATGGGGATTTTACCACCATTAGCCGCTCCCTCTCCTTACCAGAGCCCATTAACTCCGATGACGGTATTTTCCAGGTAGCAGAAGCCTTGCTTAGGGAGAACCTTGAGGATCTTCCCGTGCGCCTTATCGGTATCTATGTCTCGCAATTGACTGCCTTCGGACAGGGCTCCTTGTTTACTGATCCCCGAAAGGAAACCCTCACCGAGCTCATGGATGAGTTAAATACCCGCTATGATCGGCCTGTAATAAGCAAAGGGCGACAGCTTGCACTCCCTAAGGCTCCCCACAAAGGAAAGGAGCCAACCTAGAAAGGTTGGCCCCAAAGAAAACTAACTCGCTATTAGGCACGCTTCTTGTAAACTGCGGAATCCTTGATATATGGATATCGCTGGGCCTCTAGCTCACGGCGAATCTCTCTGTTAAGAATCCGCAGATAAGTCCCCTTCATACCCAAAGACCGGGATTCAATGACATTAGCAGAAGCTAGTTTGCGCAGAGCATTGACTATCACCGAACGGGTAATTCCTGCCTCATCGGCGATGCGACTGGCAACAAGCAGCCCTTCGTCGCCCTCAAGCTCATCGAAAATATGCTGCATAGCCATGATCTCCGAGTAAGATAGGCTACGGATAGCTGAACGAGCCATTCTGCGCTCTTCAGCTTCAGCTTCGTCTTCTTCGTCGATGGCGGCAGAGATCACCATACCGATGGCGGTAGATGCATATTCTGCGATGACTTCATCATCTGAGTTAAAATCACCGGCACTCTTGACATATAAAAGGGTGCCTACACGACGGCCACCACCGACTACAGGCACAATCATGGCACAGTCGGTGCCCAACATGTCCCCCGGCTCTGGACCGCCGGACATGGCGCCGACCTTGAGTAGAGATGAGTTTAGTTCGGTGGGCATACGCAGATCTTCAATCCACTCCTCATCAAAGGAAGTGCTCTCTGCTTCGTCTTCTAGGGAATACCCTAAGACTTTACCCTTCTTGCTAAGGATATAAACACTCACATTGTCATAGGAAACTCGCAGGGCTTCAGCAAGATCGTTGAAGTCCACGTCCTTTCCATCACTCTGCAAAACTTGGGATACATTCTGCATCCGCCTAAGGAGCATAAGAAATCCATCCTTTCCCAATATAATTCCTACTCTTATCGGATAATAAAGATATTGATTTGGTATACAATCTGGACTTGGCCGCTTGTCCGGGCCAACTGCAATGGGCCAAACAAGCTTGGCCAGTCACTAGCTGCCTCTCCTTCATGCTTCGGAAGTCAAAGGCGAGAGTCACTCCTCGTAGAATAATACAACTAGTCGAGGATTTATAGGAGCGATTCATACCATATAATCGAAATTATATAATGCGCAGCCGTTCTCTGCAAGAGATTTTACAGGTTTTTTTCATAATTGTTACATTCGGGCTTGTGTATACACAATATTCCCGAGAAAGGAAGAGACAGGCATACAGATCTTACACGACCTAAGATAATGCTATAAGAAACGCCGCATTTAGTCAAGTTGCATATTTTGAATTTGCCCCAATTTAACATTATTGTAACCTTTGATTGGTTTTTTCTTCATACATGCGCCGATCTGCCACTCGCATCAAGTCTGAAGATGATGTGCCATCGGTGGGATACTCTGCAATACCGCAGCTTAAGCCTATGTGGGGGGAAAACGGCCAGGAGGCTCTCCCTACTCTATCTTTAATACGTCCAGCCAAGGTAGCTGCCTCCCGGGCAGAGGCTCGCTGGACGATGACAGCAAACTCATCGCCTCCGTAGCGGGCCAGGACGTCTCCTTCCCGGAGCTCTTCTTTCATGATACTCGCAAATACCCGCAAGAAGCTATCACCGGCAGAATGACCATAGGTGTCATTAATTGATTTGAACCCATCTAGGTCAACTAACAAGATGGCAAAGGGGACATCGCTTGCCCGCTGAGTGCCACACAACTGCTCTAAAGTCTCAAACAAAACTTTACGATTGGCAACTCCGGTAAGAAAATCAACACCGGCTTCATATACCTTATCCTCCAATAAGCCACATGTCTTTCCAAACAAACCCAGGCACTTCCATGTGATTACCACAGCCATGGAAACTCTGATAACCTTCAAAGATGAATGAAATATGTCTGAGCCCCCATAAAGCAGACCGATAATTTCAAGAATGAAAGTAACGAATATGATAGCTGTGCCCGTCACAACGGTCCGTGCCTGGGCTGCGATTGAACTATCTGTCTTCAATACCCCCTGGAAAAACCACTTCCTAATGGCTAGAACCCAAGCCCCACTCATTATTAAGCCAGCAAAGGTGCACCCCACGTCAAGAGCCATCCAAAGACCAGCCCCTTCCCTGCGCCTACCGCGATCTAGCCATGGACAAGCCACAAAGACATTATATCACACTTGTCTCACATATCACAATTGTCGTGGCTTCGATTCCTTGGATTTGAGCTCTGTTTTAGATGCACATGAGCTAGAGTCTCTAGAACAAAACGAGACCGGCAATCCCAGCACACACCATAACCGCTATCGGGTGCACTTTGTAGCGGTATACAGCTATTCCACTGCCTATGGCGATACCCAATGCCAGTAGATCGATGCTCAAAAAGCCGGTAGCTTCACTGTTGATGATTGCCGCTTGTGCAATAAACAGTGCAGCCGACGCGATGAGGCCCGCCACAACTGGCCGAATCCCAAAAAGAATCGCTTCCACTAAGGGGTGCTCACGAAATCGATCAAGAACCTTGGAAACAGCAACAACCACCAAGAGAGAAGGAAGGGCTATGCCTGTTGTTGCCACGAAAGCTCCAAATAATCCTCCCTGTCTAAAACCCACGAAAGTAGCAGTATTGACTCCGATGGCCCCCGGAGTCATCTCTGCAATAGCGATCATATCTACGAATTCCTCTGCGGTTATCCAGCCGTAACGGGCAATCTCCGCCTGGATTAAGGGAAGCATGGCATACCCGCCACCTACAGTAAACAGCCCCAACCGGAAGAAGATCCCGAGCATCTGCCAGTAGATCATTGTCTCCCACCCCCAAGTCCAACCTTGGACGCCATAACTCCCAGAAGTCCCCCAGCCAAGATGATATATATGACATTGATGTCTGTCAGTAAAGTAATCCCAAAGGCGGCAGCAGCCGTGATTACACCAAAGGCCCCTTTTAAGGAAGCTTTGCCTATCCGATAGGCGGCTAAAAAGATCAGCGCGGCCACAGCGGCCCTCACACCGTGCAGCACCTTGGCTACGTAGAAATTCTGCCTGAACTGGGTGAAGAAACTGGCGATGGCAACTATGATTATTAAAGAGGGGGCCATGACACCGGAGATAGCAGCCACTGCCCCCGGTACTCCGGCTAGTCGGTATCCGATGAAAGTCGATGCATTAACTGCAATCACACCGGGAAGAGATTGACTAATAGCGTAGATATCCAGTATGTCCTCCTTTTTCACCCACCCCTTATTTTCTATGACCTCCCTCTCAAACAAGGGTAACATAGCTAGGCCGCCACCAAATGTAAAAGCACCCACCCGAAAGAAGGTCGTAAATATCTCCAGTAGAAATGAGATCTGGTTCGTCCGGCCCTTATCTAGTTCGTCGTACATCTGTCTACTCAAGCTGCATCCTCCCTATCGGCATTACACATANTCTGGCACTGGTAGCCAGGGCACAATAACCAGTATTCGACTCCCGAAAGGGAAATCCCCCTGCTGTTGTTATCGGATGGTCTGTATGGGAAATTGCAGGTGATTGACGACTACGAGGGGAACTTTCAATAGAAGAGCCTAGAAGAAATCTATGTAGACCACCTGGGCACCATAGTGTAAGGAGGATGACCTTAGATGAGCAATGTCGTTCAGCGGTTTCTGCGATACGTGCAATTCGATACCCAATCCAGTGAGACTACCCAGGCTGTGCCTAGTACACCGGGGCAGCTAGAGTTTGGGAGATTACTCATAGATGAACTACATGAACTAGGCATAAACGATGCCTACCTTTCAGAGTATGGAGTCGTCTATGCCACCTTACCATCGAATATGGATAAAGAAGTTCCTATCGTCGGCTTTATTGCCCATATGGATACAAGTCCGGATATGGCCGGTGCCAACGTCAGTCCCCAAATGGTGCCCAACTATGATGGCGGTGACATAACACTAAATACCGACCACAATATTGTCCTATCTCCCAAAGATTTTCCATCCCTCAATGAATACGTGGGAAAAGATCTGATCACCACCGATGGGACTACCCTTTTGGGGGCCGATGATAAGGCGGGAATCGCTGAAATAATGACTGCACTGGAATACCTTATCAGTCACCCAGACGTTCCCCATGGCACCATCAGCATCGCCTTTACCCCTGATGAAGAAATCGGTGCAGGTGTAGACCATTTTGATGTAGAGGCCTTTGGGGCCGACTTCGCTTATACCGTGGATGGAGGCATGATAGGTGAGTTTGCCTTTGAGACCTTCAATGCAGCAGAGGCAAAAGTCCGAGTTCAGGGACTAAGTGTCCACCCTGGGACAGCTAAGGGTGTGATGATCAACTCTATGCTCATCGCCCAGGACTTTATCAATGCACTTCCCAGTGATGAGACTCCTGCCACCACCGAAGGATATGAAGGTTTCTACCATCTCACCAGTGTGCAAGGCACCGTTGAGAAGACGGTACTAACCTACATTATTAGAGATTTTGATGCTGACGTATTCGCCAAGCGCAAACAGTTTCTCTTGGATGCAGCAGATCAGCTAAACAGAAAACATGGGCCGGGTACCTTCCAGGTTCAGCTGCGGGATCAATATCCCAACATGAGGGATAAGATCGAGCCAGTCTACCATATTGTCGAGGTAGCTCTAGAAGCCATAAAAAATGCCAATCTTGAGCCCCTGGTGAAACCTGTACGGGGTGGAACAGATGGTTCAAGGCTTTCCCACATGGGCCTACCTACCCCCAATCTTTTTACCGGTGGTCATAATGCCCACGGTAAGTTCGAGTTCATACCTACCTTTGCCATGGAGAAGGCTGTGGAGGTCATTTTGAATATCATTGCGTTGATAGCCGATACAGACTGATGTCTGGCAGATCAACACAAAGCCATACTTGATTTGTTTGCTGGTCCGGAGAATGACCAGGAAACTCTAGGAGGATGACTATATGGCGTTGCCTAAAGATATAACACTATATGACTACCACGGCACAAAAGTAGCCGACCCTTTCAGGTATATGGAGGATCCCACCGATCCTCAGACAAAGGCTTGGTCACAGATCCAGACCCGGGTCACCCGAGAGTATTTGGATTCAATCCCTGCCCGGGCAAAAATCAAGAAGAGCCTAACCCAACTATGGAACTATCCGAAAACCAAATTGCCAAAACGAGTCGCGGGTAAATACTTTTTTCAAAGGAATACAGGGTTAGAGAGCCAAGCGGCAGTCTATATGCAAGAAGACCTCGATTCAGAGCCTAGGGTAATTCTTGATCCCAACACATTCAGTAGCGACGGTACCATAGCTTTGACCACCCTTTCCTTTAGCAAAGACGGTAGATTCTTAGCCTATGCACGCTCGGAAAGCGGAAGTGACTGGCAAGAAATCCACGTACTAGATATTGCCGCAGGGTCTTCTCTTCCCGATGCGATCAGATGGTGCAAGTTTACCTCCATCCCTTGGTTGCCCGATGGGTCCGGGTTTTTCTATACCCGCTTCCCTGAACCTGGCTCTGTACCACCGGAGGATGCCGTGAACTTCAGTAAGGTATACCTACACAGGTTGGGCACAGATCAAAGCGAAGATGAACTCATTTTCCACCGGCCAGACTACAAGGAAATGGGGTTCACACCCCAAGTCACCGAAGATGGTGAGTACCTGGTGCTAGAGGTTTGGGTCGGTACAGAACCGGAGAATCGCATCTATTACCGAAAGCTTGCCGAGGACGGTCCTTTTGTCCGGCTTCTCGATGAAAGCGACGCTATGTACCGATTAATTGGCAATGTAGGCAGCATCTTTTACTTTCATACAACCAAAGAGGCACCGAACGGGCGAATAATTGCTATTGATCTAGAAAAACCGGAGCCCAAGAACTGGCAGGAGATAATAGCCCAAAGTTGTGCCGTTATTGAACAGGTGACCATGGTTGGACAGAAGCTTGCAGTGNTATATGTGCAGGATGCCTTTAGCTCAATTCACCTTTTTGAACTGGATGGAACCTCAGCGGAGACCATTGCTCTGCCGGGGCTGGGCACAGTCTCGGGGATCTCGGGAAAACCCATGGACGAAGAGCTGTTCTTTACCTTTACTTCGTACCTTCATCCCACGAGTGTCTACCATTATGACTTATCCAGGGAGAAACTGCGGGTTTTTGCCGAGCCCAGGTTGGATTTTAATGCCGATGATTATGAGACCAAACAGGTTTTCTACGAATCAAAGGACGGCACCAAGGTGCCCATGTTCATCACATGCCGTAAGGATATAAAACTTGATGGCAAAAACCCCACACTGCTCTATGGCTACGGCGGGTTTGGCATCAGCATGACGCCGGTATTTGATGTAAGCAATCTCATCTGGCTGGAAGCCGGTGGCATCTATGCCGTGGCATGCTTGCGGGGAGGCAATGAATACGGTGAGAGCTGGCACCGAAAGGGCATGTTGGAGAACAAGCAAAACGTATTCGATGATTTTATCAGTGCCGCTGAGTGGCTCATCGCGAGCAATTATACCAATACGCAGAAACTGGCCATCATGGGTAGAAGCAACGGTGGCCTCTTGACGGCAGCTTGTATGGTACAGCGTCCAGACCTTTACGGTGCCGTTGTCTCGGTGGTTCCCGTCATTGACATGCTCCGCTATCATCGGTTCACCGCCGGGCGCTATTGGATTGGCGAATACGGCAATGCCGAGGCCTCAGCAGAGCACTTCCGCTTCCTATATGCCTATTCGCCCTTGCACAATATCCGGTTCGGAACCGTCTACCCACCGGTGTTGATTCTCACAGCCGAGTCAGACGATCGGGTCGTACCCATGCACTCCAAGAAGTTCGCCGCCACCTTGCAGGCAGCAGCAGGTGGCAGCAATCCCATATATCTCTACGTTGAGGACAAGGCCGGTCATGGGGCCGGCAAACCGACAACCAAGCTCATCGACGCTGCAGCTGATATGTTCGCCTTTCTCTGGGATCAGCTAGGATGCCAGTGACGCTAGGCATTTGAACGCTGCTCACGTTGTGGCCATATAAGGAAACCTCGTATCTGCACTGAATTCAAGGCCCCTGGAGAATAGATACCCATTGCCCTGGCCATCTGGGCAGGTGTTATAGTCGCACCCCAAGGCATCGGGCATGAAGGCAAACTCAACGATATCGCAACCTATGAAGGGAAGGCATCGATAGATGTCTTCCCAGCGCACGTTCCTAGTGCTGATTACATCATAGACATAGAGGGTGGATTCTTCTTGGACGGCGATAATTGCCGTATCTAAGTGGGGTAGATAATAGATGTCGTCCTCAAACTCCATGACTATGTGAAACCAATTGATTGAATCCGCATCGATGACATCGACGATATTTGAGAATCGAGAGCGTTCCTCGACCAGACGGGAGAGGGTTGGGCTATCTAGCGGGAGGTTAGCGCAATGGCCGCCCCGGAGGGGATGTTCTAGCTTCAAATAGGGCTGCACTTCTCCAACTAGTTTGAACCCAAACTTCGGATAGAAATCCAAAACGCTTCTATTGGCAAATAGAAACGCTGGTGTTTCCTGGTACTTGGCCAATACATACTCCATGATCCGTCGTGAGAGGCCTTGGCCGCGGTAGCCCGGTAGTGTAGCTATGGCTCCCAACTGTATGGCCTTTATAGGCTTTCCCCCAACAAGAAGTGTCATCTTGGTGAGCGATACGTTGGAAAGAATGCGGCCGCTGTCAATGATGGAGTAGCATTCATACCTTTCATCCCACTTGTTTAGAGCGTACCATTTCTCAAAGGTGAAGCCGAATACCCTCGCCATCAAGGTATTCATCATACCTTTGTAGGCTTCATCATCTCTTTGGCCTTGCGTGACTTGATACAACACCATCACTCCCAGATGATCAACCTATGAAGCTTCTCTCACTAGGTTTTCTAGCTCTCCAATAACCTAACTGCGCTCCCTATTGATCCGAGGAACCAACTGCCAAAGGGCGTAATAACACCCAAAGAAGGCCGCTCTCTCTTACGCTTGGAACGTGCCTTCGAGTCATCTCCGTGTGTGAAGTCCACATATCTCTCGCCAGAGGGGGTTGCATTTAGGTCATGGAAAGTACTAGATTTGTCTACGGTATATCCCATAATACATGGCCCCAATGATAGCGCCGCCTATCACATTGCCCAGAGTTACTGGTATGGCATTATTGATCATAAAACCTCGCCAAGTCAGGTTGCCGAGCTGAGCCAGATCTACCCCTGCCGCTTCCACAAATAGGCTGTTGCTCTTGGCAAATATCCCGGCGGGAATGTAATACATGTTGGCAACTATATGTTCTGAGCCACTGATGACAAAGGCCATGATGGAGAAAAAAGCTGCCAGAAGCTTCCCAGCCACGTCGGTGGCTCCATACGTCATCCACACCCCGGCACACACGAAGATATTGCATAGAATGCCTAAGGCAAAAGCTTGACCGAATCCGATATTAGTCTTCGCCACCGCTGTTGCCACGGTATATGAGCCAAACAGGCCGCTGCTCATATTGAACATGCCGCCAAAGGCCTGCATCCATGCTATAGCCACTGCCCCAATGAAATTACCCAGAAAGACTATAGCCAGGTTTGTTGCGAAATCCCGAAGACTCACCTTTCTATCCAACAGAGCTACAGAGATAAGGCAGTTGCCTGTAAAAAGATCGCCGCCATTGATAATTATGAACATTAGTCCGATGGGAAATATCGCACCGGCAGCTAGTTTGGCCAGTCCCTGATTGGCAATGCCATGGGAGACGGTACTAGCGGCCAAGGCCCCCATGGCGATATACATTCCCGCGAGTACTGCCATGGGCAGTACTTCCTTAAAAGGCCTTTGGGTCTTCTTGATGCCAGCTTCAATGGTATATCGAGTTATCTCGACCGGTGTTAAGTATCCCTTTGCCATTCTGTGCGCATCCCTTTCCAAAGGATAGTAGTCTAGATCTTCCACACCAGCTGATTAGTTAGACAATACCCTTTGATGTCCTGCCGGCTAGGTCACCCCAGCCACAACATGATTATAAAAGCTCCTAAGGCAAGGAAAGGGCCAAAGGGAATAGGCGTCTTGTGATCTCTCTTTGTAACATAAAGGAAGACAATCCCAAAAACGCTTCCCAGCACCGAAGCCCAGAATAAAGTAAGCAGCGTATGCCAAGGGCCGAGAAAACTGCCGATCATGGCCAAAAGCTTCATATCCCCCATACCCATGCCTCCTCTGAAGATGAGGGACATTACCAGTGCCACTACACATCCTAGGGCTAAGCCCAATAAGCTATCTAGCCAAGGAATGCTCCAACCCATCACGGCAAACAAGAAGCCCAGGATCACACCCGGTATGGTAAATAAGTCGGGAAGCAGCATGTGGCGGCCGTCGATAAAGCCCAATACCAAGAGAAGTGAGAATAAGGTCAGCTCCGTGGCCAGCTGGCCCCAGGTGGCAGCATGCCACCCAAGATAAGCAAAGCCCAATCCAGTAAGGAGCTCCACCACGGGGTACTGCCAACTTATTTTGCATTTGCATCCCTTGCATCTACCCCTCTGTACCACATAGCTTATCACAGGGATTAGCTCGAAGGGCCTCAGCCTCCTGCCACAGCTAGGGCAAGAGGAACTCGGATAGGCAAAAGACTTACCTTGGGGTACACGGTAGATCACCACGTTGTAGAAACTGCCCATTACCACGCCGAGGATGAAAAAGAATACTAACGATATATCTAATCCCATGGACTACAGCCCACCCTCTGGCAGTACTGCGAGTTGCATACCTTTCACTCCGAAGTAAGATTGCAGTGCTATGGCAGAAAGGCCTAGCCTTAGCGCATTGTTTTCTGGTGGCTAAGGCTCTACGGAAATCCTCCTCTGCCTTTTCTTGACGATACACAAGTCTAGTCTCACGATCTACAGGCCGATGGTTGCCCAACCTCTCCTTTATGAGAGAAACAGACGTTTCATGTCAAATCATGTGCCTGGATGCCAGCTAGACCTTGTGTACCCCCTCCTCAGCACTAGATGCTCATCTCCCGTTTCAAAGACGTCTGTTGGGAAATCATCAATGGAAAGAGATGCATCATATGTGATTCGAGCATTGCCGCTGGCAGATAGAGTTCGGGCCACTATGGCACCGGTGGAACCGCTGTTTTCGACGCTGACATGGGCATTAGGTGCGTATATGACACCTCGGGTAGCGTTTACGTTTCCTAGCATTCTTACATCGGTAGTCCCAGTAACGATATTCCCAATGACCTCGCTACCAGCTCCTATGACTATAGGGGCGCTCCGGGTAACCACGTTGCCTACAAATTTGAACTGGTACGGTTTTCCAGCCGGCGGCCCACCAAAAGGATTTGTGCCATCAAGATAGAGATTGAANACTCCCGGGCGATCAGCACCTTCGCCAGCCNAGTTGATCTCACTACCGTTAGTTGCCTTAAANTCTTCATCTATGTAGAGAAGTAACTTACCATTGGCCCCTACATTAATGAGCTCGATCTTACCCTGGATATCTATTCGGCGGGCACGGATCTTCCTTACTCCCCTTTGTAAATCAATGGTCATGGTGCGGTTGCTGGTCACTTCCATCACATTGTAACGGCCATCTTCGGTTATTGGATAGTACAAATCCGATCGCCAAGGAGTAGAGAAATCTCCCTTATAGGGTAGATCGTCTGCAAAATCTGGAAACTGTGGCATCGGATAAGATATCATCTCAGAAAGCTCTCGAATTTCGCCATTGGGCACATGATCCCCTGGCTTCCTCCGGGTGCTAATCACTATCTCCGTATCTGCACCGGGCCCAAGCAGTAGATCTCCCCCATCAACACCTGTCGACCATGCCAATACTACGGCGTCCTCGCCAGTGGCATTGGTGCCGCTGGTCCCGATTATCCGGGAGCTGCCTTCCAATTTTATGGCAGGTTCTCTCGAGCTTCCCCCCTCCAGCGCAGCAAAGATTGCCATATCAAAGGCAAGCTCACTTTCCTTGGGGTCTAGGACCAGAACCACCGTCTTCTCGCGGTTACCAACACTCCCTGTTGATTGTATTCTTAAGGACTCTCCTCTTTCCGCTACATTGACCACAAAGTGACCCGCGCCCAGGCTAACAGGTCCCGAGGTCTTACCGATGACTTCTTGAACCAGATCAGGGTTCTGAACCACCCATTCGGCAACGGCATCTGCTCCAGAGCGGGCCAGATAGTATGCTTGCATATCCCGCTCCTCCCGAACCGCCTGACGGAAATCCAACAGCACATATTGAGCCAAGGCACCGCCTAAGACCACTAGGACCATCATAATGACAAGGGTAGCGATAAGAGCTGAGCCATCTTCACTTTTATGCAAATAACTCACTCCTACTCTACCCCCTCATAGCAAAGCATACTTCCAGTTGCCGCAGGTATCTCACTTTCCACATTTAGGGCCAATACAGAGGAGCTAATGGCATACTCCCGTGTGCCAGCACTTCCCGT
>JGI24707J26582_10001389_pt1 | contig 19027 bp, 15 predicted proteins | sample BioPla1DNA1_FD_26582 | JGI IMG/M metagenome (IMG submission 26582)
CCAATAGACGGTCCAATGTATATCGCATCAAATCTTTATATGCTTACATACGGTACACCTTTTATCTATTATGGAGAGGAGATTGGTATGAAAGGTTCACGTGGAAATACCAATACCGATGCCAATAGAAGGCTTGCGATGTTATGGGGCGATAAAGATACGGTTAGTGATCCTATTGGTTCAACCTATGATGCTAAACTACAAACCAATGGAACCGTCAAAAGTCAGTTAAGCGATAAAAACTCTTTGTATAATCACTACAAAAAACTCATTATGATCAGAGAAGCATATCCTGAAATCGCAAGAGGCGATTACGAAAAACTTGATTTCTCTAGATATCAGACAGTGGGTGGATTCATTTCTAAATATAATGGTAGTGAGGTTGTGGTTTTACACAACACAAGCGATGAAGAAGTTTCACTTGATCTTACAAACTTTAATTTAGATACATACACTTTAATGGTGTATGCTGGCTTTAACAAAGCCAAACAAACAGGATCTAATTTAACAATTGGACCTTACACAAGCGTTATTTTAAAAATAGTTTAACACACTAAAAAAAGTGTTAAAAATATAAAAACTTAAAAATATGGAGGAGAGAAAAAATATGAAAAAGTTTTTAGCATTAGTTGTTGCACTTGTTGCACTATTTGGCCTTGCATCTTGCGGTGGCGGAAAAGACGAAGTTCTTGAAAGCAAAGACAAGGCATATTACACAGTTGGCCAATTTAATGGTTGGGGCGATGGCATCGCAGAAACATATCAAATGGAAGCCATTAAACTTTCAGATGAAAGAATTAAAGACCTTAAAGGTAAACTTAAAGGTGTAGAAGTTCTATACATTAAAGAAGTTGTACTTCCAGCTGAAGATGCAGGTTGGGAAAATACGTTTACCATTGATGGTGAAGAAGTAACTTTTAACGGTAATCAAGCGGTTAAAATTGTAAGAACTGCAAAAGACGACAAAGACTCAATTGACTTCTGGGCACAAGCTAAAGAATCTGGTGCCATCACAAACCTAACACCTGATACGCTTTTCTTACCTAAATACGTTGAAGAAAACGAAGCTGGAGACGGTACTTGGGCAGACAATCCATTTGCAAAAGAAGCAGGTACTTACTATGTTATTTTTGCTGAAAAAGGCAAAGGCGCTTCTGCAGTAAGAATGATGGGTTTAATTAAAAAATAAGCCAAATGAATTAAGACATCGCGATGCGGTGTCTTTTTCATATACTTTATATGAAATGATTTATATTTGTAAAATAGTTTATTATAGCATATAATAAAGTATAAATTAAAACGCTTACAGGAGGGCTTTTATGAAACAATAGAATATGAAGTTCCTTCTTTTAAAGGTCTTCCGGTAGAAGTTCCACCAGAACCCGTTTTATATACCTTAAACTTTAAAGTAAACGCACCAACCAATATAGACTTTGATGTCTATATTTTAGGTGATATGAATAACTGGGGTAATGATACAGACATGTCACCTTGGGAAATCGTATGGAATGAAAGTGGTTATTATGAAATTAACCAAACACTCATCACAAGACAAACCTCAATATCATTTAAGTTTAGCAATATTGGCTGGAGTCATGTTGAATTAGATTCAGAAGGTAACGACATAGAAAATAGAAAACATAATTTAATTGATTCAGTAACCCCTTACGAGTTTACTGTCGTTCAGTGGAAGTGATGAGTTAAGATGAAAAAACTATTTATATTATTATTAATTGTTGCGACAGGCTTCTCATTTTCGTTTATCACAAACGAACCCGGTATAGAAGCCAGTGATGACAACATCACTTTAAAATCAAATTATGATATATACTACCAAATATTTGTAAGAAGTTTTGCGGATTCAAACGCTGATGGGATAGGCGATTTAAATGGGATCACTGAGAGGCTTCCATACCTTAAATATTTAGGTGTTACAGCTATATGGTTAACCCCTATCCACATCACCATGAGTTATCATGGTTATGATGTTTATGATTATAAATCGATAAACCCTGATTACGGAACCATACAGGATTTGGAAAACTTAATTGCTGTTGGTAATGAGATGGGTATCAAGATCATACTTGACATGGTATTCAATCACGTTGTTGATAAACACGCTTGGTGGAAAGATTCAACCAAAAAAGATTATTTTGTCTACAACAATGGTCAGTATGTTGATTTATTCCCTTTCACAAGAGATTTAAACTTTAGAAATGAAGACGTGATCAATGAACTTAAAGATATCTTAGAATTTTATCATGATAAAGGTATTAAGGGTTTTAGAATGGATGCGGTCAAACATTTCTTTGATAAAGGTGGTAAGTATCCAAATTACTCGAGTAATCCTGTTAAAGAAGGTTCAGAAGCATTAAAGAAACTATATGATCATATGAAGGCTATTGATAAGGAGATCTATTTTGTATCAGAGTACTTTGGTGGAGATCATCAAGTGTATGATGATTACTTAATTGGATCAACATCAATGTTCAACTTTGAACTTTCAAACCTTATGAAGTCGGTTGTACATACTAAAAACTCAAGTAACTTTAATGAAAAACTACCGATCATGTATCAAAACTTTAAAAACGTTAATGAATCATTCATTGACGCACCGTTTTTGGGTAATCACGATCTGGATAGACTTGCAAACAGTTTCCCACACCTACATGATCAAAAACTTCTAGCAGGACTTTTAATGACACTACCAGGCAATCCATTTATCTATTATGGTGATGAACTTGGGATGAAAGGTGTAGGCTCTTTAACACCATCTAAAGTACCTGGATATTCATTCATCAATCACATCTCTCAGGTGAGAATCCCTTCACCAGATGTTTATGATGAACCAAGAAGGCTTCCTTTCTTATGGGACATTCAAGACCCAAGCAATACAACATGGTTTCCTGACATGAGCCAAACAAAAGGCGTAGCAAGTGTTTCCAATCAAGTTCACAACAAAAACTCTATTTTCCATTATTATAAAGCATTAATTGAACTTAGAAAGAATAATGAAGCTTTGATGTATGGTAATTCATTTATTCCAATTAACACAGGCGATAATCAAATCATCGCATACAAACGAACATATGGAAGCCAGACGGTAATCATTTACCACAACCTAAGTCAATCACCATATACCATAACAACCAATTCAACACCTTTATTTGGTTCAAAACAAATGGATGGTTATTCTATGTATGTGGGTAGAGAATAGTTTATTATAATAAAAACACAGGCTTTTATTTGCCTGTGTTTTTTTGTGTGATTATTTATTAATTGGGTTGTTTTTTATGCACCATAAGTAGTTTTACCGCTACAATTCCACCTATTATTAAAACGGAAGTTATTATGACGATATAAATCCAAGCGCTGTTTGTTTTTGGTGTTTCGATAACCTCTACCGGCCTATCAAATTTAATGCCGTAAATACTTGAATAATCGATGCCTTGATGGCCTGGTGAATATAAAATGTTTGGATGATTCTCAATTGCGATGTATGTTGCGTATGCAGGAATACTGATATTATTGCCTTGTTTGATTTCCCCAACACCATAGATGTTTGAATTTGCGCCATCTGATAAGATGTAATAGTCTTTGTTGAATGTATAGTTTGCTGGACTTGATGAAGTGTGGATTAAAATCATCTCAGGTCCACCTGAAAGTCCCTTAATCTTATACATAAACGTTTTATCATCCGCATGATGCATTTCAAACCTGTAATCAATCTCATCTTTACTAGACATTCTTAGATGGTCAAACTCGCGTCTTATGGTGATTAAGTGTTTATAGTAGTTAAAGAGGTTCTCATGTTTTATTTTATCTTGGTAATTAAACTGGTTCACCTCTTCAGGAAGGTTATAGGAGTTATCGGATAAGCCATTAGAATCCACTCTATTATCATCAGAGTAAATGACCCAATCAGGCACTTTCTTAGAAAGCATCATTTCAGTACCACCTTGAATAAACGGTATGCCTTGTGATGTAAAGACAAGTCCATTTGCTTGCCTGCTTAATCTTTCTAAAGATGCTGCATCTTTAACATTGTAAAATCTGAAGTATTCATCTCTTAGGGTTGAGTTATCATGTGCGGTGACATAGTTAATCAGTCTATAAGGCTCTTTATGAGCGCTCATATAGTCATTTAGTTTTTCGCTTGCGCCTGTAAGTGCGTATTTAACACTAGAAGAAATCTCTCCGTTTGTCTCACCAACGCTGTATTTTTTGAATGCTTCACGAGATCTATCGTTAAAGGATGCGACTTGTGTCATCTGATACATGTTTGCGGTAACGGCTTGTTTATGATGCGGGAGTTGTGGCTGAGCTGCCCACCATGGTTCACCATATATAATAATGGTTGGATCTACCTTGTTAACGGCTTTTCTAATTTCATTCATTGTTTCAACATCATGAAGACCCATTAAATCAAAACGGAAGCCTGAAATGTTGTATTCTTTAACCCGAAAAAATATAGAGTCGATCATATATTTTCTATACATAAACCGTTCGCTTGCTGTTTCATTGCCTGTACCAGACCCATTACTGTATGCACCAGTTGAATCGATACGGTAGAAGTAGTCAGGTGCTTGAATTTGGAAGTGTGAACCTTCTGTTTGGTAGGTGTGGTTATAAACAACATCTAAAACCACCCTTAGCCCTTTTTCATGCATTGCCATGATAAGCTCTTTAAACTCACCTACTTTAACACTGCCATCAAATGGGTTTTTAGAATAAGCTCCTTCAAGAACGTTAAAGTTTTTGGTCATATAACCCCAGTTATACCCGTTTTGTTTCATATATGCTTCATCTTTAAGTCTTGTCTCATCTGTTGTGTCACTATCATGAACGGGTAGTAAGTGTACAGCGTTAATGCCGAGTTCCACTAAGTGGTCTAGTCCGGTTTTAACGGTTTTATTACCGGATGTATACTTTGTATTTGATACGGTAAGTCCTAAGAAGGTACCGACTAACTCTTTTGGACCACCCCATAATTCATGGGTGGTTAAATCTTTTATGTGTGTTTCATATAAGATATAGTCAGTGATATGTTTAATGGTATCTGGGCGTTTATCATAGACCCATCCTTTTGGGTTTAACCGGCTAAAATCAACAATCATACCGCCGTTCTCCATTTGCCCCTGATGATTTTGCGTAAGGGTCAATAAAGCGTTCTTTAATGCCGTTTGATTCAGATTCTATCACATAATATTTTCCGTGATTATCACCTTCTAAAATGCCTTCAAAGACACCTTTATCGGTATGGTTAAGCGGAATGACTTTAGCGGTAAAAGGTTCTGGTTTTTTATTGCCGTTAAGATCGTATTGTGGGTGTGATTGATTGTAGATAAGCACACTCATCTTTTCTGCGTTGGGACTCCATACTTTAAAGGTTGTTTTGTCTTTTTCATAAATTGCCCCAAGCTCTCCATCATAATGGAAAGCATCAGAAAACAAATCAGTGTCGTATAGTCTTCTTAAACTCACTTTTGATTTTTGTGTGATGTCACTAAATGTGACTTCTAAGAAGTAGTGTTTTGAAATGTCTATATTAATAGATGATTCCACCAAGTTAACGATAAAGTTCTTATCATCTGAAGTACCTTCATGTATGACATTATCACCTTCATATAGTTTATAACTTTCAGGAACCTCACTTACAGAGACATCAACGTTTCTTTCTAAGGTAAAATCGGCACTAAAGATGACATTATTGATAACGGCATCTTCAAGAGCGTAGTAGATGGTTGGGTCTGTCTGTACAAAATACGCATGCATGATGCCATCTTTAACATGGTCTTTAAAATCAATGAATCTATCGTCACCGGGTTCTTGTTTAACACCGCTCCATCCAGTGCCATCCTTAATGATAATACCCATTAAAGTAACACCTTTAAACTCAGGTATGGTTAAATCCACCTCAAGCAGTAACCACCCTTCCATCAAAGGATCTGTATCTTCAACAAAAGCGAGGTCTTGTTTCAAACCTTCATTAGGGTTAGGTTCACTCTGCCAAAGCCAGGCATAGTGTGTTTTACTGCCACCACCATCATAGCGGTAGTAGTGAATCATTAATTTTTCTGCATCACCACTTGCGCCATAAAGTGTGCTGGTGAGAATGAGTGATGAGAAAATTAAAATAATAATGGTTAATATTCTTTTCATTTTAAGACCCCTTTTCTAACTTAACATTGTGATTGGTATTTTGATCTGTTCCTGTAAGAATGATTTCTTTATTATGATTGATAGGTATTTGTATAAATGATACTATAAGATGTATATAAAGTGTGCAGTTAAGAATCCCAACTTAACAACACTTAATACATCTTTTTTTGTTATAATGGTCCTTGTGTATCAAAAGGAGAGGATGATTATAATGACAAAAGCAATATTAGAGAAAATAACAAAAATAGAAGACTTACTGTACTTTAGTAAAGCTTATAAGGAAGGATTGATTAAAATAAATATATCAAAGTTAGCTAGAGAATTAAGCAAAGATTTTAAAACGGTAAAAAGATATTTAAACGGAGAAATCCCAAAGAAAACGCGAAATAGAGTTAAATATTTAGATGAGCATCGAGATTATATACTCGAAGTTTTATCAGACAAAAATAGGAGTTTTGATTATATGGATCACTTATTTAAGTACTTAAAACGAGAAAAAGGAATAACGTGTACAAGAACAACTCTATCCCGTTATATTCATAATGATGAAGAACTTAGCAAATATTTTAAACGTCAAAAACACACTAAATTTACTGAACGATTTGAAACTAAGCCAGGAGAGCAAGCACAGTTTGATTTAAAAGAAAGAGTTAAGATAGTAGATGAGTCAGGTAATATTACACACGTTAATATTCCAACNCTAACGCTTTCCTGGTCAAGATTTAATTTTAGAGACTTAATAATAGACATGAAAAGTGAAGTTCTCCTATCATTCTTAGCTCGTGCATTTGAACACATTGGTGGAGTGCCACAAGAATTAGTAATTGATAACTTAAAACAATTTGTAGAAAAACCAAGAACTAAAGATGACGCAGCAATACTTACTAATACATTTAGTGAGTTCGCTAAAGACTATGGCTTTAAAGTAAAACCATGTATGCCATATAGACCACAAACAAAAGGTAAAACGGAAACACAAAATAAAATAATGGAACAACTTAAAAACTATAACGGTAAATATAAAAGTTTAGATAGTGTTCATGATATTTTTGAAGTAATAAATAACGAAGATAATGATTCTATTTCACAAGCAACAAAGTTTCCAAGAAGATTCTTATTAGAAAAAGAAAAAGGTGACCTTTTACCACTCCCAAGCAAAGAGATAAGGAAAAAGTATCACCTAACATTAAATGAGGTTACAGTGTCCAATGAATCGCTAATAAGCTTTAAATCTAATAAGTATTCTGTACCAAAGAAATATATTGGATTAAAAGTAGGTCTAGCAATTGTAAGAGACAAAGAACTTCACATCTATTATAACGAAAAAATCATAACAATCCACAAAATAACAAACAATTTATTAAATATTAAAAAAGAACACAAATTAAAATATAACAGAAACAATAAAGATACTAAAATAGAAATAGATAATTCAGTAATAATAAATGAAATGAGGAATATAAATTATGATTAATGAAGTATTAGATCAACTAACATATTTAAAATTAAAATCAGCATATACATACTTAAAAGAGTTACATATAAATGATTCAATAACAAATAGTGATTTAAAAGGAATTCATAAAATTCTAAATAGAGAAGTTATCGCTAAAGAAGAAAACAATAAACTTTACAATGTTAAAGTTGCAGGATTTCCATTCCTTAGAAAAATTGAAGAATACGACTTTGATTTTCAACCAACAGTTAATGAGGAAAAAATAAAAACAATAGCTAATTCCAACTTTTATGAAGAAGCAATTAATGTCGTATTTGTAGGTAACCCTGGTGTTGGTAAAACACATTTAGCAATAGCTATTGGATATGAAGTAGCAATTAAACGTAATAGCGTTTATTTCATTAAGTTCAATAAACTAATAACAATATTAAAAAATGCTTATCAAGAGGGAACCTTTGATAAGCGAGTAAGACATTTCTTTAAATATAAAGTTTTAATAATTGATGAAGTAGGATTTAGTGAAATAAGCCCACTTGAAGCAAAACTCTTCTTTCAGTTAATAGACTTAAGATATACAAAGAAGTCTACAATATTTACAAGTAATATGACATTTGACAAATGGCCACAAATATTAGGCAATGATGAGATGATGACGAAGGCCGTGCTTGATCGCATCTTACATCACTCTTACATCTTTAACATAGTAGGACCTTCTTATAGAATTAAAGATAAACTAAAGCATTCATCTAATAAATCTAAATAAGGAATCTTATATGCACACTTTCTTTCTTTTTTATATTGACATTTACAGAGTGAACTATTACTCAACTATCAATGGGAAAATAACCCTAATATTGATAATGTAAAAGAAGAACTTGCCGATATTATGATTTATTGTTTGTATTTAATGGATTATTACAACTTTGAACTGGAAGAAATGGTTTTATCAAAACTTGAAAAAAACGCCATAAAATACCCACTTAAAGATACCGATGAAACATGATAAACTGTTTAAGAAAAAAGGTGATATATTAATATTAAACACACCTTCTTATGTTGATATGAGCTGGGTCAATCATGATACATCCATCAAAGGTTATTATGAATATGTTTTAATATTCACCCACACGTTAGAAGAAATGGAAAATGCCATCATAAAGGCTATTTCCATTCTTAATGAAGAAGGTGTTTTATACCTTTTATATCCGAAACTTAAAAACAAACTAAACCTAAAAGGTATCCATAGAGACCACATCCTACCATACTTAGAGGTAAGTGAAGAGACGGGTTATTATAAAAACACTTTAATGCGTTTTAACATGATGGCATCCTTTGATGATAATTATACGATATTAGGCATAAAAAAAGACAAATACTATAGAAAGAGGCGGTAATGTGAAAAAACTCAATGTGACAAATGGAGAACATTTTGATGAATATTTTAGAAAAACATACAATGAACCATCTGTTGTTTTTAATGAGGCACTTATAGAGGGTGATTTAAGAGCGGATTATTTTTCAACCCCTTTTATCAATGAACGCGTTAAGGTTCTTAACACGAACTGGGAAGACTATACCGATAAGATCATTGATTTTATCAGTGCGACCAATAAAATTCAAAATTATGATGTCGTTAACCTTTGGTTTGGTGAGGATGTATTTTGCCAAATCAACCAACTCTTTGTCTTATACATGATAGAGGATAAAGGTTATAAAGGCCCTGTTTATTTATATACTCTAGATGCGAAAACACACAGGGAAGTCATTAGAGAAAAAGTCATTTATTTAGGTGATTATAAAAGACTTTATCATGATTTAATGTATGGTAAATACTTTAAATCAGATGATGAGATTTTAAATAAAGCGGTCTCTTTATATAGAGATTATAAAAACCCAAGAGGTACACTTATGAGAGAAGCAGCAAGCATTAAAATGCTTCCCGCTGGTGATCAAATGAAACATATGTTGGTTGTAAGTGAACCATACGGCCTATCAGATATACAAATTGAAAAGATTTTAAAGGATACAGATTAAATTATAGTGAAGCACATTAAAATATCCACGCTTGAAAAACTCAATGGTTTATCGATCCCCATCATTGTCTTTGTGACAAGCATTTTTAGTGTGCTTTCATACATTCACCAAGTCAGTATTGGTAATCCAATAGAACCTATTGGTTATTTACTTGGAGATTTTATCTATTTAACGGTTTCGATGATGGCTTGGTATAAAAGAAATTATGTTGTGGCTGTGGTAACGATTCTTTTTAAACTTTTGTTTAGTGAGGGTAATCAGTTTGTAAGAATGCTTTTAATTGACTTTAACTTAAGTTGGAAAACCCATGAACCATACTTTTACTTCTGGGCATTCTTTATGACATTTTACTTAACCATTTTACTCGCACTTAACATGCGTAAGTTTAGACACAACATATCATTTATGCCCTATAGCAAATTTACAAACCTTGTTGTTACATTCTTATTTGTGACAGTGTTTAAGGGCCCGGAAGTGGCCGTATATACCATTATCCCAGCATTTGTTGCACTGCTTTATATGTATAAGTTAATGCCAGGATTACTGTTTCTCTCTATTTTTATAGACATCCCATTTAAGATGATTAGCCATATGATGGATGAAACACTTACGGTAAGTATTTTTGATGCCTTATACTGGACGATAGGCATCATTATGTTGGTCTATGCATTTTTGGTTATCTTTAGGTATTTTGAAAACCTCATCATCAAACAAAAAGAACAACAAAACAATAACACACAAAACGAAAACGATGATATTATGGAGTTGATATAATGAGATTAATTATTGAAGGTGATTCTATCACATCAGCAGGCAGAAACTATGAAGATAAACATGATCTTGGTTTAGGATACGCAAGTATGATACAAAATGAATTAAAAGATGTAAAAGTGATTAACTTAGGTGTTAGTGGCAATCGAAGCTTTGAACTTTTAGATAGGTTTCATGATACGCTTAACTTAAAGCCAGACATCATCACCATCTTAATAGGTGTTAACGATGTTTGGCATTCTAAAGCGGGCAAGAAAGCCCCTACCACGCCAAAGGATTATCATGATAATATGATAAAGATTCTAGATTTAATCAAAGAAAAAACACCTAATGTAAAGGTGTTCTTACTTGAACCTTTCATTTTAGAAATAGGACATGTAAAAGAGGACTGGATTCCAGATTTAAGGGAAATCCAAGGTATGGTAAAAGATTTATCTCATCAATATAACCATGTTTTCATACCACTTCAAGATACGTTTAATAAAAAGTCAAGCGAAGATGGTATGAGGATGGAAGATTACTTAAAAGATGGCGTACACCCTACACCACTAGGACATAAACTTATCAGTGATACCCTACTAAGTGTATTAAAAAAGTATATTTAATGATTAAAACATCATAAAAAAAGAGAGTCACTCCGTATATTGAGTGACTCTTTTTAAATATTATTTCTTACGTTTTAATAAGACAATAGGAACAGTTACAGCGCCAATTATGACCAACACGAATACAATACTCAGTGTTCTAATAAGCGGAACGCGGTTTGGTTGCGGTTTTTCTTGATCAAATGATGTATAACCGGCAAGCCTGTTCATACGCATTTTAAGGCTTGATTCGCTAGTGCCTTCCGTAAACTCTAATATTAAACTACTGTGTGCACCTAGTTTGATGCCTTGACCTGATTTATACTTTTCTTTTGAAAGAGCGTCCATAAAGCCATGTGATTCACTTTGTGGAAGTTCCAGTTTTAAAGTTTTATCACCAGCATTGTGGATGACTAAAAACTCGTTATCAATATTATAAGCCATCACGTGTCTAAAAGCTTCGTAACCAAATGTAATCGATTTGCTAATCTCAGTGCTTGTTTGTTTTCTAAATTGATCGTTTTCTTTTCTTAATTGAATCAAATCTTTAATATAGTGATAGACTTTTTGATTATCCTGTTTCACAAGTTCATCCCATCTCATTTGATTCACGCTATCTGGGGATTCATAACTGTTGTGATCAAATTTACCATTTGGAAGTGGTTTGCTTCTTAAAAACTCATCACCCGCATGCATGAATACAACACCTTGGCTTGTCATTAAAATGGCGTAAGCTTGCATTACCATTTCATCAATTAAGTGTGTTTGATTGAATAACTCAGTTGTCATGTAGAGTTTATCATGAAGGGTGTTGTTGTCGTGTGCGGTGACGTAGTTAATGGTCTTATAAGGTTCACCATGCCACGCTTTAGAAGAAGATAAGCCATTTAAGTTAAGTCTATCGTGTTCGACACCGCCTAAGATACCATAACGAAGGCGATTTCTAATTGCTGCATCATAATCCCCATTTACAAACCCAGGTGCTTCACTGTTAAAGACGGATCCTTTAACGGCATCTCTAAAGTCATCGTTAAATGCCCCAACAGAGCCCAGTTGATCAAGATTGGCTTTACCAGCTTGAAGGGCACTTGATAGTGGTGAACTACCACCCATCCAAGGTTCACCATAAACCATAATGGTTGGGTCAAGCGCTAAGAGTGCTTCATTGATGTCTATCATGGTTTGTATGTCATGAAGCGCCATAAGGTCAAAACGGAAGCCTGAAATGTTATATTCTTTTGCCCAGTGTAGGACGGAATCTACCATAAACTTACGCATCATCACGCGTTCACTTGCGGTTTCATTACCAGTACCTGATCCATTTGAAAAGGCACCCGTATCTGTTTTCCTATGATAATAACCAGGAATGATTAAATTAAAGTTAGAATCGGCGGATAAGCCTGTGTGGTTATAGACAACGTCCATGTTTAGGCGGAGGTTGTTTTCAGTAAATGCTTTTGTGACTTGTTTGAGTTCGTTTATTCTTGTAAGCCCGTCATAAGGATTGGTAGAGAAAGAACCCTCAGGCGTGTTGAAATGAAGTGGCATATAACCCCAGTTAAAACTGTTATATGTTTGATCGTTTAGTTTGGTTTCATCTACCACACCATAATCATAAAACGGTAGTAACTGAACGTGTGTGACGCCCAAATCAAGGATATGATCAAAACCTGTCTTAACGCCTTGATAAGTGGTGCCTTTTTCAATCAAACCTAAAAACTTACCACGGTGATTGTTATTGCCATTCCAACTTTCATGCATGGTAAGATCTCTAACATGAAGTTCATAGATAATCGCATCCACATTGGATTTAACATTATCTGGACGGCTATTATACATAAAACCTTCAGGGTTAACTTTACTAAAGTCAACAACTAGTCCTCTAATACCATTAATGCCAGTAGAATATGCGTATGGATCAACAACTTCGTTTGTGACTTTGCCATTGGTGACGCTATAGGTATAGTATGTGTTGTGAAGGTTTTGAGGCTCTTCATAATAAAATGTACCATTTACAGATTTTACCATTGGAATCCTTCTAATAGGCTCATCCTTACCACCATAACGCAGTGGCGTACCTGTATCATATAAATTTAGCATTACCGCTGATGAGATCGGTGCCCACAATCTAAAAGTAGTCTTTGAACCTGTTGCATGTGCACCGAGGTCATTTCCTGTATAATGGAATGCACTTTCAAATTCAGCTGAATCATAAATCCCATCAAATAAGATGTCTATTTCACCAACAGATTCATCACTAAAGGTATGTGTGAGTTTGTAAGATGCGTTAAAATCAACACTATCAAGAAGTGTGATAACGCCCCAGTCATTGGTAACTCTTATATCTTTAGGAACCACAGGTATGTTATCTTTTAAAAGTGTTAATTTTGATTCAACAATGTCTTCAGTGGCAAGAAAATAGATTTCATTTGGTTTTCTAAAATAGGCTTGTTTGAATTTAGGACTCTTACTTGGACCATTTGGATCATCAATCGCATACCCAACAGAAGGATCGTTTTCTACCAAATAGATATGCTGAATACCAGCTTCTGATGTTGAAGAGATACTAATGTGTCTGTCTTGGTCAATGTCTTTTGCTGACCAATCGGGTTTTCGCACAATAAAGCCAATTTTTGTAGCACCTTCCAGTGTGCCAGTAAGTTCAATTTTTGAGACAACCCCACCAAAGTTGTAAGCAACATCGGTATCGTCAACCTCAAACGCATAACCTTTTCCTTCTAAGCTTTCTGGTTCATGTTGCCAAACCCATAAATCCCAAGGATCATAGGTATTATCGAATCTAAAATAATGGATGTATACGTGTGTTGTTTTCGTATCAGCAGCTTTAATCATTTTAAAACCAAAGCCACTTATTAAAACAAACAATATTAGAATAAAACGTTTGATGTATTTGTTTTGCATAATCATGCCTCCTCACGATTTCATTATATCACGAATAAATGAGATATAAGATTTAATTGAGGTTAAAATTAAAACGGTTTCATTGTAACGGGTTTCACCTATTTTTTTAATAAGATGAAAACACTTGCATAAAAGCCCTTTCAGTGGTAAAATGTGAATAGTATAACATACACGAAAAGGAGAAGTTACAAATGAAAAAACTATTGATGTCTCTTGCTTTAGTCCTTTTAGGAACAACGCTTTTAACAGCGTGTGGTGGCAAGAAGAAAATTAGTATTTGGGTTGGTGTAGAATCGGTTAAATTCTACGAACAAGAAGTGGCGAAATACAAAGAAGCCTATAAAGAAAAAGAAGGCAAAGATTTGGGTTATCAAATCGCCGTACTTGGTATTGACACCGGAACAGCAGCGGATTCTTTCTTAGGAGACCCAGAAGCTGGTGCTGATATTTTTACAGTAGCACACGATAACCTTGGTAAGCTTATTGCTGGTTCTAGCGCAATCGCACCAATCAAATCAGAAAAGTTACTTGCACAAGTTAATCAAGATAACCCTGATGCATTTTTAAGCGTTATTAAGGGAACGGTTGGTGGAAATGAATATACATTTGGCATTCCATACATCGCTCAGGCACTTGTTCTTTATTATGATAAATCTCTAATTACAGATGAACAAGTCAAAACGTGGGAAGGTATTCAGGCAGCCGCTAAAGCACACAGTGAAACAACAAAAGCTGTCGTTGTAACAGGTGATGACGGATTTAATAACTCATTCTTACTTTTAGCTTTTAATAAAGAAAAAGGCACAACACTTAAATTATATCCTAATGGTGTTGCTGAAGATTCATACGCAACTGGTGATGACACTGTATCAATCATGAAGTGGGGACAAAGATTCTTCACAGATCCAAATGGTGGTTTATTCCCTACAAGTGATGGCTGGGAAGTAACACTTAAAAACGGTAAAGCGCTCGCAGTTATTTCAGGTGCATGGCACTATAGTGGTGCATCAAGCGCACTAGGATCTAAACTCGGTATTGCAACACTTCCAGCATTCACCATTACCGCTGCAGATGCATATGGCACTGTTGAAGCGGGTACAGTTTATCATTCTGGAACATTTGCAGACACTAAAATGTTTGTTATGAAAAAAGGTATGAAAGCTGAAAAACAAGAAGTGGTTGAAGACTTACTTTTATACTTATCAAGCAAAGAAGTTCAAGAACGCTCTTATAAAGAAGCAAACAACCTTCCTGCATACAAAAATGCAGCAGAAGAATTTGAAAGCATGAAAGAAGATACCACAGAAGCACTACTTGCAAGAACACAAATTGAAATGTTTGCGCAAGGTATTGCACAACCATTTGGTGAACAAGCAAGATTTAACACATGGTATTATTCAAAGAATGGTCCAGTTTTAATTAAAGCTATCTTAGAAAATGAAAAAGGACAATATGAAACATTTGAACAAATTAAAGCTCAACTTGAAAAGGTTCAAAAGATCTGGAGAACAGGTTCTCAAGATTAATATTTAAGCATGCAATAACTAGCGGAGTTTATCATACAACTTCGCTAGTTTCCTTTATAATATAGGGAAGGGAGTTATAAAATGGAATATCAAGAAAGACGAAAACCATCTTTTTTTGAAAAGTTTGCTTTAGGCATTGTTGACTTTTTTAAAGCATTTGGGATGTTTTTTGTCAAGCTTTATAAAGCTATAGTTGATGGGTTCATCCGTTTTGGTAAACGTTTCTTAGATGGCTCTATTGGAACGAAGTTATCATACTTTATTATGGGTGCGGGTAATTTCTTCCACAAACGTATACTAAAGGGGATCATTTACTTATCAATCCAAATTGGCTTTTTCGCAATTATGATTTTAAGCCCAGAAGTGAACCACACCCCAATTGGCTTAAAAGCAATCCGTAACTTTGCAACACTTGGAACGATAGAAGGTGATTTGTTCACCAGAACCGATAACTCAATGTTGATGTTACTTTTTGGCGTGGTAACATTTGGTCTTATTTTCATGTACTTATTTGCATATGTCTCTAATACGAAAAGTAGTTATTTAGCAGACACTTTGGTAAGGGAAGGTAAAGTACCACAAACATTTAAGCAAGACCTACATTCATTAATTGATGAGCGTTTCCACATTACAATGATTACACCATCAATTCTAGGGATTGTTGCCTTTACTGCGCTTCCAACAATCTTTATGATTTTCATTGCATTTACCGATTACGATCAAACCATAATCGCAGGACAGCATTTGTTTAACTGGGTAGGGCTTGCCAACTTCCGGGCGATATTTGATGGTAAAAGTGAGATTGCCGTTAGGTTTATTCCAGTTGTTACTTGGACCCTAACCTGGGCAGTTTTTGCAACATTTACCTGTTATATTGGCGGTATTTTAGTCGCGCTACTCATCAATGGTAAAACGATTAAATTAAAGAAATTATGGCGTACGGTCTTTATGTTAACGATTGCGATTCCTCAGTTTATATCACTACTAGCTGTAAGACAGCTCCTTAGTTTAAGTGGACCTATCAACACGCTTCTTGTGAACATGCATATCATCAGTCAACCCATTGAGTTCTTAGGGAATGCTACCAATGGTATTCTACCTAAAGTAATGGTTATTTTAATCAACATTTGGATTGGTATTCCATTTACAATGTTGATGACCTCAGGGATACTAATGAACATCCCTGCAGACCTTTATGAAGCAGCACAGATAGATGGTGCGAATAAGGTACAAATATTCTTTAAAATCACACTACCGTACGTTGTGTTTGTGACAACACCATATTTGATTTCTTCATTTGTTGGTAACATCTCAGCCTTTAACGTTATATTCCTACTCACAGGGGGAGGACCAACCGTCACCGGATTCCAGGCAGGTCATACAGACCTACTCGTTACATGGCTTTACAAACTGACCATTGACTTAGGGGATTACAACCAAGGTGCCGTTGTTTCAATTCTTACATTCTTACTAACAGCAACCGGAACCCTCTTAACATACAGAAGGAGTAAAGCATTTAAAGAGGAGGATACATTCCAATGATGAAAACACAAGAACAACCTAAAAGAATTAAATACGCAAGTATCAGAAGAGGTAAGATACTAGCGAGTGTGTTTGGACATTTGACATTAACGATACTGGCAATCATTTGGATCATTCCAATCCTCTGGATCGTTCTTCAAGCCTTTAGGGTAGAACATAACGACCTCGGCCAGATTACAGGGATTGTAGTGGGACATTATTTTCCTAAAGGTTATGGTTTTGATAACTTTATCAATCTATTTAAAAACCCAATCTTTGAATTTGGACGTTGGTGGCTTAACACACTGTTTGTCGCGGTCTTTACATTCATATTCTCAACACTTTTCACATTAAGTGTTGCTTATGTGATGAGCAAACTTCACTTTAAATCAAGAAAGACATTCATGTCAGCTTCTATGATTCTAGGATTGTTTCCTGGCTTTATGAGTATGATTGCGATATACTACATCTTAAAAGCTGTAGGTCTAACAGGATCGCTATTCGCACTGATTTTAGTATACAGTGCAGGTGCAGGACTAGGGTTTCATGTAGCCAAAGGGTTCTTTGACATTGTGCCAAATGCACTTGTAGAATCTGCAAGGCTTGATGGTTGTACCAATGCAGGCATTTTGTTTAAGATCATTCTACCGCTTTCAAAACCAATTATTGTCTATACCGCACTTACATCATTTTTAGGACCTTGGATGGACTTTATCTTCGCTAAGACGATTATCGGAGAGACCAACCGGAGCAGCTTAACCATTGCCTTTGGATTATATTCAATGATCTATGGTGAACAAGCTAACTCAAACTTGTTTACGCAGTTTGCGGCAGGCTCCATTATTGTTGCACTCCCAATTGTCATCTTATTCCTATCCATGCAAAAATACTATGTTGAAGGTGTCACTGCAGGAAGTGTGAAGGGGTAATGTTTAAAAGACTTACATTAATACTCTTACTATTTTCCTTACTGTTAATCCCGTCTTGCACAAGTAAAAAAGAATATGTGCTTGCAGATAAAATGCTAGAATCTCAAAACATTAAAGACAATTATAGAACCTATTATGAGATTTTTATTGGGGGTTTCAGCGACTCTGATAAAGATGGAATAGGGGATATTAAAGGGATGATAGAGCGATTAGATTATTTAAATGATGGGCAACCAGATAGTGGTAAGAGTTTGGGTGTTACAGGGATTTGGTTAATGCCTATGATGCCATCACCTAGTTATCATAAATACGATGTGATGGACTATAAAGCGGTTGATAAAAAATACGGTACCATGGAAGACTTTGAAACATTTTTAAAAGAGACTGAGAAACGTGGTATCAATGTCATCATTGATTTTGTTATCAACCATACTAGCAGTCGTCACCCTTGGTTTATCGAATTTAAAAAGGCTGTAGCCAATAACGATACTCATAATAAATATTACAACTACTATAGCCTTTATAAAGAAGAGGATAAAACCCCAAATAAAAGGTATTATCCCATCACTAAAGAATATTTCTATGAAGGAAACTTTTCAAGTGAAATGCCTGAATTAAACCTTGATTCACCAGATGTCAGAAATGAGTTAAAAGACATTATGGCCTTTTGGATTTCAAAAGGGGTGGATGGGTTTAGGTTAGATGCGGCAAAGTATCCCTATTTTGATGAACATGAAAAAAATATTCTGTTTTGGAACTGGTTTATGAGTGAAGCACGAAGCCTCAAAGGGGATATTTATGTGGTTGGAGAAGTATGGGACAGTAACGATGTATTAATCCCTTATTATGAATCATTTTCAAACTTTGATTTTGGAATGAGTGGTAATGGGATGGTCACTCAAACCGTTAGGTATATAGAAACAGTAGACCGTTATGTTGACTACTTAATCCGGTATAAAGACCGCGTTAAAGCGGTTAATAAAGATGCCATCTTAACACCTTTTATCAGTAACCATGATATGGATAGGGCAGCTGGGTTCTTACCAATAGACGGTCCAATGTATATCGCATCAAATCTTTATATGCTTACATACGGTACACCTTTTATCTATTATGGAGAGG